>Ga0209709_10000092_pt1 | contig 79994 bp, 64 predicted proteins | sample ArcticOcean_MG_C_2_FD_187435 | JGI IMG/M metagenome (GOLD analysis project Ga0209709, IMG submission 187435) | Marine microbial communities from western Arctic Ocean - ArcticOcean_MG_CB4_136 (SPAdes) (version 2) | ecosystem: Environmental > Aquatic > Marine > Oceanic | place: Arctic Ocean...
GCCTTAATACATTTCATTTTGAGAATATTTACAAAAAAACGCAACTTGAAAAAAGGCGTTTTTGTATTGACTATCAAGGCACCCCTATTACGATAGTTTGTACTCATTATTTTTTGTTAAATCAACTGAAGGTGTAACCCAAATTATAAGTGCCTGAATTTGGCGTTGACGTGACATTTTGCAAAATCGAAATTGAAGGTCTCAGAACCGCTTACAAGAGGACTTTCATGAACCTTATCTTCAGGTGCTGACATTGTTTCTTGTGAAATATGAGATCCTTTGCGGGCATTTTAAAAAAAGGAGGAAAGGTATATGAATACTATCTCTCTTAAATTTGGCTTTGATTTATACTTAACATCAACCAACTACTAATAGTAATCCATGGAAAATAAAGAATATTTTGTGCGAGTTTCTGAATTGTTCATGAGGGTCGAAGAGAAGCTTGACGAATTTGAGGACGAAATTGACTATGACCCAACACCGGATAAGCTAATGGTCACATTTGAAAATAACAGTGAAAAAATTGTGATCAATACCCAGCGTGCAATCAAGGAAATCTGGCTGGCCGGGAATTCAAGAGGCTGGCATTTTCAGTTTCTGCAAGAAAAAGATATCTGGTTTGCTAATGCAGAACAAGAAGAATTCTACCAATGTTTAGCTAAATTATTATCAGAAAACCTGGGGACATCAGTTTCTTTTGAATAGTACGAAAAAGTGAAAGTTTTTTCTATAAACATTTAATCCTTTTTTCGGTAATTCCCGGACTTTCCCCCTGTTTTTTCTACTAAATAAACAGACTCTATCTCCATACTTTTGGTAACTGATTTACACATATCGTATAAGGTCAAAGCTGAAATGGAAGCCCCTGTCAGGGCTTCCATTTCCACTCCGGTACGTCCTGTAGTTTTGGCAGTAGCCTGAATAAAAGCATACTCACCCTTTAGTTCAATGTCCACATTTACTCCGGAAAGCGGCAAAGGGTGACACATTGGAATAAGTTCTGAGGTCCGCTTTGCTCCCTGTATTCCCCCAATGATAGCTGTTTGCAGAACCGGACCTTTTTTTGTACTTCCGGTATCTTTAAGAAGTGCCGCGAGTTCTGCTCCTAAATGCACGCGTGCAACTGCAACGGCTTTACGTTCAGTCACAGATTTTTCGGAAATATCAACCATCCTTGGTTGATCATTTACGGATAGGTGTGTAAATTCATTCTTGGAATCAGGCATGGTTTTCACTGGAACAGGAGAGTTTTATTTTTACTGATTTTTAAAAGGTATCCAGCGGGAATCCCTCAAAATTTGGGCTGGCTGAAAATCTGACTTGTAATTCATTTTGTGAGAACTTTCTACCCAATATCCCAAATATAACCAGCGAATACCAAGAAAGCGAGCATATTGAATTTCATACAAGAGAGAAAATATTCCCAACCTCCTTGATTCAAATTCCGGATCAAAAACAAAATAAACTGAACTTATTAATTCCGGTAAACAATCCAGCCATCCCACACCGATGAGCTCAGTTCCTAAATAATAACGCAGGATTTCGGTTGGTACAGGTGTTTCAATCAAAAAATCAAAGTACTCACTTTCCTCAACTGGATACTTGGTATCGTGCCAATCTATCTGATAACGCTGGTAAAGATTAAAATCTTCCTGGTTAAATCCAACTGGATGATGCTCAACACGAACATCCTTGTTTTTTCGCCACGTGCGGCGTTGCCCTTTTCCTTGAGAAAATTTCTGTACATCGATCCGAATTGGTATGCAGGACTGGCAACCGGAACAAACGGGATGATAAATGGAAAGACCGCTCCGGCGAAACCCCTGATTCAACAGCGAAGTGTAACCGTCTGCAGAAATCTCACTGGTCTGGAAAGAGATATTGTGCCAAGTATAATTATCTCGATAAGGACAAGGACCGTTGTCTGTCTGATAAAGCTTTAATTGGCTTCCACTCATTTTCAATCTTCAGTAATGAGGAAAAAGGCGCAAAGGATTCAAATCAGGACAATCCTGTGGCAATCACTGTCATGGAAACTTCATCTCTTGCTTCATCAGAGAAAGATGCCCCCCAGATTAACTCAACGTCTTCATCAGCCATATCCTCAATGAGTGACATTGCTTCCTGAATTTCAAAAGCACTGGTATCTTTTGGGCCACTCACATGAACCAAAATCCCTTTTGCTCCACGGATGTCTGTATCTTCCATTAGAGAACCATGTAATGCGTCCTCTACAGCATTCAATGCTCTGTCCTTACCTTTTGCCACTCCTCGACCAATGACTGCCTTACCCATCCCTTTCATTATGGTTTCCACATCAGCAAAATCGACATTAATGTCACCGACTCCGCTGAGCAAAAGAGTAATCCCTCTGATAGCATTGATCAACACCATATCAACCATGTGAAAAGCTTCCAGGAAACTCGTACTTTGAGTACTGGCATCAAGAAGTTTGTCGTTTGGTATGACCAGTAAAGTATCAGTGTATTCACGCAGACGCTCAACTCCGGCAAGCCCTGATTCCAAGCGTTTTGTACCTTCAAAGGAAAAAGGAATTGTAACAATACCAACTGTAAGAATTTGTTTATCTCTTGTCAGTCGAGCTATTGTCGGAGCAGCACCGGTTCCAGTTCCACCGCCCATTCCGGCAGCAATGAAAACCATATTAGCACCTTCAACAGCTTCACTTAATTCTGCAAGACTCTCTTCCGCAGCACCTTCACCAACTTCAGGACGTGCTCCTGCCCCCATCCCACGTGTAAGTTTTTTGCCTAGCTCTATCTTTTTATGTGATTTGTTACGCTTTAAGGCTTTTACATCAGTGTTGCAAATAATGGTCTCAACCTGATCAAGATTTTCTTCCGCCATTTGCGTTACCACATTCCCTCCAGCACCGCCGACACCAATTATTTTTATGTTTGGGATGAATGCTTCCTGAACAGGAGAAAATTGCGTAGTTTGTTTTTCTGTCATGGATTTCAACTCAAAAAGAAATTGGGGATTAAAGTTAAATTAGTTGCCAATGAAGAAAGAAAAAAATCAGGTTTGAGTTTCTAAATTAACACATTAAATGCAAAAATTGTTGACTAAACCTTGCATTGATTAAATAATGATGATATAGCTGTATTATTGAATTTGCAAACCAAAGAATTGGAGATGGTTAAAAAACCGCTTTGATTCGCTTCATTAAAAAAAACTATTATGCTTTCTGAACAAGTATTTTATCTCTTTCTATTTCCCTGGATCATTTTTATAGCAACTATTCCAGGTTCTGTAATGACATTCCTCTTTGCAGGCCTTGCGGCACAATTGCTGAACTATCTCCCAGAAAAAAATGGAGATTAAATTAATGCAATTTTAATAAGTCCAAATTGGATAAAATTCAATACTAATCACACCGAAAAAAAACGATAACAACAAGTCTCTTTGTCCTTTGTTTTTCTGTTGATGGTTAAACACTCTGAAGTGTCATCCAAGTCAAGGCCAATTTCTCTTATGAATTAAAGTGGATTTTTACCAGTTATTTTACGATTTTTACCAAACAATCTTTGGAGTATGGAGATGAATTGAACCAGTATAGTGCAATGATTACCGATTTTATGCATAACTGTGGAGAAGCGGAAAAAGGGTTCATCAGCAGTCAGGAGTGGTGGATATTGAGTGGTTTTGTAAAGGTCCAGATTTTCCTTACGAGCTTAAATGACAATGCCGAATTGATAGTTGCATCAAATCTGTTTAAGTATAATGTGCAAAACGCAGATATTAACGAATATTTACTGAAACTTAATGGTACTTTAAAACTAAAAGGGGTGTGTTTTGGTATACGAAACAAGCACCTGATATTAAGCTATATCCGTCCTGTTCAAGGGTTGGACCCAGAAGAACTTGAGTGGATTATTGCCAAAATTGCAGTCATTGCTGATGAATACGATGATTTGCTGATTGAAAAATTTAACCTGTAGCAAACTGTTTCTGCCTTTCAAATTTAAGTTTGAACATGTGCACTTTTTATGTTTACCGTTGTTACCCCTCTTCAACTGGACAATTCAAAAGACTGAATTTTAACAAAACTCTTGTCACAAACTTAGTTACGTTGAAGATCTTCCGGAGGCTTTGACCGGGAGGCACAGGTACTGGAACTGTAAGGTCTTTTCAGGCTCGAACAAAAGAATTAGCACGCATTTCATGACCGATACTTGTTGACTCTCCGTGGCCGGTAATAACAGAAGTTTCTTCATCAAGCGTATAAAGTTTTTCCTGAATCGATTTTTCTATTTTCTTAAAATCACCTCCCCACAAATCTGTTCTTCCGATAGATCCCTGGAACAGAGTATCTCCGGCAATCAGTAATTTTTGGCTTTCAAACAAAAAACACATTGAACCAGGAGTATGTCCTGGAGTGTGCAGTGCTTTGCCCTGTATATCATTCAGGTTAATCTCTTCTTCGTTTTCCAACCATTGATCTGGAGGCGGAGGAGGCTCAAAAGGAATACCAAACATTCGACATTGATCCTCCAACATATCCCAGAGAAATAAATCTTCACGGTGTAAAGCCAATTTTGCTCCGGTTGCCTCTTTCATTTTTCCGGAAGCAAGAAAATGATCCAGGTGCGCATGGGTGTGAATAATCCTTTCAACTTGAAGATTCAGTTCAACAAGACGCTCAAGCAGTATTTCAGCATCTCCTCCGGGATCAACCACAATTGCTTTCCGACTTACCAGATCACCTAAAATGGTACAATTACACTGCAGTGGGCCAACTGGAGTAGTTTCTACAATGATATTAGAATCATTCATGCAGAAGATTCTTTTTTTGTGAACTTCCTTTTTCCGCCTTTCCTTCCTTTTGAAGGAGGTGTTTCCGTAATTATTTTCAGACAAGCAGCTTCATCCAATATTTTTGGTTCAACACCTTTAGGTATTTTGTAATTACTCTTTCCTGATTTTATATAAGGCCCGAAGCGACCATCAATAACACGAATTTCACCAAAATCATGAATTGTACTTTTTGCCTTTTTCTCCAAGCCCTCCCTAATAATTTCCAGTGCAGTCTCTATGTTTGTTTTTAACGGATCTTCTCCTTTAGGCAAAGAGAAAAATTCTTTTCCCAATCTTACATAAGGACCATAACGACCATTGTTGACGATAATTTCCTCACCGCTTTCGTGAGTTCCCAAAGTAAGAGGTAAAGCAAAACATTCCATAGCCTCTTCAAATGTCACCTCATTGAGATTGAGACTACTTGGCAAAGAAGCAAAACGCGGTTTTTCCTCATCCTCACGAGTACCTATTTGGACCATTGGACCAAATTTACCAATGCTCACACTAACAGGTTTACCACTTTCAGGATCAGTTCCGAGTTCCCGTCGTTTAAGTACTTCAGCACGTGTAACAGATTCATCTTTTTCACCAACCCTTTGGTGAAAGGGTTGGTAGAAATTAGCTATCATTTCAACCCAGTTTTCTTCTCCATTTGCAATCCGGTCAAAGTTACGCTCAATTTTTGCGGTAAATCCCAAATTCACAATTTCAGAAAAATGATTAGTGAGAAAATCTGTAACAACTTCTCCAATTGACGTTGGCTTAAGCCGTTTTTCTGGAGTTACTTCAACATAGCCACGATCTTGGATAGTAGATATAGTTGGCGCATAAGTCGAGGGACGTCCAATGCCTTCAAATTCCATTTTTTTCACCAAAGATGCTTCGGTGTAACGTGGCGGAGGTTTAGTAAACAATTGTTCCAAATTCAATTTTTTTAGTGGAAGAATTTGATCTCTTTCTACTTTTGGCAAGATTACGTCTTTTTCACTTACAGCCTCATCCACATCATTTTTACCTTCGGTGTAGGCCTGCAAGAATCCTGGAAAAACAACTCTTTGCCCTTGTGCCTCAAATAAACACTCTCTTTTTACCCCAGCCTCAATTTTCAGAGTGGTACGTGCTATTTCTGCCGCAGACATTTGAGATGCAAGAGCACGCTTCCAGACCAGGCTATATAGTCGAAACTGCTCGGAACTCAAACTCTCTTTGACTGCACTTGGTTTCAGTGAAAAGTCCACTGGCCTAATTGCTTCGTGAGCTTCCTGCGCGTTTGTAGAGCGGTTCTTAAAAAACCGAGGTTTCTTCAAACCAAATTTTGAACCATATTCTGAGCCAATAACCTCTTGTGCCTGCATAAGCGCCTGGTTTGCTAGCACTACTGAATCGGTACGCATATAGGTAATTAAGCCCCCGCTGTAATCAGGAATATTAAAATTACCTTCATAAAGCTGCTGTGCGACTATCATTGTTCTTTTAACCGAAAATCCCAGTTTGACTGATGCTTCCTGCTGAATTGTTGAAGTTGTAAATGGTGCACCAGGATTGCGTTTTGCCATACGCTCATCAATAACACTTACAGAAAAATTACCCTGCTTCAAACTGTCCTCAATCGATTTTGCCTCAGTTTCATTAACAACTTTTGCAGGTTTGCCATCGAGTTTCTTCAATTCTGCAGTAAATTTTGCAAATTCTGCACGAATTTTCCAATATTCTTCTGGTTCAAATTTTCTGATTTCTTTTTCACGCTCAACCACAATATGGACAGACACACTCTGCACTCTTCCAGCTGAAAGCCCGGGTTTGATTTTTTTCCATAATAATGGAGACAGTTCATAACCAACTGCTCGGTCCAAAATTCTGCGTGCCTGCTGTGCGTCAACCAATTGCTGATCTAACTCCCTAGGTTTTTTCAGTGCATTTAGAATCGCAGACTTTGTGATTTCATGAAATACAATCCGTTTCACCGGACGTTTTTCCAAACCAAGTGCTTCTAGAAGGTGCCATGAAATTGCTTCTCCTTCACGGTCTTCATCTGTTGCAAGATAGACTTCCGTTTTACTATTGATTTGTTTTTTCAGTTCAGCAACTGTTTTTTTCTTATCCTTTGGAATTTCATACTGAGGTGCAAAGTCATTTTCAGGATCAAAGCCAAGCACACTAGAGGGAAGATCTCTCACATGCCCCATTGAGGCGGTGACGAAGTAATCTTCTCCCAAAAACTTACTGATAGTCCGGGCTTTTGCCGGTGATTCAACAATTATTAAATTTTTTGCCATAATTATTTTACCATTCAGCAAATGCTGAAATGTATTCTATAAATATTGTTTTCATAAAATGAGGAGAATTAAAAAAAGTAAAATCAACAACAGAGGTGATAGACATTTTTGTAATTTTATTTTCTATGACCTTTTCAACTGTCTACCAAGATTGACGCACTAGAAAAGATAGAAACACTAATTTTGTTATTTCAGTGAAAACTTGTATTAGAAATTGATACATAATTCAAGATTGCTGAAATACCTATTTTTATAAATCTGACCGAGAATGTATTACTTTGTCAATCAGCCCGTATTCAAGCGCTTCTTCCGCAGTAAACCAATTATCCCGATCAAGCGCTTTTTTTATTTCTTTTTGGCTTTTCCCCGTTTGTTCGGCATATAGTTTAACTAAATGATCTCGAGTTTTCAAAATTTCACGTGCCTGAATTTCACACTCAGAAGCTCTCCCCTGGTAACCCATTAACAGGGGTTGGTGAATCATTATTTTAGCTTGGGGCATGGAAAAGCGTCGCCCCTTGTCTGCAGCCAAACTCAAGATTGAGCCCATGCTTGCGGCAAATCCTGTTACAATTGTTGTTACCGGACATGCAATAAAATTGAGCATATCAAAAATGGCAAAACCGGAAAATATTTCTCCTCCTGGAGAATTTATGAAAACAGTAATTGGCTCTTCCGTGCCTTCCTGTTCGAGTAAAACCAATTGACTCAAAACTTTTGCGGTCAATTTCGCATCAACTTGCTGGGAGATCACAACTGTTCTGGACTTGAGCAACTTGCTCGCCATGCCTTCCAATTCCTCATTTTCTTCGTTACTTTCTTTGCTCATTTATTATTCCTGTGAAGTCATACTTGAGTTTTTATCTATTAATTATCTCTTCTACCAAATTATGTGAGGGGAAAAGCGTGTGCAAGTTTTTTGTTGAATTATCTATTAGAAAAGCAAATATAAGCTGCCCTTATGAAAAACTTGAATTAAAAGATAATAACTGTAATATCACCAAAAACTGATACATATAGTATTGTTTTTAAAATATTTATTTGTCTGCTCTGGAAATGCAGCTATGGTTTTATTACAATTGTTAACTTAGCTAAAGGTTCCATATATTTGTCTGCAAAAAAATTATTTTATTTGAAAACTTTGCAACATTTCCCGTGCCAGTTCCAAGGTTTGCTCTGTGATTTCCTGCCCGCCAATTAAATCGGCAAGAGCCCGGATCCTTTCATTCTCATTGTTGAGAAGTTTTATTTTTGTATAAGTTTTATTATCAGTCAGCTGCTTGCTGACAAAATAATGATGCTCTGCAAAAGCTGCAATCTGCGGAAGATGTGTTATGCACAAAGTCTGGTGCCTCTCTCCAAGTGAATGTAATTTTTGTCCCACAATTTCTGCTATCCCTCCACTGATTCCAGTATCAACTTCATCAAAAATCAATATTTCAACTGAGTCCAGTGATGTAAGAACTGTTTTAAGTGCCAGCATTATACGTGATAATTCTCCTCCGGAAGCAACTTTTACAAGACTGCGCATATCCTGTCCTGGATTGACAGTCAGCATAAATTCAACCTGATCAATCCCCTTAGTTGTGCATGCCTCACGGTTTTCCGCAAATGAAGCTGAAACAATATGAGTTTCAAAACGTGCCTTTTCCATCCCCAATTGACGTAATTCATCAACAATTGCCTTGTCCATTATTTTTGCCGCATTATGCCGCTTCCTGGAGAGAAGTTCAGCAAACTTTTGCGTTTGATTCCTCAACTGCTCTATCTTTTCGTAAATCTCCTGCTCATTATCATCAAGGTGTTCGAGTGAATCCAATTCCTGCTTTGAATCTTCAAACAGTGTCAACAGTTCATCAGCATTGTCCAACCTATATTTACGAGTATAATGCTGAATTCGACTGAGTCTCTCATTTATCCATACCAGACGTTCAGGATCATCTTCTACTTTGTCGCTGTATTGAACCAGTTCTTGGTAACTGTCTTCAATCTGAAAAAGACCTGTTTCAATTCCAGAAAGTATTTTCGAACATTCAGAATCTATCTGTTCTGCTTCGCCCAAAAGTTTTCGTGACAATTCCAATTGCTCTATTACTGATCCGTCCGCTTCATTGAGTCGAGACCTAACCTGTTCCAAAAGCACTAATAGTTTTTCTACATGTGTTAGCCGGTTCTCTTCTTTTCTAAGTTCATTTTCTTCTGTAGGCTGTAAATTTAATTCTTTCAAGTCTGTAATAATTTCCTTTAGCTCATCAATACAAACTGCACGATCTGCAAATCGCTTTTGCAGTGATAGCTGTTCTTTTTTTGCTGCTTGCAAAGCCTGAAAAGCTTCCGTCACTTGTTGACGTAAAGGGATCAATTGACCAAAACCATCAAGAAAATCCAAGTGGGATGAAACCTGCAACAAAGATTGATTATCGTGCTGTCCATGAATATTTATTAATTTACGGCCTATACTTTTTAGGAAATCCGCAGTTACTGATACTCCGTTTATATATCTTTTTTGACGACCTTTACGAGAAATAATACAACGAACAATTAATTCATCATCCAGATTAATACCAGTCAGTTCCAGTTCTTTTCGAATATTGAACTGCTCACCATTAACTGGATTTACTGGTACAGAAAATATCCCCTCAACTTCAGCAAGTTCCTTACCTGTTCGGATCATGCCTGGATCTCCTCGGTGACCAAGTACAAGCAAAATAGCATCAATCATAATTGACTTACCTGCTCCGGTTTCACCTGTGAGGATGGAAAAACCTCTTGTAAACTCTACTTCCAGTTTACTGATCGTTGCGAAATTTTCTATTTTCAGCTGTAACAACATATAGTAAATATTTTGTAATAGTGATATTTTTATTGGATATCATAGTTAATCTATTTAGTTTGATTAACTATACATTATTTCTAAAAGACTCTATATCTGCTGTTTTTGTAATTGGTTAATTATATATTTATTCATAATAATCTTTTTTAAAATATTAGTTCTATTAATTATATAGTTATTCTAATAATGAATCGTAAAAAACCAAATATATTAAATTATAAGTTAATCAAATCCTATCTGCTGAAATTGCAACAATTAATAATCGATGCAAAAAGTTTTTCCGCAATCATACTATAAAACTACTGAGCAGTTTTATCTCCACTTTAAAAGAGGCTATCTTTTTTGCATATTTAACTATCAAAAATGCCAGTTACAATATCAAAAATATTTTAGATAAATTTCTCTAACATTTTGTGTAGTTGTTTCCACTGTGTCACGTAAATTTGAGACTTCGTAGCCATGATGTTTCAGTAGTTTGAGTATAGTGTCTTCCTCAACTTTTTCAAAATCAAGCAAATCAGTTGATTCGTCATAGATCAACCTCAGTCCATTTTCTATTAGTCTCAACATTTTGTAATAATATTGTAAACTTTTGGCTTCTTCTTTTTTTAGCAAAGCCAGTTTTCCAAGCTCAGGCAGCACTTTCATGGTTTTAGGGTTCTGTAATTGAGGAAAGCTGCTGCCAAATTTTAACTGAAGTGCCTGCGTCAGATATTCAATATCCAATAATCCTCCTTTACCTTCTTTGATGTTACGACGATTATCTTTTTCTCCTGACAGTTCCAGTTCTTTGCGCAGCCGTAAATAATTTATTTGTGCATTCATATCAGACGGAGGGATCCAATCATATACAGCACTGCGTATTCCATCTTCCACTTTTTGATACCATTCTACTTCACCACTCCCTCCAATAACTCGCCCTTTGATCAGTACCTGATGTTCCCAGGGTTGTGATGTTTCATGGTATTTGAGATACTGATTTAAATGTGTCACCAAAACACCAGCATTCCCGGATGGACGAAGGCGCGCATCAAGTTTATAGGCATAACCGGAACTAGTAATAGTAGAAAGACAGGAAATTAAGCGTTGAATCAATTTTACCCAATATTCCTGTACTCCAATGACTCGTGGGCCACTTGTAGTTCCCTCACCGGAATAAATAAAAATCAAGTCGAGATCTGAGTGATAGGTCAATTCTCTACCTCCCAGTTTACCTAAACCTATAATTGCAAACTGTCCGGATTCATCCATGGAATTCAGGACCTTGCCATAACGTTGAGTTAACCATTTTTGTGACAAACGAAAAGCGGCTTGCACAATAACTTCCGCCAGTAAAGTCAGGGCTATTCTGGTTCGTTCGTAGGAAAGAACGCCTTCCATTTCCGCACTTCCAAGCAAAAACGTAGTAGTGTGCTTGAATTGTCTTAACTGGTCAATTTCTTCTTCTTCATTTTCAGCGCAGCTTTGAATTTTTTCTTCGAGTTGATCTGTCCATTTTTCTACTGATATTTCCATTGTAGAATTGTCCAGTTGTTCTAATAATTCCAAGTGATTAAGCAAATAATTCCAAAGCATTTCGCTGGTTTCAGCAATTCTAGTCAAGCGTGAAAGCGCAGAAGGATGCACAGACAATTTACGATAGTAACCAATATTACCCTTGATGGATTCAAACAAACGCTGAAAGCGATTTTTTGTATTCTCACTCATAAGCGGGACCAGTTGCTGTGAGAAAGATCCAATAAACCGCTGTTCCTCTTCCGTAAAGTTTTTAATACGTGCACAGTTGTGGATAGCAGCTTCAATTTCCAGATGTTTATTGCTGAATAATCCGCTAAAAATAGCACGAACCCCACCCATTACATCTTTCAAATCACTCAAAAAGTGTTGATGGGCTTGTTCTATGTCAAATTCGTTGTAACCTAAATTTCTTGCAATTGCATTTTGTTGTACAATGTCTGAAGCTAAAGTGTGAGTTTGTTGTTCCTCTCGCAGTTGAAGATGATGCTCCACTCTACGCAAGAAGAAATAAGCTTTCTTCAGAGTATCTGCATCCTGTTTCGGTATTAACTCTGATTGACGCAATTGTTGCAAAACCTGCAATGTTCCTGTTAGGCGAAGTTGTTTGTTTCCGCCACCATACAAAAGTTGAAAAGTCTGCACAAAAAATTCAATTTCACGAATTCCTCCTATACCTAATTTTACATTCAAAAAACTTTCACGCAGATGTTCCTCTTCGATACGCTTCTTCACTTTTTCCACATCACGCAATACTCCTTCGTCCAACAAACTACGAAAAACGAAAGGTGTGATCATATTCATTACATCTTTTCCTAACTGTTTTGTTCCTGCTACAGGTGCTGCTTTGATTAGAGATTGGCGCTCCCATAACTCCCCACTTACAGTATAATAATATTCCATCTCATCTAAGGACTGAACCAAAGGTGCACGCTCTCCTCCTGGGCGCAATCGCATATCCATGCGAGCGAGAAATCCTTCATCAGTGACCTCTGACATTACCTCTATCAATATTCTAGCTGCTTTCATCCGTAGTTTGTAATCACGTTCCGTATCTCCAGTGAGAGGTTCGTTGTCATGTATGAAAATCAAATCAAGATCAGATGAGTAATTTAGTTCGTTTCCGCCCAATTTACCCATACCTAAAATCATAAATGGGAACTGCTGCTGAGAATACTCCTTTGAAGATTGAGAAGATTCTCGATTTGTTGTTACAGATGATTCCGGAATTGAACTTGAAATTAAATGGTTATAAATTTCCAATTCGTGATTCATAATTCCTGATATTGCTCCCCGCAAACAACAAATTGCGATCGCTGAGAGTTCCTCCAAAGTTTCTTTAAATGGACATAGTTGTGCCAAATCACGAACTGTTATCCTTAGAAATTCTTCATATTTGTAACGTCGTAAAATATTTTTAAACTCAAGCAAAGAATACTCGGTCAGCAAATTCAGACGCGTCCGGAGTTCATTTTCCATCACTTTTAAATCCTTTTTTCGTAAAAGAAAAGGGGACTCCAATAATCCTACAGCCAGTTGAGGATTTCGTTTTAAGCGATTTGCGAGAAAATTACTACGCCCGAATATGTACAGCAAAGCTCCTGTGTGGGGGCGGCTCCAATCAAAATTACTTGAGAACTTGTTCCGGAAAGCATCTGCAAAATCATGCAGCTGAGTCAAAGCTGCTTCAGGTGTTCCAGAGGAAAGCAAAATAGGGAGGTACTGAGCAAGCTGAGTTTCATTTTCGAAGGTAGCTAAGCTTCCTTCCATCAGGCCCACAAGACGTTTTGCAGATTCGGCAGTGAATGGCGTAGAAGATTCCTGCAAAATGGCTTTCCAGTCCTTGTCCTTTGACAATGGAAAAAGATTTGTAACCCAGTCGTTGAGTGTCACGTTAAATTTATTTTTAGTTTAATGTATGAGCACAGTTTAGCATAATCAGGTACTCGTCAGAAATAAAAAACACCTCTTTGGTACAAGCTAATGTCCGATAGAAACAAAAATTCGAGACGCTCGCTTCAAGGATCTACATCCGTATTAAGTTGGCGGTGCTACCTGTACTCAAGCAAATTATCTATTTTTTCATTTGCCTTTGAGTCGAATTCGAGATTCAGAACAAGGTCTATTATTGGGAGGAAAAATGAATGGCAATAATATTGAGGTTCGTGGGAGCGAAATGAAACTCCCACAAAATAAACAGATTAATAGTGGTAATACAACTCGAACTCATGTGGATGTGGACGTGAGTCAATGGCCCTGACTTCTTTCATTTTCCAATCTAACCAGTATTCAATCACATCTTTCGTAAAAACTTCACCTTTGAGTAAGAATTCATGGTCATTCTTCAAAGCATCCAGAGCTTCATTGAGCGAACTCGGCATCTTACCGATTTTGTTCAGTTTTTCCGGTGGGAGATCATAAATATTTACATCCATCGGCTCTCCAGGATCAATTTTATTTTGAACTCCATCCAGTCCGGCCATCATTATTGCAGGAAAGGCAAAATAGGCATTGGCTCCTGCATCCGGACAACGGTACTCAATTCGTCGGCCTCTTGGTGAATCTGCAACCGGAATCCTGATAGTTGCCGAACGGTTACGGTTAGAATATGCCAGATTTATTGGTGCTTCAAAACCAGGTACGAGACGTTTGTAAGAGTTTGTTAATGGGTTTGTGAACGCAGCTAAAGCAGGAGCATGTTTGAGAATACCTCCGATGTAGTATAAAGCCATTTCACTCAACCCTGCATACTGATCCCCTGCAAACAAGGGTTGTCCATCCTTCCAAATCGACTGATGCGTATGCATTCCACTCCCGTTATCCCCAAACATAGGTTTCGGCATGAAAGTGGCGGTTTTGCCATATTCTTGAGCAACATTACGCACTACGTATTTTAAATGCTGCAGCATGTCAGCTGTCTTCAACATAGTGTCAAATTTAAAATTAATTTCATGTTGTGCAGGAGCTACCTCATGGTGTTGCGCTTCTATTGTCAGACCCAGATCCTGCATCGCCAAAACCATCTCCGCTCTTATGTCACGGTCCTGATCAAAAGGAGCCGCCGGGAAATAACCTGACTTGTGTCCAATTTTGTAAGCTTTGTTTCCACCAACTTCTTCAACACCTGTGTTCCAGGGACATTCCGGAGAATCAATTGAATAGAATCCTCCTTCCGGACCTTGTGAGTATCTTACGTCATCAAACATAAAAAATTCTGCCTCAGGACCTACGAAAATTGTGTCACCAATTCCAGTTGAAATCAGATAATTTTCTGCCTTTTTAGTTACACTTCGTGGATCCCGAGTGTAATCTTCACCAGTAACAGGATCTTTAATATCACAAATGATAGACATTGTCGAAACTTCAAAAAATGGATCCATTTTTACAGTATCCAAATCCGGCATAACTTTCATGTCACTATTGTCAATGGTCTGCCAACAACGAATACTGGAGCCATCGAACATTCGACCTTCATCCAGCATCTCTTCATTGAGTTCTGAAACTGGTACTGTAAAATGCTGCCATGTTCCCAGAAAATCGATGAATTTCAAATCCACCATTTCAACATCATTTTGTTTTGCAAATTCAACAATCTCTTTCGGCGTAGTCATAACCCAATCCTTCCTTTCTATAAATTAAAATAATTAACCGCAATCATACGGTTTAAAAATAATACAAGCTGTCACTATAGGCAAATACCAAGCCAGAAGTCATCTCACTGAGATTGTACGTTTTTTAATAAATTACTGCAATTAGATTTGTATTAATTTTAGGCAACTGCATAAAATTTAATCAAATAGTATTATCAATTGTGAGCTGAGCATTCGGTTAGAATATAAAGTTCCATCAACTCTAAAGCAAAAATCGGCAGCCATTCTGGTATATTGCTTGCTTTGATCAAAGCAGCTAAAAGTTCATTAAAAACTAAAATCTACAATATTCGGATACCTTATGAGTGGCATTACTTCGCTTGTTCAGGCGGCAGGTGTTATTGAGCATAAAATGGAAACTGTTTCAAACAATCTGGCAAACGTCAACACAGTCGGTTTCAAAGAAGATCAGCCGTCTTTCAGGGAGGTCCTTTCCAACGTCCAACGCATTGTTCCAGAATCACTAGAAGAGCGTTTCTTGTCTCATGAATATCTTGATGACTATGTAGGAATGGACAAATCCGCAGTCGTTGTAGATGAGGTAGGGAAAAATTTTGAACCCGGACGAATGCGTTCTACAGGAAATAATCTTGATTTTGCAATTTCAAACGAAGGTTTTTTCACAATTTCTACTCCTCAGGGTGAGCGTTTTACCCGGGCCGGCAATTTTCAACTCGATTCGACTGGTCGTATTGTTACAAATGACGGTTATCCAGTTTTAGGGGAAAATGGCGTAATCACCATTAAAGAAGGTTCAATTGATGTCAGCGAAAGCGGACTACTTAGCGTCGATGGAATAATTGCTGACAGTTTCCGTCTGGTACGTTTTCGTAATCAAGACCAATTGCAGAAACTGGGACAGGGATTTTTTGCTCCTGTCAACAGCAATGATTTGCCGGTTGCTTCAGATGAAATTAAACTCAGACAGGGTATACTGGAAGATTCAAATGTGAACATCATGCTAGAAATGACTCGGATGATAACTGCAACACGAGCCTATGAATCGGTACACAAAGCTATTTCAAGAATCGGCACATTAGATGAGAAAGCAATCAGTCTGGTTCAGTCATAATTTGACATTTACAAAAATATAAACCTAATTATTTAATATACTGATACAGGAGTTTTTCGCTTATGATGCGTGCACTTTATACAGCTGCAACTGGAATGCAGGCCCAACAGAGAAACATCGATACAACTGCAAACAACCTGGCAAACGTCAACACCACAGGTTTTAAAAAGAGTAAGGTCCAGTTCCAGGATTTACTGTATTACAATGAACGCAACGCCGGGGTTCCATCTTCAGTTTCCACTCAAGTTCCGGTAGGAATTCATGTAGGACATGGTGTTAAGTACGTTAGCATTGATAAGGTACATACACAGGGCAACATGGAAAACACCGGTAATGACCTGGATTTGAGTATTGACGGAATGGGATTTTTTCAAATCCTCCAACCAAATGGAATCATAGCATATTCCAGAGACGGCCATTTCAATATAGACGGAATGGGCCGTTTAGTGACAAATGACGGAATGCTGATGGACCCAGAAATTAATATTCCGGCAGATACCAGAAAAGTTCAAATCGGTTTAGATGGTACTGTATCAATATTTTTGCGAGATGAGAACTTGCCTGAGGCACTTGGCAGCATTCAGTTAGCACGCTTTCAGAATCCACCAGGCCTGACTCCAATTGGTAAAAATCTCTTTCTTTCAACTCCTGCATCAGGAAATGCAATCGTTGATGCTCCTGGATCAAGTAACATGGGTTCTCTCACACAGGGATTTTTAGAACGTTCAAATGTGTCCCTTGTTGAAGAAATGGTGAATATGATTACTGCCCAGCGGGCTTATGAGGTAAACTCAAAGGCTATCCAGTCTGCTGATGAAATGCTTAAAAATACTAACAATCTGGTCAGGTAATTAACTGCCCGGCAAATTTGGATAAAGCAAAAGTATAACAATAGTTTTCCCTCTACGTACTTAAGGATTCGTATAAATATAATGCAGTCATTAGCACATTTAATTATTAAAACCAGAGGTATAGCAACGAGACCTTATCCGTATCGTTACGGACTATTGTTGCTGTTATTTTTATTATATTCCGTAACAGTATTTTCCAACGGGAATACTGACCCTAAAGCACAGCAAATCAAAATTTTCCTGCCACAATCTTCAGTTATTAACAGCGATGAATATCGACTTGGTGAAATTGCCCAGCTAGAAGGGGAAGATTTTATACTGTTGGACAGACTGGCCAAAGTCGTCATAGGACGTGCACCTTTGCCAGGAAGGGAATTAACCGTTACCCGTTCTCTGATTCTCTCCCGATTGCGCTCCCACAAAGTTAACATTAAGAAATTCGTTTTTCCTGGATCAGACTCAACAACCATTCAGCGGGCAGCACTCAAAATATCGGGAAATGATATAGAGCAGGTAGTATTGAATCACATTAAAGAAACAAAAAAAAATTCTGACTTGAAACCTCGTCTGCTGGCAAAGATAAGGGATATTTTTCTACCACGCGGACAGGTAAGCTATGTAATTTCCTCAAAAGGAAATTACAAAAAAGAAGGCGGTTACCGTAATTATGAGGTCGAGTTTAGTGTTGATGGCAAAGCTATCAGGAAAGTCTCTGTACGGACATATTTAAAAATTTACAAGGAAGTGTATGTTGCACGCAATACTATCAAACGTAACCATATAATTGAAGAATCAGATTTATTGAAAATTCGCAAAAATGTAAACCGTATACCGCGTGAATATGTAACAGACAAAGAACAGCTAATTGGCAAAATATCAAGACGTACAATCACTCCAAGCGAAGCGATTCAGGGAAATACACTTACAGATCCGCCGCTGGTGAAATCCGGAGATCGTTTGCAAATTGTCTTCGAAACACCGTTTATACGTCTTTCTGCACCTGGAATTTCAATGGCCAAAGGCCGAAAAGGTGAACGAATTCCCGTGAAAAACGTAGACAGTAAAATCGTAGTTTTTGCGACTGTCAAAACCAGAAATATCGTTTTGGTAAATTAAATTGATATGGTTTCTAAACTAGAATTTTCATAATTTTAATCAGTGTATAAATTATTAATTCCATTTTCAGGTTTATTCCATTGGTTTCTGGCCACATTCCTGGTTCTGAGCCTCATAGGTTGCGTTCCGTCAAGATCAAAACCGAAACCGAAACCTCCTGCTGAGGTTTTGGCCGCTTATGAAGTAAAAAAAATGAATGACAATTTAAAACGGACTTCAAAGCGCTCACGGCGAAAGCAAATTTCTACAAGCAGAAACCGCTATGAAGGTTCCCTCTGGCGATATGAGTCTTCATTTGGTAATTTGCTAAGGGATCATCGTGCACGTTTCCGCGGAGATTTGTTGAGTATCAACGAAATGAGTTTAATAGTGAATGCGCCTCCTCCTAAAACAACTGCAGAAGGACAACCTGCCGGAGGTGCACAAACAGCGAACGTTGCTCTTGAAGCCTTGACTCTCAGAGATTCAATTGAAGAAGAACAAAATCAGATTTTGCGAAATCTGGATGGCATTTCTGCACGTGTCGTTCGTGTACTTCCAAATGGTAACATGCTTATCAAAGGTCAAAAAATCGATTATCGCCAGCGTAATCAAGTCCGTTATATTACGACTGTTACCGGTATTTTGCGTCCTGCAGATGTAAATGATTCAAACGTTGTTTCTGCCAGTAAACTTGCAAATCCAAACGTTAAAATCAAGCGTCAGCAAAGCGGAAGCCTTGTCCGCGAGCGCCTCAAAAAACTTGCACCATTGCTTGGAAAGCAAAAAACCGGATTCTTAGGTCGCCTGGGTGATTTGGCTACAGGCGGTGCACAGTAAAGAGGAAGTAATTTCTCTGAAATTCTTCCTAGTCTTTTAGGCATGCACAGGTTTGTTCAAAGCTGATCTACTACCAAAACACCTCAATATTTTCTCAAAGTCACTCCCATACGGAAAAACAAATATATACTCAAAGAAATTCTCCTCTTGACTCCATGTCAAGAGGAAGGGCTTTTTTGAATGCTTGAAACCCTATACTTTTCTTATCCTTTTTCATTATTGTCTGCCCCAATGTGAAACTGTTATTACTTGAAATTTGCATTCAGATTTTTCAATAGCTTTGTTATACAAGTAAGTAACAATTCACTTTATTATTCAGATCTCATTGCTTAACTGATTATATGACAACAGTTACAAACACCGATGGGGCCTCCCGACTAGACCAACAGCTGGAACTTCTGTGCTCGTTTAATGTGCAAATTCCTTGTAATCCCCAAGGAGAATTTGCTGCAAGCAGCTTTAAAACACTGTTGCAATCACTCAATACAAATCAAATCTGTGATTCCTTGCGTGGATCCTACCACAAAGTGCATTTAAAGAAATGGAAAGAATACGCACAAAGGGAATTTAATGAGATGGGTCGAATAAACCGCTTACGTTTAGAAAGTCTAATGCAGCTTTCTGATCAAGAAATGCACCAGACAATTTTCGAAGGGATTCTCCTTTTTGACATCAATCCCGAAAACGTTGCCCCGTTAGAGTTGCAGGAAAAGACTGGTGAGTTGGATGAAGAAGGGAACCCAGTAATGAGTACTATGACCTACGATGTTTTTCAGAAGGGGGCAATTCATGGAATTGAAGGACTAGAAAGTTTTTTACCTTCTGCCTCAATTAAGGGAGAAGCAGGAATGGACGCACATCTTGAGGATGAATTTTCAGGAACAGACCTCATGAGCAATTTCAAAAAGAAATCCGGGCAGTTGATCAAGTCACTGACTATCACAGGGAGTTTGGGCGGAATCGGACACAAACCTGATTCTGATATGGATGCACAAATCATTATTAATTCCAATCCGGAATTCAAATTCAGCTGGAATGATGCAGATTTTCTTGTCGCACTAATTGCAAATGTAATGGAGTCTTTTTATGAAGACTATTACATTAATGGCCTTACTACACAAGAACAACTGGTAATAAAAAAAGCGGCTGCCGTAACTTTAAGAGAACATTGCAGTACAGGGTTAAGCGAAGAAGAGCAACAAGTGATAGAATTTATATTTGCCAGCAGCTACCGCAAAGAATTAAGGAAACTGATTCAAGAACATATACAAAAACGAACCGCAGAAGAGCAAAAACAATTCTTCCAAAAATCAGTTATTTCAACTTTAAATAAATATCCTGATTGTGAAAATTTTCTGGAACCGCTTAAAAAGTTTTTCTCATTTTTGAAAATAGGAGGAGGAGATTTACAGCAAAAAGCCTTCCCATATTCCTTAAAGCAATTGGGTAAAGAAAAGGTTTTAAATTGTTTAACAAATTATTACCGTACAACTTTTCTGGATGAGGCTGGTGCCCGTCAAATTTTGTGGCGTTATGGAGTCAAGAACAATCTTTCACCTGAATCTCTTCCGGAGGAAAAAAAGAACGAATGTTTTTTTAACAGCTTAACAAATAATTCTCAGCTTTCAACACTCTTGACTGAGTTTTTTGAATATCTTTCTTCTCATGTTGCATATGCTTCTTTGAATAAACTTTCAGAAGCAATGCAAACACTCAAACAACACTTCAGTTCTCATAATGTTGTATTTAAGGATGGACTGGAACAGCAGGTATTGTCAAAACTGGAAATAAATTACAGTTCCAGGACTGTTAGGATGATTGAAACTTTTTCAAACGGACAAGCCAAAGATCTCGAAGCTGAAATTGAATATCCGTTACATCTCAAAATCCAGCAGGCAGAAGCATACCTGACTAAAAAATATCCGACTACCAAAATTCATTTTTTTACTAATATTTTGCGGAAGCAGCGCGCCGGTCAGCACACACCATTTTTGGTTTCTCCAGAAGGAAGTATGGCCTATGCACTGATGCTTAATGATTTTCTTCTAAACCCTGCTGCTATGATCTGTGGAATTACACCAATGCCATTTGACCTGCCGAAAAATTTTAAAATTCTCTCCTCAATTGGAGTTTTCCCCGAAGCAGAATGGACCCTGAAACAAAACCTGGCTGCTGAATTTAGAAAAAATCATAAAGTTACTGAAGATGATACAGGCGAAGTACAGATTAATAAGAATGTTACTGAAAAGAACCAAATATTGGAAGAAGAGACAGAATCATTCATCCTCGGAAAGCTACCAAACTGGGGTGAAATAATCATTCCGCGAGAAATGTTTTTGGGTCACGCCATTCCCATATTTTTAAGGGAAAGTCAGAAAATAACTCACCGTAACCTTCCCAAAGCTCTTCTCAATTGCTGGTGGCTGGAAATGATTGTCTGTATTGATGAAGAAGATGAACTGCCTACAAGTTTGACCAGATTGTTATGGAATCCGGAAGGACGTTACTTTATTCGAGAAAATCGAAAAGGGCCTCTGATTGATGCAATTGTTCAGATGGAAGACGACTACCCTGCTTTAAGGCTTGACCCGTGGTGGCTTAAATTTACTGAAATGCTGGTACGTTTTGAAAGCTATGAACAAGAGGAGGAAGAAGAACCGGATTTTGAACTCAACACGCTGTCTGAAACTCAAAAATATATTGTTTTTTGCTTTGCACAGCACATGCGAATTTCTGATGTTATTAATTTTGGAGATGACGGAAACCCTGTATGGTTAGACGAAAATTCAACCTGGCGCAGCAGAGCATTAGTTGATTTTTATAAAATTTTTTTCTCAATTCCCGAAGACCGTCGTGAATTAATAAAAATTTCACAAGGGCGGGATAACGCAGGAAACAAAATGGAAAAAATGCTGAAGAAGCTTTTTCTTGAGTCGATGACTCGAGTTGAGAACAAACTTTGTAAAATTGGACATACACGAGCTCTGACTCAAATATCCAATCAACTGGCACGTCTGAGTGAGAAAGGATTTGAGAAAGAAAAAGCGGCCAACATTCTCAGCCCTTTGCTCGATGTTGTAAATCAACGTGTTTCAATTGAGGACAGGAAGGTACTGGTAAAACTTAAAAAGAAAATTCCCCTCAACAAAATTGAACAAATGCAGGCTAAGATTGTTTATGAGGAATTACAAAAACTAAAAAGCGTACAAGGCAACATTGTTGATTATTTTAAACAGTATGACTTAATAATGAAGGAAAGCTGGGTTAGAAATATCATCACAAATGCTAAAGTAAGTATTGCCGGCGACCCGCTCGAAAATGTGATTTTTAAATTCCATTTTGAAAGAAACTTTGAAAGAAAACCTTTTCAGATATTGTTACCTATTTCAAAAAGTTTGAGTATTACTCGATCAATAATAAAGGTTGTGTTTGTACAAAAAAGTGAAAAATGGCAATTCAGTTCCATGTTGAGTCGTAAAGAAGTTGGTGGAGGAAAAATTGTTGCAGAAACAGTTGTTCCGATGTTTGAAGAAAACCTGGTGGAAGGTATTGCACGTTGCACTTTAAGCGGTTGCGTCGGCTTTGGAGGAAAACATCTTTCTACTTTTGAAAAACCAGCCGCACAGGATCAAAGTGATGTTGCAATAAATTCAGTGTCGGGAGGTGCATTGTTCACATTGGCTACTGAAATAAATTTATTTTTCTCGCATTTTTCGGTTTCATCACGGGAACTGTTGGAAAACATACATTACATACGAGATGTTTTGATGGTGTGTAATGTAGACAAGCTCAATATTATTTCACTAATCGTACGAGACAATCTTGGAGAACAATTTATTATCTCTTTTGATATTAGACAAATTGTAATCAAAAAGGTTCCACCTAAGTTAAAAATTGGTGGAGATTCTGCCTTGGCTGAATTTTTTATGCGTCTCAACAGTCGGGAGTGCCGGATTTTATTCATGCGCCATTTGTCTGCTCTAAAAATTCCAATACGAGCATCACACCTGCCTCGTTTGCGAATTTGGGTCAATGTATCAAATTATAAACTTCCTATTACTCCAAAATTTCAACAGAACTATCTCAACGGGATTGCTAACACACTCTGGCCTAATGATTCAATTGGTACAAGAGAACATCTGCTACCACATCCACTGACAAAAACATTTGATCAGATCGGCAGAGCATCGCTCCAAGGCTAATTTCATTTTACCTGATCAAGTGGCAAGAAAAAGAACAGAGAAATAAGTTCCCTTATTTAACCTATCTTCGTATAATGACCTTTTCAGATGGTTTGATATCTTTATAACCTAGTTCCTTAGCTAAATCATGGCCTCAAAAGAACCAATAGAAAATCCAAATACACCAAATATTAATTTCATCGGTTTTCAAAAACAACTTCGTGAAATTATCAAAGATATTAAACAATCTAATAAAAAAACTGGGCTAAATAAAATATTCGGTGGTAAAAAACAGGTAAACCCGCATGTTGATGGAAGGATTCTGGGTAATGATGTGCCAAATAACAAAGAGGTCTCAAAGCTAATCAAACAATTAGATAGTGACCCTACCGACCCTCTGGTTCGTTTACGACTGGTCAATGCTGTGATGGCAGACAGAAAAGTTCATCACCTTCAAACTCATTTGAACATGATGCTTCAGGCTTCAATACCAATATATCTTAGTGATATAACTACAACCTTTCTGCAGTTGGTTATGCATACTTATCGCACATATCTGGAGCGTTTGGCAAATATTCACAAACATAACATGATGGCCATCAGGTCAGAAGTTTTGAAAAATGTGAATATGAGTGGTATAGATTTAGAAGACGAAGATACGGAAGATTCCCATGTGAAAGATACTGAATCTATGAAAACCGAAATCCAAATTGCAGAGGCCTTGATAGATAATTGTGAAACGATAATTCAAAGAGTAAAAACAAAGATGACTTCAACGCTTTCACACGAAGAAATTGAAGAGCTGACATCAAAAGAAAAAGTGTCCTCTTCATTTTTTAGTGGCAAATCAGAAAAAGCAAATCCAAATAAGCAGAATATGATCATCAATAAAGCAGTACAGGCAATTGAAATGCTAAAACAGATTCCGTTACTCCATGGAGCAGGACTTGACTTGGCACAACAATTGGGTCGAATTGACAACAAGTTGACATATCCTCTGGTGATGGAGGGGCGAATTCAAATGCAAGCTCTAAAATATCAATTTTTGCGAATTGAAAGCGGTGACAGAAGTGCCCGAGGAAACATGGCTCCGGTATACAATCTTGCAGTTGTCGCTTACCGCAAAGCGCTGAAACTTACATCGAAAACTACTCCAAAAAAATCAGATCTTCCTGTTCTTACAGAGTTTGGGAATTTAACCCATTATGGTTTTATACACAGAGATTTAATGCGCTTTACGGAAGAGGGTGTAATGAATTTGGTAAAATTAGGAAAAGATTCCGTGGATGCTGCTGTGACTGTTGATGAAAGTTTTGTCCCACTCCAAAAACGTTTAGAGAGCTCATTGGCTCAGTTGAATAAAGTAGAGGGTGAACACACTTAAAAGTTCGCTTTAAATAAGCTTGACCTGAAACTTCATGTGGAGAGTCTTCTTCAAAAAATTAAAAAAAACTGGGAAACTTACCAACTGGCAGTTCCAGAAAACAAACAGAAAAACAAAAACTCTCAAAAAAGCCCCCTTGAGGTTATCGTCTGTGTTAGTGGAGGAAGCGACTCTGTTGCTCTGCTTAATTTGCTCCAGCGACTCAGCTCACTCCTTCGATTGAAATTACATGTTCTGCACTTCAATCACCAGTTGCGTCCGGAAGCACAACAGGAACAAGATTTCGTCGAATCACTCTCCAAACTGCATAAAATACCCTTTCATTATAAAACAGCAAAACACCTGAAGCATGGACAGCCTGGGCTACAGGAGTCGGCAAGAAACTGGAGGATTGAAGAATCCTGTCTCTTGCTTGAATCTTTAGGGGGTGGTTGTATTGCTACAGGACATCATGCCGATGACCAAACAGAAACTTTTCTGCTAAAATGGCTCCGTGGATCACACATTTCCAATTTACAGGGAATGCGGTGGAAAAACACCCATTTCATACGACCTTTACTCAACTGCAGCAAATTGGAACTGCAGGTTTTTTTAAAAAATAATAATCTGACTTGGATGGAAGATTCTTCCAATCAAAGTAAAGCATACTTACGTAACAGGGTACGTCTGGAGTTGGTCCCACTTCTGGAAGAATTAAGCCGGCAAGGGCTTCAATCCCGGATTAGTGATATGAGTGGACAAAGCCAACTACTTCGAGAGTGTCTGGATTCACAGTATGAGAAATGGAGACTTCACTGCCAAAATAACAAAAGTAAGGCTCCAGAAGTTTTGTCTTTAACTGATTTAGAGAAAGCAAATGATTTACTTCAGCAGGAAATCATGCATAATTTTATCAATTCTCAAACAGAACTGAAATTGAGTTACGCCAAACTCCAGAATATTTTTGAATTAATTCATACAGACAACAATAACTGGCAATTTCACCTGTCAAAAAAATGGAGCATTTTCAGATCTGTTAATAATCTGGAATTGCATTTGAACTCTGAACCATAAGGAAATAATCATCAACTATATAATATTCACTAGGCAGGAATAAATTCATTATCTCAAGTCCAAATACTAGAAATAATAAAAAGGAATAATATGCGAATCGGCATTGACATGGGTGGAACTAAAATTGAGGGTATCGCGCTTGCTGATACTGGAGAAGAGTTGATCCGTAAACGAATTGACACCCCAAGACATGACTACGATGAAACTGTTAACGCTATTGCTGGAATTGTCCTTGACCTGGAATCAGAAACTAAACAAAAAGGTACAGTTGGTGTCGGTATTCCCGGAGCACTTTCTCCGAAAACCGGACTAGTTAAAAACGCAAATTCCACCTGGTTAATCGGAAAGCATTTAGACCTGGATTTGGAGTCCGCACTTAAGCGAGAAGTACGCCTCGCAAATGATGCAAATTGTCTCGCTGTTTCTGAAGCAGTAGACGGAGCAGGTGCAGGTTCAAAAGTCGTGTTCGCTATCATACTTGGTACTGGCTGCGGCGGGGGAATAGCAATTGATCAGGAGGTTCATACCGGACATCAAGCAATTGCAGGTGAGTGGGGACACATATCTTTGGGCTGGATGAGACCGGAAGAATATCCTGGCACTGACTGTTATTGTGGTCAGCGGGGATGTCTGGAAACATTTATTTCCGGAACTGGATTTGAAAATGAATACGAGTTGCAAACTGGAATACACAAAAATGGTCGTGAAATAGTAGAAATGCTGGAACATGGTGACGCTGCTGCTGAAAAAGTTATGCAGATTTATGAAAACAGACTTGCCCGAGCAATTGCAACAGCAGTAAATTGTTTAGATCCGGATGTTCTAGTGCTCGGAGGAGGAATTTCAAATATATCACGGATATATAAAACCGTTCCGCAATTAGTACAACAATGGACTTTTGGAGGAGAATTTTCCACACCGATCCTTCCAGCAAAACATGGAGATTCAAGTGGAGTTCGTGGTGCGGCTTGGCTTTGGTAATTAATTATTCCGGGATTTTTCCACTAAATAGGCAAAACCAACCACTTCATAAGTCAATGACAGCGGCAAAAACAACCAACCAACAAGCGGAATAAAAGTGAGAACCGCCGGCAGCCAGCCTATTCTAATCGGCATCCAGCGCCACATTTTCCGGAGTTCTAAGGCTTCCTCCTGATTTGTCAAACTACCTAAATAAACGATAACACCTTCGCGTCCCATCAGATGAGATTCAAGTATAAAAACAATTGGGAGACCTATAACCGGAATCAAACCAACAAAAATTAACAATACTGGGAACAGACAGGCTTTAAGTGCTTCTTTCAAAATATGATTTATTTCAGCTAACCAAGCTTTAAAAGAAAACACAGGTTCTTCAATTTGTCTGAAATGTGTTATAATCCGCTTTACTAAACTTTGGTGCCAGAGACTAAGCAGTTCAACAGAAAATCGTAAGGATACCAGGGCAATAACAGCTGCGACAGTAAGTTGAATACTCCACAAAACTATTGTACCTACAGCAGCCCAAATCCCGTCCCCTCCACCAAAAAGCCAGTTGATAAACGGACCGAGAAGTTGAAAATAAAACAAACCGTTCAACGCCAGTGAAACTGCAAAAAAGATGAGATAATTAAAAACCATTCCTCGAACAGCCATGCCGCGCAGGCCTTCAATTTCAGCTAAAGCCTGATGCCCGGCACTAAATACTGTGATGACATTTATTTTTTGCAGCTTAACTTTTTTCTGCATTTTTTTATTCTTTCACATCCATTATTTGAGTAGAATTTTATTTCCCAGTTTAGACGACTTATGCAAATTCTGCCAGCATTTGAATAATACATGATCTTTGAGGTTTTGATTTTGAAGTAAACTCTGTAAAAAGCACTTAATTTGCATGAATTGAGGGGACAATTTTACATCTCAAATCAACCTACAACAATTTACAGTGCAAAAATTACCAAAAATTTTCTTATTTGTTACGTTTTTAATGTTGACCACATTTTCTGCAGAAGCAGCAGAACTTTGGCGCCTGCGCTATTTTGTGCCAACTTCTGCAGAAAGTGAAATCACATTTGGCTCAAGCAAGGCTGCTGAAAAACTTAATACATCCGGACACAGTGGGAATTTGGTATTTGCAAATGGAATCGGAATCGGTTACTGCACGTTACGTTCAAACGTAAGTCTCGAAGGAGTTTCCTACATATTCAGGAACGACAGCCTGGATTTATCATACACAATTGGGAACTCGCTCAGTTTTACTTTTGGAGCAGGTCGTTTAATTAATGGACGGGGCGAACTAAGTCTGAATGGAGTTAGCTATGCGACTGAAAACAGTACTGGAGGAGCAGTCTTTTTTAATTTAGGTATTCCTTTTTTTGGGGGAGAGTTATTATTGGGTTACCGACAAAATAATATAGAATATAATAATTATCAAAGCCAAATTTCAGGAAATACAGTAACACTTGCTGATCCTGTAAAATTACTTTCGAGCCAGATAAGTGTCGGAATAGGATTTATATTTTAAAAATAATTTTATTTTTTTCCTTCAACTTACTGAATAACAACCTGGATTAATGACACAGTAACATTATCTGTGTTTAATTTATGCCGCTTTTAATATTACTTTACATGTCCGAAATTAAACTACGATTCATGAAGCGCGCCTTAGAACTGGGTGAACAGGTCCGTAATAAAACTGGAGATAATCCTTGGGTTGGATGTGTGATTGTAAGGGGTGAGAAAGTGCTAGGAGAAGGTCATACACATCCACCAGGAGAAGCACATGCTGAAGCAGATGCAATTCTTAATGCTGAAAAACAGGGCCACTCTCTCACAGGATCAACGCTTTACTGTACCTTGGAACCGTGTTCTTTCCACGGCAGGACTCCATCCTGTGCAGAAACCATTGTTAAAAAACAAATTTCGCACGTTGTAATCGCTATCAGAGATCCACATCCTAAAGTTAATGCTGCAGGTGTACGAATGCTCAGGGAAAGCGGAGTACTGGTAACTGAGGGAATAGAGGAGCAGGATGCACGGAAGTCTTTGAAAGACTGGTTACTTAAATACGAATGATAAAAAACATTGAATATCCGGAGCGCCCCATTGCAGGAGTGGGAGTTGTTGTTTTCCGTAATGAAGAAGTCTTACTGGTTAAACGTAAAAAAGCCCCATATAAAGGACAGTGGAGCATCCCGGGAGGTAAACAGCGGCTTGGTGAAACTGTAACTCAAGCAGCTCGTCGAGAATTAATGGAAGAGACAGGAGTTGAAGTTAATGAATTAACTTTAATTGACGTCATAGATATTATAGTTCCCGACGAAGAAGGGAAAATACTCTACCATTTCATCGTGGCAGATTATCGAGCTCATTGGAAGTCGGGAGAATGCAGTCCCGGAGATGATGCACAGGATGTACAGTGGTTCAATTTAAACAAACTCGGCTCGATTTCTTTGTTAGATAAAACAAGAAAAATAATTCTTAAAGCCGTCGGTAAAACAGATTCGATCTGAGTTGTCTGCAAAGTTAGATTTTTCCTCGAGCCAATTTAATGCTTAATAGATTTGTTATCCTTTTTTCTTTTCCTGAATCCCTCATCTTCCCAGGTCAAAAAGCGTTTACCAATGACATCTCCTGTGTCTTGAACAGAGATAAAAGCCTCTGGATCAGTATCAAACAAATATTCTTTGAGCCGTCCCAGTTCCAGCATATTAATTACTGTATAAATCACCTGCTTTTCTTCACCTGCAAATCCACCGGAGGCATTGAAATAAGTAAATCCACGATCCAGTTTTTTCAACACCTTTTCTGCAACCTCATTAGGCTTGGAGGAAATGATGAAAATTGATTTTCGCTGAGACAAACCAACCTGCCCTTTTTGCATACTCCAACTGAAAACAAACATGAAGACTCCAGTATGGAGAGCCGTTTCCAAGTGATAAAGGTATGCGTTACTGAAAATAACCACAATGTTTACCAGGTTAAAAACTGTACCAATAGGAATTGCAAAGCGTTTTTTTATCACAGTTCCCACGATATCCAGACCACCAACCGAGCCACCCAAACGCAAATAAAAACCGGTACCAAAACCAGCCAACACTCCTCCAAAAATTGCTGCCAACATGGGATCATTTATTGAAATTTCAACTCCATGCGTTAATTGAAGACTCAATGAATAAATCCCCATACCAATCAGTGAAATAATGATGAATTTCAGAGAAAATTCTCGAAAACCAATTATAAATATTGGTATATTGAGAAGAGCATAGAGTAGGCTGAAAGAGATATATTCCTTTATAGAATCATAAAACAATAATGCCAGTCCAGTCACTCCTCCGGCAAAAAAATTATGAGGCAATAGAATTCCGTTTACGACAAAACTGAATATAAAGCAACCAAGTGTCAGGGTTAGTAGCATGTACCAAAACTTCCAAGTACGTAATGCATTTGTAAATTCTTGAAAATCTTCCTTAAGATAATTCATTTGATTTAAAATAGTTTTGTTGAATTTGCAGAATTAGAACAAAAAAAAACGGGATGACTGCTCGTGCAACCATCCCGTCTTAATCACTTTTTTCCTAAAATGAATTATGAAGCCGTTTGAACACTAACCGCACAAGGACCTTTTTGCCCTTCTCCAAGTTCGAATTCTACATTTTCTCCTTCTCTGAGATATCCCCCACGGACCTCAGAATGATGAACGAACAAGTCTTTTCCGGACTCCTGCTCGATGAACCCGTATCCTTTACGTTCGTTAAACCATTTTACTTTGCCTGTTGCCATTTTGACCTTATATTTTAATTAAAAACACTCTTCTAAATGAAGAGAATAAAGAAACATTATGACAGGGATAATAATAAATGCAAGCAAAAAATGCATTTAACTTTCAACTTTGTCAAAATTATTTATTCCGCAGGCACAGAGAGCAACTTAGTTTCCTCCTCAAGTGTCTCTAGCAGACTGGCGTAAACTCCGCTAAGTTGCATTAGCTCTGCATGTGATCCACGCTCAACTATTTTACCGGAATCAAGAACAAGTATCAAATCAGAATTTCGAATTGTACTCAGTCTATGTGCAATGGCAATCACCGTTTTATCTTGAAAAATGCGTTCAATGGCTTTCTGAATAAGATTTTCTGTAACAGAATCAACGGAACTGGTGGCCTCGTCCAATACTATTAAATCGCTTTCACCTGCCAATGCACGGGCAAAAACGATCAATCGTCCTTCTCCCTCAGAAAGATTTTTTCCACCTTCTAAAATTTTGAAATCATATTTCTCAGGCAGGAGTTCAATAAATGTATGAGCATAGACATATTTTGCAGCTTCTTTGACTTTTTCAGGAGAAACTTCCGGACGATTCAGAGCAATATTGAAACCGATGCTTTCCTCAAACAAATGTGAATCCTGCTGCATCATTGCTATCATCAACTGCAAATGATCCCGTGATATTTCGTAAAGCTCCACACCATTTATTTTGATAGAACCCTGATAACGTGTATAAGTTCTGGTAAGAATACGAACAATTGTAGATTTCCCTGAACCAGTTGCTCCAACGATAGCCAGACGATCACCTTTACGGACTATAAACGAAACTCCCTGCAGGACCCATGGCCCATCCTCTGTGTAACGGAAGTGAACATTTTCAAAACGTAATTCTTTAAATTCCTGAAAATGTTTCATAATTTCTCCTGGAGTATATTTTCTGGAATTGGTCGCATAGGAAGGCCTGCCTGCCGTATCTTGATCTTCCGGAATTTCACGAAATAGTTTGTCAATATTTTCCAGTGCAGAAAGCGAGCGCTGAAAAACGGAGATTTGTTGAGTAAATTCTCGAATTGGAACAAAAATGCGATTCAACGTATTTATGAATCCAACCAAAACTCCAATTGAGACAAGTCCTGTAAGAATTTGCTGGGCTCCATACCAAAGCATCAAGGCCAGTGCAATTGAGGTAATACCTTCAATCACAGAATAAAGAGCTGCATCAAAAAAATTTGAGTGTGTCTGTGCCTTAAAAAAATGCCCGGTTTTTGCTTCAAATTGTTTTAGAACTTTGGCTTCTGCTGCATACAACTGGATTGTTTTTACACCATTCAAACATTCCTGCAGGTAACCAGTAGCGTCCGCAAGTGCCTCCCGAGTCAGATTGTAATAATGCCGCAATCTCGACCGCAGAAAATTACTGACAAAATATATTGGAGGTAAAATCAGCAGCACTACCAGCGTGAGCTTCCAACTCAGGATTATCAACAATATTAGCAACGCAATTGTTTTAAGAAAGTCGGTAAAAATAGAAAGTACACCAATGGCTAGAGAATCATTGAGTGCCTCCATGTCACTTGTGAGACGTGTCAGAATCACACCAATTGGATGCTGGTCAAAGAAAGAGCGGGGCAAAGAAAGGATGTGCGCATAGAGATCACTGCGCATCGCACTAATAGCTAACTGGCCGATTTTTTGGAGGTAAAATGTATAAATTGAATCTGAAAAATAACCGACAGCAACTGCTCCAGCCATGAGAACCACCATCCGAAACAATCCGTCCATATCGCCGGGAATTACATGTTCATCAATAATTTGAATTAACAGCCATGGCAGGAGCAAAGTTGCCGCAATTGAAAACGGAACTGTAGCAACTCCCAGTACCACGCTTTTCCAGTACGGACGCACGTAAACGAGGAACCGCTGAAATAATTCCCAGTCGTTGACTTCTTTATTCAATATACGAGGTTTCAGGTTTCAGGTTTTATTTAAGATACAGATGAGTTTAAATAGTTTCTGAACGACAATGCAACCAGTCAGGTTTTTCAAGTTTATTACAGAATAGAAATGGACAAAGATTTATAGCCGTTGACGAATGGAAGCCAACTGGACACAGATTACAAAAACCTGCATTGCCTGATCCAAATCTTCAACACTTGGAAACGTGGGGGCCAGTCTTATAGTTTTATCATTGGGATCATGAGAATAGGGGTATGTTGCTCCAGCCGGAGTCAGTTTAACTCCAGCTTCACCGGCAAGACGGATTATTTCCTGCGCCAGTCCGGGCAATGCGTCAAACGAGACAAAATATCCACCTTTCGGATTAGACCAGGTTCCCACACCTTTTCCAGCCAACTCGCTTTCAAGATGTTTTTGTACCATTGCAAACTTGGGCCGCAGAATTTCAGCATGTTTTTTCATATGTGCCAATACACCTGCTAAATTTTTTAGAAAGAGAACTTGCCTCTGCTGATTGAGTTTATTTGGACCAATGCTCATGACGGCAAGGCGTTTACGAAAATGTTCCAGGTTTTTCTCAGATGCACCTAAAAATGAAATCCCACCTCCTGCATAAGTTATCTTTGAAGTAGATGCAGTTAAAATTAAATTGTCAACTGTTCCATATTTTCGGCAAAAATTCATCACACTTGCCAACTGCTGCGGATTTTCAAAGAGGTCATGTACACCGTATGCATTGTCCCACATCACTCGAAAATTTGAGCCAGAAATTTTACCAAGTGCAGCGATTCTTTCCACCACTTCTTCAGAATATACATTTCCTGTGGGATTGGAATATTTAGGAACGCACCACATCCCTTTGATCATGTGATCATTGCGAACCAAATCTTCTACTGCGTCCATATCAGGTCCTTCATCCAGCATTTCTACACTAATCATTCGCAGTCCCAGTTCCTCACAGATAGAAAAATGACGATCGTATCCTGGAACAACTGCCAGAAATTTTACTTCACCTTCTCTGGCCCAGGCTGTATTAGGTCCTTGAGAGCCATGATAAAAAGCATGAAGCATGTAAAGATACATCAGTGACAAACTGCTGTGATCCCCACAAATGACTTCGTTTTCTGGAAGGTCAAGCATTTCGCCACCCAGTTTGCGTGCTGCAGGAATTCCATCGAGTCCCCCATAATTCCTGAGATCAGTCCCATCCTCCAAAATCAGTTTGTCTTTGAGCAAGCCTTCCATTTCATCAGCAAGCTCCAGTTGTGCAGTTCCTGGTTTTCCCCTGGTAAGGTCCAGATTTAAAGCGGCATCTTTATATTTCTGATACTTTTCTGCAAGTTTTTGTTCCAAAGTTTGCAGTTCTTCTTTTGTTGCATTTTCAAGATTCATAGCTTTTTTGTTTTGGTTTAAGTTTGCGTTTTTATTATCAGTTCCGATCCATAAAGTGTCAATCCTGAATGTCTCATCATTTTCTGTTTTACTTTTCTTTAATTTCTGAAAATTTTTATTTCCATTCAATAATTTTTTTACACAACAGTCCCCCGTCACCAAGAAAATCATGAATGATATTGAAATGGTTTTTTCCTGGCATAGATAGATATTCTGCAGGAACTCCGTGTTTTTGCAGAAAAATAGTATAATTTTTCGATTGCCTCTGAAATTCATGCGATTCATCTGCGCCCACTGCAACCATTACATGTGGAGAGTACACAGGTTTAAGGAATACAGGACTGTTGCGGAGAACTTGTTCTGAAGTCAGTAGCAATTTTGGCTGGAGCCAGGAAAACGGAAATGGTTTAAGGTCAAAAAGTCCGCTGACAGGCAAAAATCCCTTGATTAAATTTGGAGGTAAACCATAGTTTTTTTCCCAATCTGTGCTCAGTAACATTCCTGTCAAATGACCACCTGCAGAATGTCCGGAAACCGTGATCTGTTCCGGATTACCGCCAAAGTCCTCTGCATTGCGATAAGTCCAGGCTGCCGCAGCACGCGATTGACGTACAATCTCATCGATGCTAACTGAAGGACAAAGAGCATAGTTAACCAGCACCGCCGTAATTCCGTTTCGTACCAACCCTTCTGCAACAAACGCAAAATCCCTGCTCGTCAAAGAATGCCAGTAACCTCCATGAAAAAAAATATGAATAGGACTACAGAGTTTTTCAGCAGGAAAAATGTCAAGGGTTTCCGACAGTGTTGGACCATAAGCCACTGCGGAACGGTTTGAATATTCTCTGAGGACTCTTTGGCTTTCGGTAAAATAGCTTTTAATCAACTCATCTGTATTCTCTACAATAAAGCGGGGATTGTATTCCTGATCTATTTCTTCTTGAGTTGAAAAGGTGTGGTATAGCATTTTATAGTCAGTCTTTCTACGATTTTTTCTCAGTCCAATTCCTTAGATCCAAAACATTTATAAAGGTTTTTCTACATCACGTTTTATATATAGCGGTTGCACTGGAATATTAGGATCATATGCAGATGAAGCTAATTTATATGCACCCAGGCGATCTAAAAGCTGAGCATCCGGAACTGGATAATCCAAGGGCAGCAGAACCAGTTTTTCAAACAGTGGCTCATGTTTTCGCCGCTCAGGGTTGACGCGAAAATGGACAACCGGAAAATCACCTGAGATTTCAATGAATTTTTCTAGACTGGTGAGTTGAATTGCAGTCTGTGCTACCGGATGATCATCTACTATGCGAAAAACTGAGTGAAAGATTTCTCTACGGGTACAGTTAAGCAATACAGGAAAATCATTTTTCAGGTGCCTGATTTGTCCTGCAAGTAATTCAAGTGAATTGACCGGAATTAACGGTTTATCGTGAACCTGGGCGAAAGTTTTGGCCACACTCATTCCAATTCTAACTCCTGTGTAAGAGCCGGGACCGCAGTTTACAACATAGGCATCAACTTCCGCTAAGCTTAACTCTGCGCTTTTCAGCAAATCATCAATAACTTCAAACATAATTGTTCCATTCCTCCGATGACACAGAGAATAGTAATTTGCCAAAGGCACTCCATTTCGGGTCAAACACAAACCCAAATGTTCAAATGAAGTATCCACTGAGAGTCTAATCATGTACTATCCTGAATCAAAGGAGCTGTTGTTTTTTGTAAAGATTAAATCGATTGTTACAAAGTTTTTAAAAGTGTGTCAAAATCATCAAATTCACTTTTAATGATTAATTGTCTTTGATATTCTGAAACGGTTTTGAAATACAAGTTTAGTACGGGTTCATCCGTCAAATGATCTGTAATAAATTCCGGCCACTCAACCAAAGTAATTCCATCATCGGCAAACAGATCTTCTCTATCAAAATCATCGAGTTGCTCTGGTGCAGTCAAGCGGAAGAGGTCAACATGAAGAATTGTCCATTTGCCTGAGTAAATGTTGACCATAGTATAGGTTGGAGAAATAACTGTTTCATGAGGGATGCCCAGACCAGCACAAAGACTTTTTGCAAAAGTAGTTTTTCCGGCACCCATGTTTCCCCAAAACAAGAGAACAGCACCTGGAAACAAATGTGCTGCAGTTTTTCTTGCAACAACATCTGTTATTTCCAGTGAATTTAGCTCAAGTATTAGTTTACTCATCAAACTGTCATGAATCCAAGAGTGCTCATTAGTTGTCATAATTTAGGCTATGCTGCACCTTCCGGAACCGGAATATCTACTGTAAAAAAGTGGGATATACGGAAGTTGAATTTGGAATTACATGCTGGAGATAAAGCTTGTTTCCATTTTCAAAATGAGGAACAGAAACAAGTATTGTGGCGTATGTTTCAGAAAAAGCTCAAGCCCAAAATTGGTTCTTTACAGATTTCAGCCAATACTCACCTTCACACTGACGACAGCTTATGGGAAGGTACAGACAAGAAAGCGTCACTACTGGAAAATATGGAATCTAAACTTTTTTCGACTCGTCCATGGTTTGGAGGACAAAGAAAAAATATGGATATTTTGAAGGACCGTTTAGGATTGACCGGACGAATTATTAATCTCCCCGTTAATGAACTTATGCCTGAGTATACAGCAAGATTTTGGGCTTTGATGCTGGTTGCGGCAAACACAAAAGTAGTTTTGATAAACCGCTTACTTTCACAATTGGACGAAATAAGTTTGCCTTTTATTCAGGAATGGCAGGAAAGTTTTTCTGGAATTACAGTAATTTTCGGAGAACATCCTGAATATTACAAGGCAGTTAATTCAAGAAAAGGAGAACAACAGGACACATTGAAACCTTTTTTCAGCACTAACATTAGTTTTTCTGCAGACGGACTTGCAAAACATTTTTGATGGACTGTTAACTCAAAAGCAATAAGCATTAGTTAGCGACTACAAGGTTAAGGTCCGAATATTTATAAAATTTATTTAGCTCAAAATTCTCGGAATACTAAGAAATGCAATTTAGTAAAAACTTTATCCGCCAAGTTGCAGATGCAACGGACATTGTTGACTTGATTTCTGATCATGGCGTCACGCTTAAAAGAGCAGGTTCCAGCTACAAGGGACTTTGTCCTTTCCATTCAGAAAAAACGCCCTCATTCAATGTAAATCCGGAACGTGGTTTTTTTCATTGTTTCGGCTGCAGCGTCAGTGGAGATGGTATAAAGTTTCTAATGCAATATGATCGTCTTTCTTTTTCTGAAGCAGTAGAAGAGCTGGCTAAACGAGCCGGTATCCCTCTGGAAATTCAGTCCGGAGGACCACGGAGTTCCAATCCGGAAGAAGACCGCGGATTACATTGTCTCAAGGAGGCAGCGGCTTTTTACAGTGAAAAACTTTCTGTCCCGGAAGGAGAAAATGCTGTCAAATATCTACAGCAGCGGGGTGTTCCGGAAAGCATGTGGAAACAATTTCAAATCGGCATTTCTCCGGACGAATGGCAGGGCACTTTGAACTATCTCCAGAAAAAAAATATTTCTCTGTCAGAAATGTCCAAAACGGGTTTGATCAAGGTCAGTGAAAAATCAGCAAGACACTATGATACTTTCCGGGGACGCTTGATGTTTCCTGTTAAGGATGTCCGCGGACGCTGCATCGGATTTGGGGCACGTGCGATGAAACCGGAAGATAAGCCTAAATACCTCAACAGTCCTGAAACTTCATACTACCGTAAAAGCCAGGTACTTTACGGCTTACATGAAGGACTTACCTCTATTCGTAAAAAACGTCGACTGATTTTTGTTGAAGGCTACCTTGATGTCATCCGCCTTCACGAAAACGGTTTTACTGAAGCAGTAGCCCCATGTGGTACAGCCCTAACTCAGGAACATTTAAAGATAGCCCTGCGCTACGCAGATACAGTAATTTTACTTTTTGACGGTGATTCTGCAGGAAATAATGCTGCACTCAGGCATGCTCATCTTTTGCTTCCTGTCGCTCTTGAGTCATACATCCTTACTCTCCCTGAAGGAGAAGATCCTGACACATTTTTATTGAATAACGTAAAAGAAAATTTTGATGAATTCCTGAATCAGAAAGTTCCGGCTCTGGATTACCTGGTTCAACAGACCATAAAAAAATTTCCAGACAGTATCCAGGGCAGAATGCAGGCTTTGGATGAACTGTTACCGCCATTGTACGAAATCCAGGATCCTAAACGTCGACAACTCACTCTGATGACAATTGGTGAAAGAATGAATATTCCTCCGGAATTATTGTCGAAAGAATTAAAAATAAAAAGAAATAAAAACTTGTATAAAAATAAAAATAATGATAGTATTATTCGTTTATCTGAGAATAATCTTGGTTCCCAAGATGAACAGTGGTTGTTGCAGTCATTGTTGCGCAAAGGCAAATTATGGCCCCGTGTCCGTGAGCATCTAAAACCGGAAGAATTCCAGACACCAAATTTACGTTGGCTTTACGAAAAATTATTGCAGCTACCTGATGCAGTATTACAAGCTTTCGATCCTTTTACTCTGGAGAAATCTGATCCTGACCTATTTCAATCATTGATGTTGCTGCTTTCTGAGGAAATTCCAAGTCACGACTTTGGGCTTTCACTCTTGCGCATTAAAGAACGAAACTTGGAGATTGAATATCAGGAGTGGCTACTTCACAGTAAAAGTAACGAGGAACGGGCAAAGGCTGCTCTAAAAAGAAGACTCGAAGAAAAGAATTTGAAAGAAATAAAGCAAATTATCGACAATATATTGTCTCAATAATCTCTGTATACAGCACATGAGCACAGCAAATAAAAGTGATAACGAATTTTCATCATTAGAGAAAAAACTTATCAAAGAGCTGGTTTCGGATGGACGTGAAAAAGGGTTTGTTACAATTGACGACATCAATGAGAATCTTGGTGATGAAACTCCATCTCCAGAACAACTTGAAAAAATATTTAATATATTTGCTGAAATGGACATTGAAGTAATTGATTCGGAGAAAAAAATGGATATTGTAAGTGATCAAACAGATTCTGCTACTGAACTGGATAATGATACTAGTGAACTCAACCTTGACCCTGGAATAGATAATTCTACAGACGATCCTGTTCGCATGTATTTACGTGAGATGGGAAGTATCCAATTGTTATCACGTGACGGAGAAGTTGAAGTTGCCAAAAGAATAGAAAATGGAAACGCAGACTTAATAGATATATTCTCTGATTCAAAATTGGTTTTGCTTTATCTGCAGAACCTTACCAAGCAACTCAAAAACAAGAAAATAAAGACAAGGTATGTTATTTCAGGATTGGACGAAGATGACAATGTTATTGAAGACGAAGACAAGTCTACCGCTAATCTAATTGCTCAATTCGATGTACTCTGGAAGCACCATCGTTCTGTGAATAAATTCGAAAAACATCAGGCCAAACGAAAGCTCCAACCTGCTGAAAAGAAACGCCTGGAAGAAAGCGAATCATTATTCAAAGATGCAATTTGTAACATTAATTTTAACTCACGCCAAATTGAATTAATGTGCGATGAGATTCTAAATCACAAGGAAAAGATCAACCTGACTTTCCGTAAGATGAACTCCAATATAAAAAGTTTAGACTTGCCCGTTGAAAAAATAGATCAATTGTTTAAACAATTAAGTTCTGCAACCAGTAAAAAAGATAAAGAGGAAACCGCAAAAGACATTTCTACTCAAACAGGACATCGGTTCAGTATAGCAAACCGTTACTTTGAAAAAATAGAACTGAACCGGAAGAGTATCAGCACAATGATCGAACTCACAACCCTCTCCTTGGATGATTTTAACCTTGAAATAAAAAGTCTTAAACAAGTAGAGAGAAAGGTTAAGTCTGCAAAAAGCCAGCTAGTTGAGGCAAATTTACGATTGGTTATCAGCATTGCTAAAAAATACACAAACCGTGGACTGCAATTTTTGGATCTTATTCAGGAGGGCAATATTGGTTTAATGAAAGCTGTAGACAAGTTTGAATATCGTCGAGGATACAAGTTTTCAACTTATGCAACCTGGTGGATTCGTCAATCAATCACACGTGCCATTGCAGATCAGGCACGGACAATCCGGATTCCTGTTCACATGATTGAAACAATCAATAAACTCTCGAGGATATCGCGAGCCAAGGTACAGGAGCTTGGACGTGAACCTACTGCAGATGAGTTATCTGAAGATCTTGGAATGCCTTTGTACAAAGTCCGTAAAGTGCTAAAAATTGCCAAGGAACCAATCTCACTTGATACACCAATTGGTGATGATGAAGATTCGCAACTCAAAGATTTTATTGCAGATGAACACGTAAGGGATCCAGGTGAAGCTACTGTTTCTTCAAACATGGGTGAAAGAACACGTGAAGCATTAAAAACTCTCACTAAGCGTGAAGAGAATGTGTTACGTCTACGTTTTGGCATTGATTCAATCAAAGATCACACCCTGGAAGAAGTTGGTCAGGATTTTGATGTAACCAGGGAACGTATTCGTCAGATTGAAGCAAAAGCACTACGAAAATTGCGTCATCCAACCCGTTCAAAATTACTCAAATCATTTTACGAATAATGAGTAAACGGGGCTCTTGGAATTCAGGTATCATTTCTAAAATGCTTGAAAGCAGAAATTTCCATAAACTGAAATGACTGTTTCATGCTCCCAATCAGGTCCATGATAATTTTTCAGGAATGAGTTCCACGAGTATTTAGACTTTTCAAGATTACATCTTAATCAGGTTTAAGCTTCTAAACTGTTTAGAAAATACTAATCCTTGTTGCTTGAACCTTGAACCATACCACTTGATACTGATCTTTCCTGTATGAGGTTGTTCCGGAATTTTCTAATTCTGCTGATCATCTACTGTTCGACTGCTGCAGGCATTCCGGCGCAAACTTCCAAGACTTCCGACCCAGTCATAATTCAAAATGTAGAGCTAGTGCGTCACGGCAGGCAAATCAGCGTACGTCTGCTGACAGACAATCCGCCAGTTTATGTAATCACAGAAAACCTTGCTTCCCGGACACTGGTTATTAAGTTCAACAATGCCCGTATCGGTTTTTCAGACGGCCGGAATGAGAGACTTTTCAATGATCCGCAGCTGGCAGGAATACGTTTTTCAGCAATTGATGGGGACAGTTGGGCACAGTTCAAATTACTGAAAAAAGATTTAAGTTATTCTGTCAGTTCCCTCACAGAACAAACTGGAATCCAAATTGATTTCCGTCCCACAATCCAAATTGAACCCCTGCCTGATCCGCCAGAAGATGCTGCGTATCAACTGGTTTCTATAAAATTTGATACCGGCAATTCTGATTTTACACGTTTAACTTTCGGTTTTACAAAACCTGAAAAATTATCTGCAACTGGTTCTGTTCCTGAAGACAGGCAGCCGCCCCGGATTTTTTTACTTGAAAACAGCCTTCAAACTCAACTTACTATTCGCCTGCCTAACACTTTACCGGAAAAACAGCTGTTAAATCTTAATTACAAGGATGTTCGTTTGGAGCTTCATGAACTTACTTCAGAAGTAAACCAAACTTTTATTGAATTGAAACTCAATGCAACAGACGTGAGTGTGGAACGACATTTTGTTTCCAGTCCCGTCCAATGGATACTTGACATTCACGGTACTCCGTTAAAGGGCAAGATTACAGCAGATCTTACCGAAGGGGAAAAGTTGAGTCCGGAAGATGCTGCTGCACTTGAAAAATTGGAAAAAGAGCGCAGAATCAGGGCATCTAAAATCAATCCTATTTTTCAGCGTGGTGAAAATGCTTTCAGAAAAAATTTGTACGATGAAGCTGTGTCCCATTACAAAGAAGCCTATGCGCTAGGCAAGGGACACACAGGAGATGAATTTAAAGATCCACTTCACCCTTTGTCTGCACGTGCTCTTTTCCGGATTGGAGACACAATCTACACCATGCTGGAGCGCAGGATTGGTGATAATTATCACCAGGCAATTGAGGCTTACAAAATAGCAATCCGTATTACTCAGGATGCGGAAAAAATTGCAAAAGAAAATGGAGAAGAATTTGAAACAGCTTATCTTTTACCACATGCCAATTTCCGTATAGGACGCTCCTATCAAAAAATGAAATTTCAGCATGAGGCAGCAGTTTATTACAAAATTCTGCAGAAGCGTTTTCAAAATTCAATTGAGGCAATGGAAGCCAGTTTTTGGAAGGGAATGAGCCGTATTGAGCAACGGCAATGGGAAATGGCTATCAACGAATTTAAAGAATACCTGCGCACTTCACCTGAACCAAAATTTTTTGCTGTCACCCATTATAAAATGGCACAGGCCTATTACCAGCTTGGGCGTTACATAACTGCCAAGGAGTTTTTTGAAATAGCACGGAATGCAGAAGAGGACTATGCCAAAGACGATCCAACGCTTTTATTTCATATGGGTGAGACATATTATGAAAATGCCGATTACGTTACTGCACGTGAAATTTTCAGATTACTCCTGGAAAAATATCCCAAAGCAGATTTTTCCAAGTTGGTTGCACTCCGATTAGGCGATTTTCTGCGGGATGAAGGCAAAGAAAATGATGCAATTCTAGCCTACAAAAACGCAATCAGCAGTTACACCAGAGAGATTGCGCTATTGGGCAAATTGAGAATTGCCAACATTCAAGCAAAACGCCCTTATTCAGATGGACATCTTGAGGCAATCACGGTTTATGATGAAATACACAGACTCTATCCGGAGACACCACAGGCAAAAGAAGCACTGCTTAGAAAGGGGTTGACACTTACTCTTTACGGATATTATGCACGTGCAATTAAAACTTTGGAAAGTTTCATGGAGAAATATCCTCAAAACGTTTATGTGCGCAGAAATGTAATACAGGAAAACATTGACGAGAATCTAAAAGGATTGATTGACCAGTATTTTCGCCAGGATGACACACTTGCTCTCGTAAGCGCTTATAGTGATTATAAAGCTAAATATTTATTCAATTTCCGCTTTGACACAACCCTTTTTCAAACTGCGGTAGCTCACCGTAAATTGGGCTTTTACGAGGACACATTGGATATATTGCGTTTTCTTGAAACACGCTCGGGAGGAACAATTGGCGAACTGGTACAGTTGGAAAAAGCCCTGACACTGCTGGAAAAAGGAGATCTGACAGAAGCCCGTAATATCACAGCAGGATTTCTACAAAAATACCCTGCAAGTCCTTATGATGCAGAAGCACGGCAATTACTGGCAAAAATTTACCGTAGGAAAAAATCATATCCAAATGCTCTGCTTGTTTACAATCAAACTCTGCAGAAATATGATCAAAACAAGGATCCGCTTTCAGCAGAAATTGTTCCGGAACTCTACTATGATTTGGGAGAACTTCACGAAGAAACAGGAAATTTTGTAGATGCTGGTGAGGCTTTTCAAGAAGCAGTTTCAAGTTACAATCATCCGCTTGATCATCCGGATACACCAGAATATATTATCAACAGCCATTTTCTGGCGGCAGACATGTACAACAAAGCTCAAAACGATACAATTGCGCTTCTGAGCTATCAACAGGCAATTTTGCTCTATGCTGATAACGAAAACAAGGAAATAAACGAGCGTGTGTTTTGGGCCCGTTATCAAATTGGAAATATTTATGCTCGTCAAGAAAACAATGAGCAGGCATTAAAAATATTCAAAGAACTGGTGGATCTCAAAGATGGTGAAGGCCAGCTTTGGAAAAAACTTGCTGCAGAAAACTTTCGCTCAATATCCAGAAAATTGGCTTACGATGAATATCTAAATGAATAATTATTGATCATACATACAGAATGAATTGTTGGTAACAATTTAGTCCAACTTAGACAAAACGCAGCCATTCTCTCAGAAGCAGGAATCTATGAGATAGGTTTATGGATGAGAAGAGATTTTACAGTTCCAGAATTCTGCCATGTGCAGCAACACTTGCTTTTAACATTTTCTTAAGGTCCCCTCTTTTATATTCTGGAAATTCTAATAACTGTCTTTTGACTGCTTCTATATCACCACTCAGTGCATAACGCTGAATTACCTGCAGTGCTTCATGTTCTGTCATATGTTGTTCTTCCGCAGAATGGTCATTCTTGGGGATTAAAGTGTAACCGGGAATCTTACTCCTCTCACTCGCCACTTCAAATCTTAATTCATATTTATTAGATTTTTTCTTTTCCATTCTCTTTCAATTTTAACTTTTTATATAACATATCACTGCTAATGCAGCCCGAGAAAATAATGAGTTTAAGCGTTATTGAGATGTACACGTGCGTTCTTTTTTTACCGCTGCAAAAGTATAAAGGTGGATAACTAAAATAACAGAAATTCTGTTTTTAAACCACACTATTTATCATCCCATATTGAGTTTTCAGGAAGTGTTTCTTCTACAATATTTGGTGGTTTTTCATTCTCCCGCTGACGCTCCTTTTGTACCACTAAACCAAGATAACTCAGCAACTCCTGAATTCCATCACCGCTTACTGAAGAAACACGAAAGACAGTTTCTCCGGAATCTTCAAGATGCTGCTGTAACTCATCCAGTGGTTCAAAATCACTGACACTGTCCAGTTTTGTAAATGCAACTGCACGGGATTTTTCTAATAATTTTGGTGAAAACAGTTCCAGCTCTTCAATCAAAGTCTGGTATTCTTCATGAGGTGGATTTTCGGAAAATCCTGAAACATCCAGCAGCAGCAATAAACTCGCAGTACGCTCGATGTGGCGTAAAAACTGATCACCCAGTCCTCTGCCGTCGTGTGCGCCTGCAATTATGCCTGGAATATCGGCAATCACAAATGGATCCAGATTATTTAATTTCACAACACCAAGCTGAGGAACCAGCGTAGTAAAAGGATAATCTGCGATTTTTGGGTGTGCCTGAGATACACTACTGATCAGAGTTGATTTTCCTGCATTCGGGAAACCAACCAAACCAACATCTGCCATCAATTTCAGTTCCAGCCGGACCCAACATTCATGCCCCGGTTCTCCCGGCTGGTGATACTCCGGAGAACGGTTGGTTGAAGTTTTGAAGCGTGCATTGCCGCGTCCGCCACGTCCGCCAGCAAATAGCAGATAGTCTTTTTCTTCAACTACCTCCAGAAACACCTTACCAGTTTCAATATCTTTGACAACTGTCCCAAGCGGAACACGAATGTGAAGATCTATCCCGTTACGTCCGTGTTTGTCGCTTCCTCCACCGCTTAATCCATGTTCTGCATGTTGATGCTGCTGAAAAGAAAGATCAAGTAAAGTATTTTTTCCTGAATCTCCAAACATGAAAACGTCACCTCCTTTCCCACCGTCACCACCGTTAGGTCCTCCGTGTGGAATATATTTTTCTCTTCGGAAGGCTGTACAGCCGCCCCCGCCATTACCGGAATGGACATGGATTTTTACTGAATCAACAAATTTCATGAAATATACGTGTGTAAACGAGAGCTTTTTGAGATAGAATTTAGAAGCTTGTACAGGAAGACATTTTACTCAAAGTCCGGTTGAAGGGCAAGTCATGCTTATAATTCTAATTACTTCTATATTTTTCACTTTGCCATTCTCTCGAATTACTGTATAACACAAACTAAATTTTAAATAGTATATTTCTGCAGATAATTTGAAAATAATGGAAGAAGAAGTTACCGAAGGAGTTCAGGTTCAGGTTGAATCATTTTACCTTGATTCTCATTCAATCCCTGAAGAAGATCTCTATGTCTTTGCCTACCGTATCCGCTTGAAAAACTTGAGCCAGAGAACTGTGCAGCTTCTACGGCGACACTGGGTCATCACAGACAGTAATGGAGACATTAATGAGGTACGGGGCGATGGTGTGGTGGGGGATCAACCGGTTTTGGTTCCGGATGAGGAATATGAATATACCAGTGGATCCCAGCTTAAATCACCTGTGGGAACGATGCAAGGGACATATCGGATGACAACAACAGACGGTGACGAATTTGATATTGCAATCCCATGCTTCACTCTAGCCGTTCCAGGAATGATAAATTGACACAAATTATTTGATATTCAGCCAAATTGCACCGGAACCTCCAAAACGCGCAGGTGCTGTATGAAAATCAATAATATACTGTTTCCCATTACGCTCCAGCCAAAGCTGTACTTCTCTCTTCAGAACAGGACCCTGATTCCCTGAATGGTGACCTTTTCCGGTAATGATAAGTGCTGAACGAAATTGATTTGCATGGCAAGTCATTACAAAATTCTGCACCATCATAATTGCTTCTTCACGGGTTTTTCCATGTAAGTCCAACTCAGCATCCGGACTGGATACTGAGTCTGTTGGAGAGGTCCGAGTTTTTTTAAGAGAAGTTTCAGAGGGTGGAATTTCCAGTGCGGGCTCTTTATCCGGGACATCATCGACGCCGGCAAAAATCTTTTCCATTAGAGCATCATTCTGCTCAGATTCTTCAAAAATGAGACGGGACGGGAGAGAGCTTTTCTTGCCCATGTTTGCCGCTTTCAGAAATAGTAACGTGCAGCTATTGCATTGTAAAAGCCTTGAGTAACGTCTCCAATACCCTGTTTACGCTGTACACCTAATTCCAGCGAAAAACCAAAGCTTGGGCTGCTCAGAGGGAAAAACTCACTGCCGGAATAAAATCTAAATATTGTGCCGCGTTTGCTATCTATGGAAAGAATTCCTGCGCCGGCTCCATAAAAAAGATCGGTGGCGCCTTCAACCATGAATACCCTGGAATAACGTAATTCGAATCCAAATGTGTCCTGCGTGCCTGAACTGTAACCAACAATCAGTTCTGCTGAATCAGCTGCACTAATCCAGTTTTTTATAGAAAGATTCTCCTCATTTCCATTTGGTCTGTAATGAAGGCCTATTCCAAGCCGCCGAGCAAGACTGCGGGCGGATGAGTCAAATTCGATAAGATTCAGATCCGCCCGGTCAATCTTTAATTCCTGGGCAGTAAGACGTGATTCAATAAACAAAGTATTTTCATCCATTTTCAGAATTTTTCCTTCCAGAGACTCTCCGCTGTTTAGCCTCAAAGTTTCTGCACTTGCAGTAAAGGCAAAGAGCAGTGTACCCAACAATATAAATAAATATTTTATCACAGTTTTCATTAGTTTGTCGTTTTCAATAATGTTCATTGTGCAGGATGAATGCAATTCGTGAACCTTGCTTCAGTGAACATCTACAGAAAATGTTTCAGAAAAGAGTGGGTTTATTTATCCACAGTGTTTTCTTGACTTTAGGTTTTAACTCAGCACACAATGGATGTATTCATTTATAACTTTGCAGGACCAAAAGAGCCTTCACAAGGCACATGAATAATAATTTTTTATGAATAAAATTCATCCAACCGCCATCATAGAAGATGGTGCAGAGCTTGGCACTAATGTGGAGATCGGCCCCTACTGCATGGTTGGTTCGGGTGTCAAAATTGGAAATGGCTGCAGTTTAAAATCCCATGTTGTTCTGGACGGTCAGACAACGATTGGAACTGAAAATATTTTTCACCCTTTTTCATATGTAGGTGGTGAACCTCAAGATTTAAAATATAATCAGGAAAAATCACTAGTAATTATCGGAAGCAAAAACATTTTTCGTGAAGGTGTTTCTGTACATCGTGGAACTGTCGGCGGTGGCGGAAAAACAATCATAGGAGATGATAATTTGCTGATGGGTTACGTACACGTCGCACATGACTGCAGCATCGGCAACCATAATATTCTTGCAAATTACACTGGTTTGAGCGGTCATGTTACTCTTGATAACTATGTCACTCTGGGCGGACAGAACGGAGTAGCTCAATTTTTAAGAGTTGGATCTTATGTTTATACCGGAGCTGCTTCTTTGATTGATCGAAACATTCCACCTTATGCCACAGGTTATGGGAACCGTTTCGAAGTAAAGGGTGTTAATATAGTGGGCTTGAAACGTCAGAATTTTAGCCGTGAATCAATTGGAGAAATACTTGAAGCCCATAGGATTTATTTTCGTCCTGATCTAAAAAATGATGAGGCTCTGCGGGTAATAGAGGAAACATTTGGAGAAAGTACCGCAGTTCGGGCGTTTCTGGACTTTATTTATTCTGCTGAAGGAAGCGGTAAGCACTGATTTTAGTTTTTAATAGAGAGTTCGAATGTCAGGCATCATTGATGCGCTTGAAGAGCGACTTTTGCAGTTCCTGCTGGAGCAGGAAACAAAAAAGACGTGGGAAGATTGGCTCCAGTGGTTAGCTGACCTTGATTGTCCGCTTAAATTTGAAAAACCGCTGCAGATTCCTAACCGTCCATTCAGTTTTCAAACATGGTTGAATGCTTGCGATCAACAGCTGAATCAGCACCCAGACTGGCAAGCGAGACTGACCACACCTGTCTGGCTAAAAAGACAACAAATAACCGTAATCCCCATAGTGCTTAAAAGTGGAGAAAATAAAACTCCCGGAATTACTGAGATTAGTGGTCTGCAGACAGAACTGACCAGGATGATTGATCAGATACATACGGTTCAGCAGCGTATAGCCAACTTGGAAACAGGTTCCGCGCAAAGGTCAGAAAGCCCTGCAGCACAAACTGCGTCTAAATTGATTCCAGCGACAACTGAAGTGCCGGCAGCTTTATCTGTTTCAGGTTTATCTGATCCTCTGGGTCGTCCCGATCTCGCGCGAACACTGGAGAGGGAGTTACAGATGCACAGTAAAATACCAAATGCGAAAGGTTCGGTAGGCACCAAATCTGAAACAGATTTACCTGAACCTGAGATTGTGAAACTTAAAGACGTATATCTAAGTTATAATCGCTGGTGCGATCAATTTGATGATGTACATCTAGATCTACAGGAGTTCGTCAAAGAAACTCTCAGAGTTGCAAGCAGTCATCAAATTTCCTTTCAGCAGTTCAGGTACCGCATTCTGAAAAATGCAAAAGAAGTTAAACAACTGGAAAGTGTCATGGAGTCTTTTTCACGACTGCGTAACTCAGGAATTGACATAAATTTAGCTGAAACAGAAAGCACAAGGGAAAGTTCGGAAGCGGATTCAAACTCCTAATAAATAATCAGTAATTATAAAATGCTTGAACAAATTAATATGCTCCGCGAAAAGGGGCAAAACGAGCTTAATGCTATAACCAGTACAGATCAACTTCCGGAGTGGTACCATCAGTATCTTGGACGCAAAGGTGATCTCACTTCCCTGCTGAAACAACTTGGGACTCTTTCTTCAGAAGAGAGGCCTGTTATGGGTAAAGTCATCAACGAAGTCAAGCAGCACTTACAGGAAACTTTTGAACTGCGCCAGAAAACTTTGAAGGAAACAAAACTTCATCAGGAACTGGAAATTGATGACCTGGATGTTAGCCTTCCCGGAAGACCTTGTACCACTGGTCACCTCCACCTGACCACTCAAACTTTACGTAGTATTTACAATATTTTCCAAGAAATGGGTTTTCAGGTTTACGAAGCACCTGAAGTGGAAAGTGACGAGTATAATTTCCAGTTACTGAACATACCGGAATATCATCCTGCGCGTGATATGTGGGACACTTTCTGGGTCAACGATGAAGTCGTTTTGCGTACCCACACTTCACCAGGGCAAATTTGGGCAATGCGTGAATATTATCCGGAACCGATTCGGGTGATTCTGCCGGGTAAATGCTACCGTTTTGAACAAATCACTCCACGTTCTGAACACCAGTTTTATCAGGTTGAAGGTTTAACCATCGGGAAAAATATCCGTCTCACAGACCTGATCGGAACGATGAGTGAATTCGCTCATAAAATGTACGGTGCAGAACGAAAAGTTCGTATTCGGGGGAGTTATTTCCCCTTCACAGAACCCAGTATTGAAATCGACATGAGCTGCAGTTGTGAAAAGAAGGGCTGCCGACTCTGCAAATATACAGGCTGGCTGGAAGTTGCCGGTGCGGGAATGGTACATCCGGTTGTTTTGCGTAATGGTGGTTATGATCCTGAAGAGTGGAGTGGATTTGCGTTTGGCATGGGCGTAGAACGGCCTGCAATGCTCAAACATAACATTAACGATATACGCCGCTTTTACAGTAACGACCTGAGATTCCTGCAGCAGTTCTGATTATGCTTGATAACTTTGATCCTCAGGAAAAGAAGGTGATTCTGATTTTCATAGCAGTACTTTTATTGGGACTGGTTTACGTGGGAACTCATGATTTGCAGCTTGGACAGCCACAGCAGCCTTACGGCACTCCTCTACCGGCCGAGGAGGCTTCTACCTCCGGGAAATATCTTTAAAATTGCTCTCAGAATACATACTGAAAAATAATTCTTAACTGCATAAACTTCTTTAACCTCCTAAAAACAAACGTCCTACATCAGGATTTTCAAGTAACTCATCTCCACTGCCTGCGATAGCTGTCTGACCTGAAACCATTACATAACCTATATCAGCAAACTCCAAACCTTTTTTTGCATTTTGCTCGACCATAATTATTGTCTTACCATCTTTTTTTTGTAGATCTTCTAAAATACCAAATACCATATCGATAAACCTTGGTTCCAGACCTATAGAAGGTTCATCAACTAATAAAATATTTGGTTGCATTACTAATGCGCGTGATATTTCTAAAAGCCTTCTTTCCCCTCCTGATAATACGCCGGCGGGCTTGTTTCGACGTTCAGCTAGTCTGCTATATTTGTCAAAAACCATTTCTGCCGCCACCTTTGCTTCAGAAGGTTTATTTTTTAAAAATCCACCCATAAGTAAGTTTTCTTCTACGGTCATCTGAGGAAAAACTGATTTGTCTTGAAGAATGTAAGCAATTCCAGCTTTTGCAAGTTTTTTAGAGGGTGTAAGTTTGGTAACATCTTGACCATCAACTATAATTGAACCAGAGAATATATTTGTAAACCCAAATATTGAATGAAGGACAGTGGATTTTCCAGCTCCGTTAGGTCCAATTAAACAAAGAGATTGTCCTTTGGCAATTTTAAAATTGAAGTCATGCAAGATCTCCATCTTACCATAACCAGCCTTCAAGTTATTAATAGATAGAAAAGGTTTGTTATATGCCAATTCTTCTAATTTATTAATATTTGGGGCTGATGAAGAAATAGCTGCAGCTTCTTTTGCAACTTGATCAACGGACATAACAACATCAGCTTTCCCACTCCCATAACCACTTATCTTTGAAAGGGTGTTTTCCTTTTTAGAAGATTTTTTGACAATTTCCTGAGACATTAATGTCCTCCAAGATAAGCGTCTATAACACGCTTATCTTTTTGAAGTTCACCTGGTTTTCCACTGGCAAGTATTTTACCATTAGCAAGACAGTATATATCTGAAGCTACATTCATAATTACTCTCATATTATGTTCTATAACACACAATGTTATCCCAAGCTCTTCATTAGCCTTTCTTAGTCTATCTATCAGTCCATTGATTAGGGTTGGATTTATGCCCGCAGTTGGTTCATCAAGAAGAAGTACTCTTGGCTCATTCATTAAAGCCATCGCAAATTCAAGAAGTTTTTGTTGACCAAAAGAAAGATCACCAGAAATAAGATTTCTTTTAGAGTAAAGTCCAACAAATTCTAGAAGATGTTCTGCTTTATCTTTAATATCTCCCTTTCTATCAGCAAACATTTTACTTATTGATCCCGTTCTATGAGAAATGGAAATTTGCATATTATCAACACAATTCATTTTGTTATATATGCGTGTTTGCTGGAAAGTGCGAAGTAAGCCAAGTCTTGCAATATCACCTACCCAAAGTTTAGATATTTCTTGATTGTAAAATTTAATAGATCCAGAATCTATGGCATGATAGCCAACAATAGAATTAAATAGAGTGGTTTTTCCACATCCGTTCGGACCAATAATACCAGTAATGGATCCTGATTCCACTTCCATGGAAATATTTAAATTTGCCTTAACACCTCCGTAAGATTTAGAAACGTTTTCTACCTTTATAATAGAGTTTGCCATTATTTATTGTCCCTAGATGCAAGACCTTCTTCAGGTTTTTTATCATCGACAAATATACCAAATTTTTCAGGGTATTTAGATTGTAGCCAACCCATAATGCCTTGTTGGAAATAAACGATATTAAGGATAATAATTAATCCTAAGGCAACATATTGCCAACCTAACAGATAGGTCCAGGTAGTCTCTTTCACAATTTGGAATAAAACTGCCCCGATGACTGGCCCCCAAAGAGTCCCTTTACCTCCTAAAAGAGCCATAGCAACCATAAAAATACCAAAAGTTGGTGTAGGAAATGCAACTTCAATGGGCTCAATAAATCCTACCATGTTCCCAAAAACTGCTCCAATACAGCCCATGAAAAAGGCTGCTATTGCCCATCCAAATTGTTTATATCTTAAGGTTGGAATACCCATCGCTTCAGCCTTATCTTCATCGTCACGGATTGCATTTATGGCCAATCCAAACTGAGTTGAATAGAGCCAACGTAAAATTAAATGAACTGAAGCTGCTAACAAAAAGCATAAAATATAAAAGAAGATTGAACGAAAATAAATATCGCCAGGAAAAAATGGCATAGAAATACCCGATCCACCACCAATATAATCAATAGTGCCTGTTATTTGCCCTGCTGTTATTGCTACACCTAGAGTACCAATTGCAAAGTAAGGCCCTCGAAGACCAAAAACAATAAACCCTAAAAATACTGATAGAATCATAGAACCTAATCCAGCTCCAATAATCCCAAGAAAAAACCCAGTAAAATACTGAGAGTCAGTAAATTCTGGCTTTATAGCACCAAATGCTGAAGTATATTCTCCTACATCGTAAAACATCGATATTTGTATTATTGCAGATAAGTACATCCCAACTCCAAAAAACGTAATGTTTCCTAATGAGTTGTAACCCATCTGGCCACCTAAAATATCCCATGTGGACGCCATTAGTATCATCACCCATAGAATAGCCATTTGTTGGGTGTAAGCAGGCAACAAAATTGGCCCCAAAATAGAAGCTGCTAAAATTATAATATACAGGATTAGTGTATTTCGAGACATTATCTTACTGCCTGTCTATTTTTGCGCATTTGTATTTGTCTCCACATAAGGACTACTAGCAACATTACTACAGCTGCTGCTATTTCATATTCTACTCCAAGAATAATGCTTGTATACTTTTCAATTAGACCCAGTCCAAAGCCTGTTCCAATGACTGCCGGTAAGTTCCCTAAACCTGCTGCAGTAACTATTGCAAAAGTTCTCAAAGAATAAGTGATGCCATAAAAAGGTTGTAAAACCCAAATAATAGATACCATTACACCAGCCACACCACAAATGGCTGCATTTAAAGCAAAAGTAAAGGCGTAAACATTATCAGTATTAATGCCTAATACACGTGCAGCTCGAACATCTTGAGCGGTTGCCCTTATGGCTTGCCCCATTCTAGATTTTTTCATGAAGAGAGTAATTATTAAAGCAAAAATAGCAGCTAATATTAATGAAATAATTTTTGCCATTGGTACAGTGACAAAATCAAAAAATTCATAAATTGGAAGCTCCGGATCAATTATTCTTACTTCAGGTCCATATATCAAATTCATAACTTGTTGCATGAGAAGAGAAAGTCCAAAAGTTGCAAGTAAAGAAACGAACATGTCATTGTCTATAACCCTCTTGATAATAAGTTTATAAACAGCCCATCCATAAGCAAACATTAAAATTAATACGATTGGTATCGAAATAATTGGATGTATACCAAGATATTCATGGAGACCTAGAGCAATAAAACCTCCCATGATAACAAAGTCACCTTGTGCAAGATTTTTTACATTCATTACCCCCCAAACAAGTGCAAGGCCATACGCTGAAAGTGCAAAAACAGCCCCTACGAATATACCATCTAATATCACTTGTATGTTCATTATAGGGGCGTATACAAATAATAAATTTAAGTTATCTATCATTTTATATTGTGTTAATTTTAAACTATTTTTATTTAGGATTTACTGTAAATATTACAAATTTTAGACTATACCTGTAAATGAATCATATTCAAAATCAGTAAATAGCAATTAAGTTGCGAACATAGTAACATTTTTCTTTGTATAGCGTTTTACAAGTTCTTTAGTATCATAAAGCTTAGCAGGGACGTGTAAACAAGACAAAAATAGAGGCTCCTGAGCCCCCTTTTCAAGATTGATGACACTAAAAAGGTAATTAAAATTACACACTGACTCGTGATCGCCAGCTTTGTCATCACACGATCTAAACCGAAGAGCCTTTTACGTTATACGAACTTGCCCTCAATGAGAATGCGATCGATTTCATCCTGACGTGCAAGTGCTTTGTTTTGCAGTACTTGTTCTTTATTTTGGGGAGTGTTTTTAAAGGGTCGACCGAGTTTAGGTCCGCTGAGACGAATACTTTTCTCTTGGCACCATTCACGATTTTCTTTAGTACGATAGATTTTAAGGAACCCTTGTTAAAGAGCTCCTTTATAATAATGATATTAGTAACTAGCCTTACGTGGATGAGTTAAATCGTCAGGAGTTATGACAGCTTTATATTTAGCTGAAGCATTAATCTGGCGCATAAACATTGGTTTTGCAATGTTATTCCCATTCTCGGAGAATTTAATATTGCCATAAAATGTTTCCATTTCTGTTGCCGCTATAGCATCTCGAACTTTTACTTTGTCAAAGCTATTAGCAGCCTCAAATGACTCTTTCCAAACCAAAACCGCTGCTGATGCTTGAGCTGATTGATATGGAACTGTCGTTGGGTAATGTTTGGAATAAGCAGCTTTAAAAGCAGAGTTCCAATCTGCTGCAGAACCAAAATACTTGTCTTTGTTTGGTGAGGTTTCAACCCATTGTGTCGGGCAGAGGAAACCATTAGCTGCATTTGGAAATTTTTCTTGAACTTTAGCAGCTTCGCAGTGAGTCATAGCTACCATAGGAACTTGAATCTTCATTTCAGTAATTTGACGGGCGGCAGTAGCGGCTCCCTTGGAGTGACCTGAAACAATAAGAACATCAGGCTTAATTGCTTTTGTTTTTGTTAGGGTAGTTGACATATCTGCAAGATCAGCAGGCAATTTGTCATCTATAACTATTTTCATACCATACTTACTTGCAGCATCAACAACTCCTGCACGCACGTCAAGTGAGAAGGGATCATTTTCAAAAGCCATTGCAACTTTGACAGAAGAAGGACTTTTGCCCGCAGCTTTAGCTTTAGCAGCCGCTAATTCTATAGCAGGTGCTAAATATTGTTCAGATGTAGAAAGAACAGCAAATAGGTATTTGTATCCTTGAGTAAACAAAGAGCGTGATGCTCCTTCTGCTTCAACCATTGGCACACCAAACTTTTCAGAAACAGGTGCCACAGCTTTAGTTAAGCCAGAACCGTAAGGTCCAAGCATAAATTCAATTTTATCCTGTAGAATTAATCTTTCAACAAGCTGAGCAGCTCTTGCTGGTGTAGACTCGTCATCATAATATTTTACAGCTAATTTATATTTTTTCCCACCAACGGTCACTCCACCCATAGAATTTATGCGATCAACAGCGAAGTCATATCCTCTTTGAGTATGCAATCCATTTGTAGAATACTTGCCTGTAAGTGAAATTGCTGAGCCTAAAGTGATGGTATTTCCAGTCACTTTAGCGAAGGCAATTGGACTGAAAGTCAGAAACAGTCCTGACAACAGTGCAATACTTAGTTTGAAAATTCTCATTCTTTCTCCATTAATTAGAATGAAAGCAGTCCCGAAATGGAAATGCCAGAATTGATATTACTTCCGGACTTGACTGGAAGCATATTTTATTTACCACCAAGGCAAATAAAAAATTACTTTATCAAAAAGATTTAAAACGGTCAAGAAAAAAAATATTTTATTTTATTAACTCAAGTTTTGTGTATGTAACTTGCGGTAATTTCAAGTCGTTGTTAACCGGCCACACTAAGTTTCATGTCCAATTAACTTTTTATTTTTTTGTCCATATTTTTAGAGGTTCCCATAATTGTTTAATTACTCCGGAAGCAGGCGTCTTGGTGACGGAGAATAATTCACGGATAGAACAGGCTTTTCCTTCAGCAGGCGCAACATTTCCTTAACTGTACGTTCCAACTGTGGATCTTCATTATTGATATAAGAATGTGGAGTGTCTTCCACCTCAATATCCGGATCAACACCATGATTTTCAACTGACCATCCTGCATGATGAAACCAGATGGAATACTGAGGCTGTGTAGTTGTGGTGCCGTCCACCAGTTGGTAACGCCCATCAATTCCGATGACACCGCCCCAGGTTCGTTTCCCCACTAACTGTCCAAGCTGCAACTGTCTAAAACTTGTAGTAAACATATCACCATCAGAGCCTGTAAACTGGTTGGCTATTACAATCAAGTGTCCGCGCAGAGTGTGATACGGATATGACTCCGGAGTTCCCCAGCGTGGTACATCAAAACCCAAATGCCGATGCGCTAATTTTTCCAGAATGAGTGGAGAAACCATTCCTCCTGCATTGTAGCGGACATCAACGATCAAACCTTCCCGATCAACTTGAGCCAAATATCCCCGATGAAATTCAGCAATTCCATGCGTACTCATGTCTGGAATATGCAGATAACCGACACGCCCTCCGGTTAGAGTATCAACTGTTTTTATATTTTTCCTGACCCATTCACGATATCGTACTTCCAGTTCTCCGGAAAGAGTTTTTACCAGGACCTGACGAGCATCGTCCTCAAAATTTTTGACACTTGAAACTTGTACTTTGGGCCCCGTAACTTGCTTTTTATTACTTGTGCCTTGTCCTACGCTCAATGATACAATCTGGCCTGCCTGGTGAACGAGTAATTCTCCAGGAGTTTTGTGTTCATCAACCGGAACTCCACCAACAGCAAGCAGTCGTTCACCTTCTTTAATTGAAATACCCGGTTCTACCAATGGAGAATGCTCGTTGGGCTTCCAAATATCACCGGAGTAAATCTTTTGAAAAATCCATGACTTTTGCTTTGAATCAAAGACAAGGTCTGCACCCAAACACCCGACAGGATAATGTGGTGAATAAGGATAATCACCTCCATATTCATATGCGTGAGATGTACCCAACTCTCCCTGCATTTCCCATATTAAATCAGAAAGTTCTGAACGTGAACCGATTCTGGGCAACAAACGGGCATAGCGTTGATAAACCCGTTTCCAGTCAACCCCTGAAAGGTCTTCCGTCCAAAAAAATTCTTTTTGCAAACGCCACGTTTCCTGAAACATTTGTGCCCACTCCTCCTGATACTGCACTGAAATTCTGATGCGTCTCAAATCGAGCCAGCCACTTTTTCGTGAGTGCTGTTTTTCCGTTTTAGTATCTTCCGGAACAGAAACACCTGCCTCTACAGCTCGTAACAGATCTCCAGAACTGTAAAGCATGGTACGGGAAGAATTTTCGGATTCATCCGGAACAGAAGTTTGAACTATGCCGACATTTTCTGCTATAGTTTCTGATTCCTGTTTTTCAAAATCATAGACCCACAAGATACCCTCATCCTTATCTTGATTATCTTCTGCATCCATATCGTGGAGCGCACCCGAAAGTGGAAACTCCGTAAAAATAACTTTGTTCGGAAGACCTATAATTTGTTTGTAAACACCTTCAGAAACTGGAAATTCGACTATTCTTTCCGCGATACCGTCTAAATCAATTTCAAGAGCAATTTTTTTTGAATCTTTGGATTGTTTAGTTGTTGAATTATTTGAATCCTGAGTTTCGTGACTGGAATCACCAGCAGTGGTTCCACTTGTTTCCTGCCCTCCAGGCGCATGAGGTAATGCTTCAAAAGGGTTTCGAGAATCTTTTTTTAGTGTCAACAGATACGGTTTCATTGAACGTGGAAATGAGGTGCCTGTTTGCACTGTATCCCAAATTGGATTGTATATTCTGGAAGAAAGAAAATAGAGCCAGCGTCCTTCAGGATCAAAAGCCGGACTGAAATCGTAACGTACAGGTTGGGTAATTTGGACTGGATCTTTAGCTTTGATACGTTTACCGTTTGCCGACGGTTTAAGATCCAGTAAAAAAATAGCCGTTAACTCCAAACTCAAATGTTTGGTGTATGCCAGCCATCTTCCATCCGGTGAAAAAACCGGATCACTAATTTCCCGGATTTTCGAGTCATCAAGTTTGCTGATTCGTCCTGTTTCCGCGTTGATTAAAAACAGTTCCATCCGGCTGGTTGTCAGCGCCAGATGCTGAAATCTTGGAGAGACAGCAATTTCCTGCATGCGCCCGGGAGGCAATGGATGTGAGAAGTCAGGAAACTCAGTCGGAGTTGAACCAAATACATCGAGTTGCTCCTCCATTGCAGAAAGTTTTATTGTTTTATTTTTTTTCAAAGGAGCATCTGAAATTGCTGCCAATTTACCGTTCGGCAGCCAGCAAGGCATCCTGTACCGAACTCCGTCCCGAATCCCATGCTGACGCACAGCCTGTTCCCAAAACGGCATTGAAAACAACTTTCCACGAGCAGTCAGTGCTACTTCGTGACCTTGCGGATGAATCATGGTTTCTTCCCAGTATTCATCACCATAAAAAAATCTTCGCTGCAAACGGGTTTTTGTCGAATGCCAGCCAATCGGAATTTGAGTCTCTCTTTCAGGCCCAGAATTTTCTTCCGGATCAAGTGACCATAATTCTCCGCCAACATGATAAATTAGTGCCTTACCATCTGTTGCAGGGAATCGTACATAGTACTCTTTTTGAAAAGTTTCCTGACGAAGTCTCCCTCCCTCAGGAGTGCAGGAAAAAAGATTGCCGACACCCTCGTGATCTGAAACGAACCACAGTCGTTCTCTTAACCAAAACGGACTCACTGGATTTCCCTGAAGATCACGGAAAAGGCGTTTAAAATTTCCTGCATTATTTTTATCAACCCAGATTTCTCCTGCCATTCCACCGCGATACCGTTTCCAGCGGGAATTACTCAAAGTGTTGCGCCCCAGGACAACTCCCTTTTTACCGTTCACCTGTAAATCCACAGTCATTGCTGGACCATACGGCAGACGATCAACCGGACCACCATTGATTGAAATCCGAAAAATCCATGCGTCACTGCCTCGACTATGTACCGCCTCGTGAGTGCTGCGAAACCAGATATATTGTCCGTCATGAGACCAGCCCACGATATGTGTCACACTGTTTAACCAGGTTAAACGCTGAAGCGGTCCTCCACTGGACTCCATCAAATAAACGTCATGCTCTCCTTCTTCCATTGTACAGCATGCTATCCACTGACCGTTTGGAGAATAGACTGGTGAATGTGTTTCACTGCGGGAACTGGTCAATCTTTGGGCTCGCCCGCCTTCCAGGGGTACTTGCCATAAATCGTTTTCACAGACAAAGATAATCTGTTTGTTTGAAATTGTCGGCTGGGTAAAATAGCCCTGTCCGGTACCGTTTAGGGTGGGAAGTAGTTTTTTAGAGAATTTTGTCTTTGATTTCACGTATGGGATAAATATATAAAATGTTAATGTTGATGCCGTCGTAACAAGTCATTAAACCTTGTAATTACGAGTGATGGCAGAAACCATTTATAAGCTATTACACTAATATTATTAAGATTTTTTACTAGTTATAAATGATTGTATGGATTTAAGACTTATTCAGAGATTATTAATGCTTATTTAAAATCAACTGAAATCCGGAAAATAATTCCATCTGGGCTTTTACGGTTACTTTCAACGATACGCCGCCCCTTAAACTCTTTAATTTCCTGCAAATTATTTTTTAAAATTTGAAGACTATCATAGCTGTCAATAGTACCACTGATTGAAAAACGTTCTGGTGCATATTCCAAACTATCAACTTGAAAAGGCGTATCTTCACTTAGTAACGCAGAAATATTTTTGAGAAAACTCAAATTATGATAGTCTCGTTTTTCAAAACTTTTACTGTTTTTAATATAGGCTTTGCGGAGTTCAATTTTTTCTTCCAGTTCCATCAGCATAGCATTGACTCCTGATGCTGAAGTATTGGGCAATACTTGTCTAAGTTCTGTTTGAACCAAATGTTCACCTCGTACAATTTCCTGATAAAGAAGGTCCAACTGCGTTATAGTGTTCCAGCCAAAACCTGATAAAATAAAAATTATTAAGCTTGCGGCAACTGCAAAGGCTACTCCGTTTCTACGCAAAATCCGTCTCCACGGAGTGTTTTCGTAATAGAGACTCAACCGATGCGATTCAAGAATAATTTCAGTTTTTTTTCTTAATTCTCCCAGTACCCCCCAATGTTTACGCTCAATCAGGGAAAGTAATGATGTCTGCGGATTAATAGACTCCAGGACTCCTGAGGATGGTTGATTCTTCTCCTTTTCATCAGAAGGAGTAGTTGTTATTTGATCATCAAAAGTTTGTGTTTTTTCATCTGATCGTTCCCTCTGCTTTGCTTCAACCATCAAGTCTTCAAGTGTATCCGGAGCCTTTACGTCAGTCTGAGGAATAGTTAGGATTCTATCTTTAACTGATTCTTCTGAGGTCCCGATAAAATCCGGATCTTCAACTGATCTTTCAGAAAATGCCTCTGCTTCGGGTAAGGGGAAGGGACGTATACTGAATTTTAGACCATCCCATTTGATCATTGGACCAAAAATACCGTAAACTTCAATTTGACTCTCTGAGCTGAAATTTTTTATTCGTAAATACAAGGTAAGTTGTGCGCATAACCAGCGCAACTCTTCTTTAAGTTGCATAAAAGCCTCATTTTGCAAAGAATCTCCGTCAGCATTATCAACACCATCCGGATGTTTTGCAAAACTTTGTAAAAATGCTGCAAGTAAATTTTCTGTGGAAAAGTGTTTCTGAAGAATGACTGGAATTTGATTTGGAAATATCTTGATCTCATCCAGGCGTTTTTCGTGGATTGTATTCACAAAAGATTCATCACTGCCAATGTAAATCTGAAACAAATCCCGAGTTTCGATAGTTGTAGAATTGTCAAAGATTTTTGAACGGTAAAGGGCGTGTGCAGCACAATCAACATTCCTGATTATCAAATCGCGCTCCAGACAAAGCTGCTGCAGTTGCTGCAAACGTTTACGCCCAATCAGCAATACCAGTGCTTCTGAATGTTGCTCAGTTGTTGACTGAATCTGGACACTGTATGCCGTTTCCGCCAGGTCTCCCATTAATTCTTCCTCAAGCTCAAAGGGCAAAGCCTGTTCTACTTTTTTTCGTTCCTGAAAGGGAAAAGTTAGTTTTCGAAATGTAACATCTTCTGCAGGTAGTAAAAAAGCAATTGCATGATCGCTCCATTGCTGCCCATCTAGAAATTTTCCAATCTTTGCTGCCCATTGTTCAGAATCAGATCCATTTTTTACTGCAGAATCATCTTCTTCATCCGCAGAAAAACCTGCGATATCCTGAGTAATGTAGGCATGCTTATTTTTTATTGACAGACGTATGCCTTCAATACATGACGTGTGTGCAGAAACCAGATAAAATACGTTATCCATGAATTGATTTTTTCACTGCTGTATAGAGGTAAAATTAATCATAAATACAACCTTATCAGAATCAGATAAATTTCTCAAAGAATTGAAATATACTTTCATTTCAGCTTGTAAATAAACAATAATCTGGTCAGAATCCTCTGAGCATTTATTCTTTTTTAAGATGGTTTTGAAAAAAGTCGTAAATACAGATATTTTTAATCAATTTTTCAGGAAATAGAAAACTGATTTGTTGCTATTTTTCTGAGTAAATCGTGATGAGTTTTATCCAATTTTAAACTTTTTACGATTGCATTTCTTTATAAAATAATTCTGGAGTTAGATCGTGGCCAAAATAGAGTTGGAAGTTGGTACATGCCCCACCGGAGTTTTGTTGGCTCTTAAGTCGGTGGAGGGCAGAGTGCACCATGTTACTGCAATTGAAATGACTAACGATGAAGCTCTTGAGATTTCAAAACTCATTAAACAAAGAGTTAAAGAAAACCTGGAATCTCCTGAGCCTTCTGAAATCAATTAATATAAGTTTTTTTGAGAAATATATGAACAAGGAACGCAAAAAGGTATGGGGCTGGGCAATGTACGACTGGGCAAATTCAGCTTTTGCCACCACAGTTATGGCCGGTTTTTTCCCTATCTTCTTCAAGCAGTACTGGACCATTGGCACAGATGTAAATCAAAGTACTGCTATGTTGGGCTTCGGAAACTCTATTGCGAGTTTGCTTGTGGCCCTTATGGCACCAGTTTTGGGAGCAATTGCGGATCGTGGTTCTTTGAAGAAGAAATTCCTGATTTTCTTTGCTTATCTGGGAGTGCTGATGACAGCAGGATTGTACATGGTAGAAAAAGGAGATTGGATGATGGCAGTTTTCGTCTATATAATGGGAGTAATCGGTTTTTCCGGAGCAAATATTTTTTACGACTCTCTGCTGCCAAGTGTTGCAGACGAATCAAATATTGACTCTGTTTCCAGTTTAGGTTTTGCAATGGGATATCTTGGTGGTGGTCTGCTATTTCTGGTTAATGTTGTCATGACTTTGCAGCCTGCCATCTTCGGACTTACTGATGCCGGAGAAGCTGTTCGCTGGTCATTTGTCAGCGTTGCCATGTGGTGGGGAGTTTTTACGCTGATCACAATATTCTGGGTTCCAGAACCTGAAATGCTAGGAGAGAAGGATCAGGGAAATCCTGTGCTTGGAGGATTTAAGCAACTTTTTGGCACCTTTCAGGAAATTCGCCATCTAAAAACTGTGATGTTGTTTTTGCTGGCCTACTGGTTTTATATTGACGGTGTAGATACTATCATCAAGATGGCAGTGGATTATGGTATGTCAATCGGCTTTGAATCCAATGACCTGATCATTGCTCTGTTGATAGTACAATTTGTGGGTTTTCCAGCAGCTCTTATTTTTGGAAGTTTAGGAGAACGCTGGGGTGTCCGGTCATCAATATTTTTGGCTATCGGAGTTTACATTGTCGTGACTATCTGGGCCACCATGATGCGTGAAAAATATGAGTTTTATGTTTTGGCAGTTGTGATAGGCCTAGTCCAGGGAGGAATTCAGGCTTTAAGTCGCTCTTACTACTTCCGTTTGATCCCAAAAAATCAGGCAGCTGAATATTATGGTTTTTTTAATATGCTTGGGAAATTTGCCGCAATTATCGGCCCGGCATTGATGGGCGTAGTAGGGCTGACAGTGAGAAACATGCTGATGCCAGACTCACCTTCGGCAGAACAAATTAAAGCAGTCAGCCAGGAAGCATCACGCTGGAGTATTGCCTCAATTGTGATTTTATTTGTGATTGGTGCAGTGCTGCTGTTTTATGTTGATGAAGAAAAAGGACGTGCTGAAGCAGAATATTTATTTAAGAATTGATTCACACAGATTAAATAACAGAACAGTATGATTTACTTTTCTGCCCAAAGTTCTACACGCTGTTTGTACGCCTCCCGGGAAATTCTGGTGTCTTCAATAAATTTCGGCAACTCATCCAGAGTGAGCGCTTGAGGTCCATCGACCAGCGCTTCTGTTGGAGAAGGATGAAAATCAACCAACACCATGTTAGCTCCTGCAATTATGCCCTGAGAAGTGGAATGTAAGACGTCAAGCACTCCATCCGGAGAAGTCTCTCTTGTTCCCACTGAATGCGATGGGTCAATACAGACCGGCATTCTGGTAAGACGCTTTATGATAGGTACATGTGCAAAATCAACCATGTTGCGATGCGGAGCATTGAATGAAGTTTTCATGCCCCTCAAACAGAAAATCACCTGGTTGTTACCTTCGCTGGCCAGATATTCTGCAGCATTGAGTGATTCGTTCAATGAAATACCAAAACCTCGTTTTAGCAAAACCGGATAGGTGTGCTGCCGCCCAACTGCCTTGAGCAACTCAAAATTTTGTGTATTCCGTGTACCAATTTGCAGCATAACACCAGTTGGCTGACCCAGTTTTTCCAGACAGTTATCAATTTCTTCTATGTGCTGCTCGTGTGTTACTTCCATAGCAACAACTTTAATTCCATATTTTCCCGCCAACTCAAAAACATATGGTAAACATTCCTTGCCGTGTCCCTGAAAAGAATAGGGATTTGTACGAGGTTTATATGCACCCATTCTGGTACACTCCTGACCATTTTCCTGCAACGCCTGCATCATGCACTCAACATTTTCCGGATTGTCAACTGCACATAATCCGGCGAAAATGTGAAAATTTTGCTGGTTAAAACGTACTCCGTTGTATTCAAAATCGATCGAACCTGTTTCCTGTGAGTGCCGACCCAAAATTCTGAAATCATGGGAAATCCGGACTACCCGCTCCACAGTCGGAAGAGATTCAATTTCCTCCAGGTTGATTTTAGTAGTATTGCCAATCAAATAAATTTCAGTCAGTTGCTGACCTCTGCCCTGTACTTTGTGTTTTTGTAAATGAATTTCAGGCAAACCCTGAAGGTAACTCCACATACGTTTGTAGTCTTCAGCGGTTTCTTCTGTATTAGCATGTAATATTACCAGCATTTTTTTGTTTTATTTTTTGTTGTTTAACAGAAAAACTACGGAAAGGAAATCCAGTTAAAAAGGCAAGTCATCCGGGGATTCGTTTTCGAGCCAACCGGGTTTTTCATTCGGAACTGGAGCAGATGTTGTTTTGGCCGGAGTGGTTGGAGAAGTAGTTACAGAACTCTGTTCCGAAACCAGCTTCCATGCCTGGAGTGTGTTAAAATATTTCACTTGCCCCTGAGGGTTCGTCCATTCCCGACCCCTCAAATCAAAAAATATCTCAACTTCCTGACCTACTTCAAATGAATCCAACAATTCGCAGCGGTCCTGAACCATTTCAAATTGAAGTGGTTGAGGATAATCCGGATTGCTAGCATATTCCACTACAAACTCGCGTTTTCGAAAGCGCTCCGAAATTTGCACCGTCTCAGATATATTTTTTATTTTTCCTTTAATTTCCATAATTTTTTAGATTTATTATATTTATTGTTAAGCTGCGAGTTCGTTTTCGACCAATTTTGCCCAGTAACTTGCACCAGTCGACAGGACATCGTCGTTAAAATCGTAGTGAGAACTGTGCAGCATACATCCTCCCTCACCTTTTCCTGTACCGATTCCCAGCCAGACATAACAACCTGGACGAGCCTGAAGCATATAAGAAAAATCTTCTGCTCCCATGGAGGGTGTTGGATCGCGAATAAGATTTTCTTCTCCAACAAGATCAACAACCGCCTTTGCCGAAATTTCTGTTTCCGGAACTGAGTTGATGGTTGCAGGATAACCTTTAATGTAGTTTAGCTCACAACTTGCGCCGAAAGCAGCACAAACACCTTCTGCAACCCGTAACATTGACGAGGGCATTCCCTCTTGTGTTTCCGGAAGGAAGGTTCGCACACTTCCGTGCATTCGTACACTATCCGGAATCACATTGTAAGCATCACCGGCATGAATTTGTGTGACGCTGATCACCACAGAATCAACAGGATGCGTATTGCGGCTTGGAATGGTTTGCAGTGCACTAACTACCTGAGAGGCAACAACAATCGGATCAATGCACTGATCAGGCATTGCACAGTGGCCTCCTCTTCCGTTAATTGTTAAATCAAACATGTCAGCTGCCGCCATGATTGGTCCCGACCCAACCCCAAAAATTCCGGGATCCATTCCCGGCCAGTTGTGTAAACCATAAACTGAATCCACAGGAAATTTCTCAAACAAACCTTCTTTAACCATCAGGTCACCTCCGCCTCCACCTTCTTCTGCAGGTTGAAAGATGAAGTTAACCGTACCTTTGAAATTTTTATTTGATGCTAAATATTTTGCAGCACCGAGCAACATCGCTGTATGCCCATCGTGTCCACAGGCATGCATTTTACCGGGATTGGAAGATGCGTGATCAAATGTATTTTTTTCCTGTAAAGGCAGTGCATCCAAGTCTGCTCTGAGCCCAATCGCTGGTCCTTCACCATTTCTTATAGTTCCAACTACACCGGTTTTTGCCAACCCCCTGTGAATTTCTATCCCAAATTCCTCCAGCTTCGCTGCAACCAAACCCGACGTTCTATTTTCCTCATACTTCAATTCTGGATGTTGATGTATGTCCCTTCTCCATGAAGTCATTTCATCATGAAACTCATTAATTATATTAATAATTGTCATTTTCCTCCTTGGACAATTTAATTATGATTGATGGTTTTTATAATAGTATTAAATCCACGTTGTAATTTCGATCATAGTGATAAAACTTAATGATTATAGTGTCGTAACTTTTGAAATATTTCTCACTTCGCTCTAAATGATACGATTTTAAAATTTTTTACAGGTTTTTCATGATTAGACTAATGCGCCATTTTTAATAACTCTGCGATGATTTTTCTGGTTTGCAACCACAGAAATATCTTCCACCGGATTTCCGGAAACAATCAGCAGATCAGCAATATATCCTTCACTAATCTGACCTCGATCAGTCAAACCCATCAAATCTGCAGCGTCTGCTGTGGAAAAACTTAATGCATCAGAGTTAGATATTCCCAGATCAACCATAAATTGCAGTTCTTGACTGTTGTCACCATGTACATTAAAAGGAGTTCCGGCATCTGTTCCCATCGCTATTTTGCCTCCGGCTTCATAAAACATTTTTATCGACTGATGATGTCGTTCCCGCACACGAATTGTTTTTTCTACAATAAAATCCGGAATTCCATTGTCCCGATTGTTGTAAATATTGTTAACTGCAGCTAGTGTAGGAACTAGATAGGTCCCTTTTTCCAACATGGCTTCCAAGCATTCCTGCGTCATGAAAATACCGTGTTCTATTGAGTCCATGCCAGCACGTACCGCATTTAATATTCCGGCTGCACCCTGTGCATGACTGGCACATGTCCGGTGAAACCGATGCCCCTCATCGACCCCAACCCGCAACTCCTCTTCAGTGTAATGCGCATCTTCCGGGTTTACTCCTGGCGTCATCACGCCCCCGGTAGCCATCAATTTTATTACATCTGAACCGGCATGAATTTGCTCTCGTACTGCTTTCAATACTTCATCAGGTCCATCTGCAATACGGCCAAAAACATTACCGTGTCCTCCTGTCATGCAAATCATTCGGCCTGCTGCCTTGATAGTAGGTCCGAGTTGACGTCCGGAATTACATGCATCTCTGACGGCAAACTCCAAATAATCCCGACCTCCTAAATCCCTGATTGAAGTAACTCCGCTACGCAAGGTTTTTTGGGCATTTTCGAAAGCGCTCATTACAATTTGCCCCGGTTTTAAATTCAACAAACGTGACTTTGGATCCGCTTCCCCGGAATAGACAAGATGGACATGGCAATCGATTAATCCCGGCAGCAAAGTTCCACCTGATGTGTCTACCTTGTCGCCACTAAAGCCATCAAATTCTCCACAAGGTGCAACTTTGGAAATCTTTTGATCATCAACTAAAACACCTTTATTTTCCTGCAGATTACCTTTTCCGTCAAAGACTAATCCACCTGAATATAATGTTGTCATAACTTTTAAAAATTATGTTTTTCAGTTATTTTTTATTAAAATTGTAGCCTTTCATGGTACGCTTTTCTCCATTATTATGGCAAGACACTTGTGAGCAGGATGGTGTAGATTGCAGTTCAGGGAACTTGATTTTACTTAATGGAGGCTGTTTACGTATGAACTGAAATAGCTTCTCCGTACTCGCTTTTATGAATTAATGATTTTTTATTAAATGCTCTCACTAACAATCCGCAACTCCAAACAGCCAGTAAGGCTGCCATGCTCCAGAGCATCCATGAATAATCCTGCCAATAGATCAGCCATCCACCAAGTATAGGCCCTGCGATTTTACCTAAATTTTTAAATGCACCAATCAATCCTGCTCCTACACCAGTGTGACGGATGTCCATTTTCTGTGCGAAGAGTGCCAGGGTAGCAGGGAATATAAGGGCCTGTGCCAGGCCAAAACTAAGTGCAAGCAGGAGTAAAAACGAAGGAGTGTTTGCCAACGGCAACAAACCCAAAGAAAAAGCCGCCAGCATCATTCCGCAAGAAACAACTGGTAAATAGCCTTTACGGTCACTCAAACGGCCTCCAAACGGACGTGCCAAAAGATGAGTCAATTCTTGTACAGAAAAGAACAGTCCTACCCACAAAATATGAATTCCGCTTTCCAGTGAATACAACGGCAAAAAGGTTTTAGCAGCATAAAAACCAAGATAGACGACACATTCCAGACTTCCTGCCAACCAAAGTTCCGGAGTCTTAAATCCCACCCGGAAAGCATCTGCAGTTTGTTGCCGCCAGGAATGGGAAGGAATTTTTGGGCTGTTAAATTTTTTGAGCAAAAGCACAGGCAGTAAAGCGCAGGAACTCATTAGTCCAATTACCGTGAAGACTGTAGCAGGTTCAATTACCGTCAGTAATGCTGCAGCGATCGTAGGACCAAGCAGGTAACCTCCATTACGTGCCATACTGAACCAACCCAGACGTTCTGCGCAGTTGTCGACAGAACTTACGGATTCCTGTCCCTGTTCCATGACCCAGGCCACGGTGACCGGCCCATAAATGGCAGTGGCCAAACCATGTACAAGTCGCAAAAACAATAATTCTTCCGGAGTATGTATTAGCTGGTAAAGGAACGGTATTCCGATAAACAGGAGCGTTCCCACTAAAAGCCAAATCCAACGCCCCCAGCGGTCGGATAAAAGGCCGAAGATTGGTTTGAGCAACATTCCGGTCAAAGTGGAAACCGAAACTATCAGTCCCAAAAAGGTTGCATTTGCACCCAAACCGGCGGCAAAGATTGGCAGAAGAGGTGTTTTGCCCATTTGATAGGCAGTGCGTACCATGAAATCTGCCGCAGTAATTTTGAACAATACCGGAACTCTATGCATCCTAACCCTGCAACTTCCGGATTCCTGCTTGATCAATTTGTTGATTGAGCCGTACCACTTCTTGTTCTTCGAGCTCACTCAACTCTGCGAGCCGCTGGTCAATCAGTACGCTCAGGTGTTCAAAAACGGAATAAGCCTGTTGCGGAGGAGCGGCATCTGCCACCGCGACCACGCTGACTAAAGCCTCCATGCGTTGTTTAAGCATTGTTGGATGACGAAGCCGGTCAGACGGTGTTTCGTATTGATTTTGCGTCAATTCGTTTTCAAGCTTGTTGAACTTCTCCCGCAACGCTTCCGCTCCTTTTTGAATTTCGCCAAAACTTTTTTCTTCAGCAGAATTGTTAAAATTTTCTCGCGCCAGCAACTCCGTAATTTGAAGCTTAATTCTCCGGATGTGATTGATGGCAGAATTCACGTCAGAGACTCTATTCCTGATTTTAATCCACAATTCAAATTGTGCTGAAAAATCCTCCGGAGATGTATTCAGGCGTGGATCTTTGATAATTTCAAAGGAATGCCTGATTTCGTTTTCACCTGATTTCAAACAAACCTGATAACTTCCAGGTGGAGCAATCGGCCCACCTCCGGCTCCGGCTTCACCTTGTCCTAAGGGTTTGTAACCCGGTTCTTCCAGTGATTTATCAATTTTGACTTCTGGACCGGGATAGTGCATATTCCAGACAAAACGATTGAAACCAACTTTTGCAGTCAAAGATGGTTTTTCGTCAGAAGGCTCGCTTTCTTCGCTTTCACTTTTATCCGACTTCTCGTTAGTTTTTTTAGTGCTGAAGCCCTCTATTTCAGCACCTTTTGCATCGCGAACAATCAACTCCAAAGGTTTTTCCGGTTTAAGGTTCGCTTCTGATTCTATAAAATAATTCACAATCACGCCTTCCGGAGGATTCTCTCCCATATCCAAATGACATAAACGTTTTTCGCCGTCAGGTGTAGTTTCCTGATAATGAGTACCCGGCAAGCCAAAAGCTGGGCTGTAGTTTTTACCGTCTCCTAGAAAAAGATTGACGCTCCAGTTTAAGGTACTGCGGTACGTTGTGCGTGGCTGGAAAAAACGGATACCGGAGATTTCTGTTTCGGTTCCGGAAGATTGCCCGGCTAATTCCCTAAGTGGTGTCAAATCGTCCAGTATCCAGAATGACCGGCCATGTGTTCCAACCACCAAATCATCCTGCTTAATTTTCATATCGTAAACTGGAACCACTGGGAAATTACCATGAAGTTTTTGCCAATTTATTCCGTCATTGACGCTCATAAAAATTCCTGTTTCAGAACCGACAAACAACAATCCCGGACAGACGGGGTCTTCCCGGATGACTCGGCTGATTTCTGTGTAAGGTTCGCTTTGCGGATAATCTCCGTTGATACTGTTCCAACTCTTGCCACCATCAATGGATTTGTAAAGGAAAGGACGGTAATCGTTTAATTTGTAGCGCGTGGCGGAAAGATATATTGTGTCTGGATCGTGCACGGAAACTTCGATGCAAAAAATATAAGCCCATTCCGGAAGATCGTGCGGCGTGATGTTTTGCCAGGTTTTTCCACCGTCCCGTGAAGTGTGAACAAGGCCGTCATCACTCCCTGTCCAGAAAACTCCGGCTTCATGTGGTGACTCAACAAAAATAGAAATAGTTCCATAATGTTCCGCACCACTGCTGTCAACGGTCAAACCACCAGAAAGACCTAGTTTGCTTTTGTCTGCACGGGTCAAATCCGGGCTTATTTTTTCCCAACTGTGGCCTTCATCGTTTGTCCTAAATACATGATTTCCACAAGCATAAACGGTTCCATAATCATGTGGAGAAAAAGTAATCGGGAACGTCCACTGAAAGCGATATTTCAAATCTTTCGGTGCCCAACCAAATTGTTCTTCGGGCCAAACATTGATGAGACGTATTTGTCTGGTACGGTGATTGTAATGTTGCAATTGGCCCTCCCCACCTGGAGAACTGCCGACTGCACCTATATAAACAATGTCCGGATCATCAGGTTTAACCGCAATAAATCCGCTCTCACCAGTTCCAGGTAAAGTGCATTCCTGAAGTGTGATCGCACCATAGGTGCTGGCACTCGGAACGCTGATGCTGGTGTTGTCCTGTTGAGTTGCATAGACTCGATATGGAAATTGATTATCAATGTCCATCCGGTAAAACTGGGCGGTAAGCTGGTTGTATATCGTGGACCATGTTTTTCCGCCGTTGTATGAAACACAACCTCCACCGTCATTGCCCTGCACCATACGCTGCGGATTTTCCGGGTCAATCCAAAGGTCGTGATTGTCTCCGTGCGGAGTTGTAATTTCGCTGAAATTAGTACCGCCGTCTGTCGATTTCCACATTTGCAAATTAGTAATATAAACCGTATCGGCGTGTTTTGGATCTGCGAAAACGTGGCAGTAATACCAGGGACGGTGAATCAAATCGCGGTTTCCAGAAGTTTTTTTCCAGCTTTCTCCACCGTTGTCCGAGCGGTATAATCCAGCCTCTTCTGCTTCAATAATGGCCCAGATACGTCCACTCTGTGCCGGTGATACGGACACGCCGATCTTTCCTTTTGTACCTTTGGGGAGTCCTGGATTGTCACTGATGTCTGTCCAGGAATCACCGCCGTCGGTTGAACGGTACAGACTGCTGTCCGGTCCACCACTGTTTAGGCTCCAGAAATTTCGGTAGGCTTCCCAAAATGAAGCATAAATAATGCGTGGATTATTTGGATCGAGACTGAGATCAATCACACCGGCTTTTTCACTCCGAAAAAGAATTTGTTCCCATTTTTGGCCGCCGTCTTTGGAGCGGAAAACTCCTCGTGTAAGACTCGCTTCTTTGTTGGAGCCAAAGGCATCACCGAAAGCCCCCACATAAACCCAATCCGGATTTTGCGGATGCACCCGAATTTCGCTGATGTGACGGGTTTTCCGGAGGCCGATATTTTTCCAGGTTTTTCCGGCATCGGTAGATTTATAAACACCATCGCCAAAAGAAACATCACCCCGGATTGTCGATTCACCCATCCCTGCATAAATCACATTTGGATCAGAATGAGCAACCGTCAAAGCACCAACCGCAGCACTCTCCAAAAAGCCGTCGGAAACATTTTCCCAGTATGTTCCTCCGTCTTCGGTTTTCCAGATACCGCCTGCCGCCGCACCAAAATAAAAGACCTGTGGATTATCCGGGTCACCTGCGACCGCTACCACACGTCCTCCGCGAGGTGGACCTATACAGCGCCAACGGAGGGTGTTTAGATGTTGAATTTCTTTAGAAGATAAAGTTGTTGTCATAATAAACCTGGATCTCAAAATTTAACAATTGTATAATTTAATAATTTTTTCTGCTAGCTGCTGTGCTGAGACTAAAAGGTAACTTGTTATCATCCTCGTAAGCGTGGATCAAGTGCATCTCTTAGCCCATCGCCTATATAGTTAACACTGAGGACGGTCAGTGCTATAAAGAGTCCGGGCCAAATCACACGTGCAGGAGTGATCTGGATAAAATTTGCTCCGTCATAAAGTAATCTCCCCCAAGTTGGAAAATCTGGTGGGAATCCAAGTCCGAGAAAAGATAAGGCTGATTCTGTAATAATAGCGTTGGCTATACCAAGTGTTGCGGAAACCATGATCGGACTGAGAATGTTTGGGAGAATATGGCGGAATATTATGCGTCTTTTCCTTGTACCTATGCTGTGTGCAGCAATTACAAATTCCCGCTCCTTGATGCCCAAAACATCACTTCGCACAATTCGGGCCGTGTGCATCCAACTGGTGATGCCAATTACAAAAACAATCAGCATAAATATTCCAGCTTCCGGACCATAAAGTGTCCGCAAAGTATCGCGGAATAGTAAAATAATTACCAGTAAAAGGGGTAAAATCGGCAGTGCGAGAAATAAATCAGTCAAGCGCATCAAAGGGCCGTCCAACGATTTGAAGAATCCTGCCAATACTCCGATCAGTGTTCCCAAAAGCAGTGCAATCAACATTGCTGAAAATCCTACCGCCAATGAAACTTGGCCTCCTGCCAGCATTTGTGCCAGTGTATCGTGACCAATATTGTCCGTACCCAGAGGATGGGCTAAAGTTGGGCCAAAATTACGTTCACGAAAATTGATGGCACTGGGCTCGATGTCATGAAGCAGCGGTCCTAAGGAAACCATTAGGGTAATAAAAATAAAAACAATTACGCCCATCATGGCGCCTTTGTGTTTCCGGAACTGTCGCCAAACATCTCCCCAGAGAGAACGGTGCTGAGTGAGAGTTTCAAGTTCTTCTGTGGGAAAATGCTCGTCTCCTGCTATTTCTGTGGATTGCGTGTTTTCATTCATAGCGAATTCTAGGATCAAGAATACCGTAGACCACATCGGCAATCAGATTGAAAACGACAATCATAATTGCAAATATAAAAGTCAATGTCTGCACAAGAGGAATGTCAGCGCTTTCAATGGCAATGATCAAAAGTTGACCCAGACCGTTTACTCGAAATATTTGTTCGGTAATGATGGCTCCACTGAAGATTGTTGGAATTCCCAAAGCAATCAGAGTTACTACTGGTATCAAACTGTTTCGCAAGACATGAATCAATAAGACTACACGCTCCGAAAGGCCTTTCGATCTGGCAGTTCGAACATAATCCAGGTTGAGATTGTCGAGAATCGATGCGCGCATAAAACGGCTCAATTGAGAGGCATTGTAGAGCGCAAGCACTGCTACCGGCATTATCATTTGTTTTACTTGTGAAACAAAGTTCTGCCAACTATCTACCTCCAGTGTGGTATCATAAATCATCGGGAACCACCTTAACTGGACGCTGAAAATAATGATTGCCACCATACCTGTAAAAAAAGTAGGTACAGAAAAACCGACCATTGAAATAAAGGTTCCAACTTGATCAAACCAGGAATATTGTCTGTAGGCAGAAACAATACCAATCGGAATCGCAATCAGAATACCAAAGAGGTAAGAAAGCCCAACTACCCAGAGTGTTTGTGGAGTACGCTGGATGATGAGATCCACCACCGGACTGCGGGTTGACCAGGAAATGATACGGGTACGGTTTTCTGCATCTCCGATACTGATGCCGAAACCTTCATACAGTATATTTAACGGTTCATTTACACAAAATTGTACCAACCACAAACCAAATCGAATGTGCATTGGTTCGTCCAGTCCGAGAGAACTCCTAATTTTTGCCCGTACTTCCGGAGGAACCGTCATTGGCAAATTTCCGGTAGGATCGTTCGGAGCTAAATCAAGGATAGCGAAAATGATGAAACTGATTACCAATAAGGTGGGAATGGCAATCAATGTGCGGCGTAAAATGTAATGAATCACAGTTTGAAAGCCTTGAAGATGGGGAAAAGCGGTTTGCAGAAAGAAAATCTGCAAACCGCAAATTGCTTGCTAATACTCGAATTACTTACGAGTCCAGTCGGCAATATTCCAGAGTTCTGAATCCCAGGGATTCATGCGTACTCCAGAAATCGAATTGGAATGAGCTGAAACATCACCACGATGGATTAGTGGAATCATCGCATAATCCTCCATCAGCATATCATTCATCTCTTTCGTAAGACGAATACGGTCTTTCATTGCTGACGTAACTGACATTTCAGCAGAGAGTGCATCATAAGCTGGACTACACCAACGAGGCATATTGTTACCACCCCACTTGTTTGACTTTTGCGCCATTTCCTTACAAGTCCAGTTAGACATGTAGGTTTGCGGATCAGTTCCACTGAAATTGTTGGTGTACATCTCTATGTCTGTGAAAAACTTCTGGTAAGTGTCTGGACTACCAACATCACCACCGAAAAAGACTGATGCGCTTAGATTACGTAGTTCAGTTTCGACTCCGATTTGCTTCCACATTTCCTTTATTAAAGCTTGAGAAGCTTGGCGAACAGAGTTAGTCGAAGTTTGGTAGAGTATTGAAATTCGGACTCCATTCTTTTTGCGAATTCCATCTGAACCACGTTTCCAACCAGCTGCGTCAAGCAGGCGGTTCGCTTCAGCGACGTTTGGAGTTTTACACTCATCGTTTGCTGAAGAGGCATAAATAGCCGGTGCAGGAAGTACGTTACAACCGATCTTACCAGCCTTACCATAACCAGCATCCACTAAGACCTGGCGATCAATGGCCAAAGAAAGTGCACGCCTAACGTTATAGTCTGACAAGTAAGGATGTGAATTGCGGTTATTGTTTCCTCCAACATATTCAGAACGCATATCACCAAGTGAAGGGTCAGGATTGGTAAAGTTGACCATCAAACGTTCTACTGATGTACCGAAAGCCGAAACTACTTTACCTTTTCCAGCCTTTTCCATTTGGATGAGAATTTCAGGCTCAACCTGAAGATTCCAGCCATAATCCATTTCACCGGTTTCCAAAACTGCACGAGCTGCTGAAACGGCGTCTCCACCACCTTTTAAAACCAATTTATTAAAGGCCGGTTTGCTTGCATCACGATAATTTGGATTAGCTTCAAAAACGATTACATCATTCGGCTTGAAATCCACGACCTTGAAAGGACCTGTTCCAATGGGATAAAAATTTTGTTTGTTACATTCCTGTGCTTTTGCTCCCTGACAACCGTCAAACTGTGCTTTTTGCAAAATTGGCGCATTGTACCCAACAAAAGGGGCATAAGGGAAAGGCTTTGGAACAGTGAACTCAACTTTTACTGTCACACTGTTGACAGCAGTTACTGACTTGATATCGCTCCAATAATTTGATTGTGTACATCCTGTGTCAGGATTAGAGCAGTATTCATAAGTAAAAACTGCATCGTCTGCGGTCAAGGCTGATCCATCGGACCACTTAATGCCTTTTTTAATTTTCCAAGTGATTGTAGTAAGGTCCTTTGATATACCTCCGTTGGATACCGTGGGAATTTCCTCTGCTAGCCAGGGAAGCAAATTACCGGTTTCATCATAGCGACCTAAAGGCTCGAGAACGACCGAAGATGCTTCAAGTTCCTTGGTCCCACCGGAAAGGTTGGGGTTCATGGTTGAAGGAGCCTGCCAATAAACCAGGTTCAATTGACCGTCACTGCCTCGTTTGGCCTGGACGGTACTTGCTATTCCCACCACTATAGCGAGGGTCAGCAATGTGCTAATTATATACTTCATAGTACACCTTATCGTGTGAGTGAATGGCCAGCAAAAAAGGATCAACCGACCGAAATGACATTCAGAATAATTCTGAATGCTGTTGGAGGCGCCCCACTAAATAAGGCAGGAAGCCTGCTTTTAGACTTACTGTATTCAGAAGCATTTCAAAGTGCTCTTTTACAGAAAGTTGTCGCATTATAAGGTTAATTAATAAATTGTCAAACTATTTTTTAAATTAAACTAAATGGCAAGCAACCTGATGCCCCTGAGAAACTTCTCTCCATTCTGGAGAATCCTTGAAACAGCGATCCTCAGCCCTGGGACAGCGTGTACTGAAGTGACAACCTGAAGGCGGATCAGCAGGGCTTGGTACATCTCCAACCAGGATAGTACGCTTGCGTTTCCTTTCCATTTTTGGATCGTGCATTGGAACTGCTGAAAGCAAAGCCTGTGTGTAGGGATGAAGAGGTGTGCTGTAAAGAACCTGACTCGAAGCCAGTTCGACTATACGTCCGAGATACATCACAGCAACCCGATTTGCAATGTGGCGTATCATGCTCAAATCGTGTGAGATGAACAAATAGGTCAGTCCATATTTTTCCTGAAGATCCTCTAAAAGGTTAATTACCTGTGCTTGAATTGAAACATCCAGTGCAGCAATTGGTTCATCACAGATGATGAAATCCGGACTCAAGGCCAGTGCACGGGCAATGCCTATGCGCTGACGTTGACCACCAGAAAATTCATGGGGATAACGATTTGTAAATCTCGGATTCATCCCAACTGAAATCAGGAGTTGTTCTACAAGTTCCCGTCGCTCCTTAGCCTGGAAATTTTTATGTTCAAGGATTGGTTCGCTGATGATGCTACCTACAGTCATTCTTGGATTCAGGCTATCCTGAGGATCCTGAAAAATCATTTGCATCTGCTGTCTTTGTTTGCGTAATTCTTCCATATTGAGAGAGGTTAGATCTCGTCCCTTGAAAAAAACATTTCCTGCAGTAGCTGGAATTAATTGAAGAATAACCCGACCGGCAGTAGATTTACCACACCCACTTTCGCCTACCAAACCCAAGGTTTCACCTTCCTGTATTTCGAAAGAAATACCGTCAACTGCATTAATACTTCCGACTTCTCTACGAAAAATTCCACGGGTGATCGGAAAATGTTTTACCAGTCCATCAACCTTTAGCAAAGCCTTATTATTTTTATTTGTCATTCGTTCACTCAGGATTCCACCAACAGGCGACTTTATGATTCTCTTTCCTTTTGATTAACACAGGATTTTCCCTTCTGCAACGATCCATGGTATGGGTACAACGCGGTGCAAAAGGACAACTTGTTGGTTTTTTGTGCAGATTTGGAGGTTGACCTTCTATGCTTTCCAAGCGTGCAGCACGTTCACCTTCTAGATTAGGCAGCGTTTTCAGCAAGCCCTGTGTATAAGGATGTTTTGGATTACTGTATAGTTCTTCCACTGGTCCTTCCTCAACTATATACCCTCCGTACATTACTGCCACCCGATCTGCAATTCCTGCGACAACACCAAGGTCATGTGTGATCCAGATAATTGCCATACCGAGTTCTTTACGGAGCTTTTTAACGATGTCTATTATTTGCGCCTGTATGGTCACATCAAGGGCCGTAGTCGGTTCATCGGCTATCAGTACTTTAGGATCACAGGCTAGGGCCATGGCTATCATGACCCGTTGGCGCATCCCTCCAGAAAACTGGTGTGGAAAATCATTTAAGCGGTTTTCTGCCATTGGAATACCAACTAAATCCAAAAGTTCCGCCGAGCGCTGACGAGCTTTCTTCCTGCTCATTCCCATGTGTTCACGCAACGGTTCTGCCAATTGATAACCAATTTTCAAAACTGGATTGAGTGACGTCATCGGATCCTGAAAAATGAAACCAATTTTACCACCCCTTACTTTTCTGAGTTCGTCAAGATCAAGCTGAATCAAGTCCTGTCCTTCAAAGCTTGCCGTTCCGGAAACGATTTCCGCGGGAGGCATTGGCAGAAGTTTGAGCAGTGACATCATTGTCACACTTTTCCCAGAACCGCTTTCACCCACTACTCCAAGCAGTTCCCCTTTCTTCAACTCAAAACTGATTCCATTGACTGCGTGAACCAGTCCATCTTGTGTGTGAAAACGTGTGCTTATATTTTCGACTTGGAGAATGGTGGATTGATTTGACAAAATATTAGAAAGCTTTTTAGTTTGGATAAAATAATATTCAAGAAACGGAGTCTAGTCTTCTCTGATGATATGTCAAGAACAATCTTGAATTTTCAAAAATTGACCAAGTAAACTTTAGAAAAATTATCATTTTCAATTGACTTAATTAATTTTTTCATAGATAATTATCAGTCTATTTAATGTTCTCTTTGACGTATGGAGATTCAGTCGGACCCATTTTATGGGATGGCATCCTGAGAATTTTTCACAGAGAGCGAAGTTACGAGAAAATTTTTCTCTAAATTGTTGTTATTCTATAGTCCTCCAAAGGTGCCATCTGAACGGGAAATAAATATATGCCAGGAAAATCTACTATAAAACATAAGGTTTGCCGTGCGTTGGGAATTAATGTAATAGGAAGTCCAAGTGCAGCACTTACATTGAGTCGTCGTCCTAATCGTCCAGGACAGCATGGAGCCAGCCGTCAATCAAAGATATCCCCTTTTGGTCTACAGTTGAGAGAGACTCAAAAGCTGAAAGCCTTTTACGGAATCAGTTCTAAACAGTTACGTCGTTATTACGACAAAGCGGCCAGGGGCCGTATCCAAACCAACGTTGCACTCGTTCAAACTCTCGAAACGCGGTTAGACAACATGGCCTATCGTATGGGTTTTTCAGGAACATTACGTGCCGCCCGACAGATGGTTGTTCACTGCCACATCACAGTAAACGGTAAAAAAGTCAATAAACCTGGTTATCAAATAAAGCCCAGTGACATTGTTCAACTGAGAGATAAAAGTCAAAATATAGACCGATACAAGGATTGGTTCAATTTCTTTGAACAGAAATTAGCATACGTTCAGCGCGACACAAAGAAATTTTCCGGTACGCTTGTACAGATTCCGGATCGTGAAGAAATACCTATCGACGTTGAGGATCACCTGGTAGTCGAATATATGGCTCGCTGATTTTTGCATTTTGATACCGGCTGTCCCGATGTCAGCCGGTTGTATCTGATTTCTTTCAAACCCATTCCCGCCTCCCGTCCTCATACATCGGTTCACCAAAAAAATCTGTTTTTTTAAATCGAATCATGAAAAGCTCAAAACAAATTCGGCAGGAATTCATCTCTTTCTTTGAAGAACGAGGACACCGTTTTGTACGCAGTGCTCCAGTAGTACCCAATGACGATCCGACTTTGCTTTTTTCTAATTCAGGAATGGCACAGTTTAAAGAAGTGTTTTTGGGAACTGGTGTCAGAGATTACAATCGTGCAGTAAACTCTCAAAAATGTATCCGAGCCAGTGGGAAACACAATGACCTGGAAGATGTAGGTCATGACAATTACCATCATACTTTTTTTGAGATGCTTGGCAACTGGTCTTTCGGAGACTATTTTAAAAAAGAGGCCATCGAATGGGCATGGGAATTAATGACAGGAGTTTGGGGGATTCCAAAAGACAAATTGTGGGCCACAGTTTTTGAGGGCGAAGACGGTGTGGCTGCCGATGAGGAAGCAGAGAACCTCTGGCGGACGTCTACCGGAATCAATCCGGATCAGGTTTTACGTTTTGATAAAAAAGATAATTTCTGGGAAATGGGGGAAGTGGGCCCCTGTGGACCATGTTCTGAACTCCACATCGATTTGGGCGAAGGTACCTGCCCACTTTCCAACATACACGATTGCTCCGTCAATCTCGAAGGCTGCTGGCGTTTTGTTGAGTTGTGGAACCTGGTTTTCATTCAATATCAACGCTTTCCGGATGGCCACCTTGAGCCATTGTCGGCACAGCATGTAGATACCGGAATGGGCTTAGAGCGAATTTGCCGAGTTCTTCAAGGAGTAGATTCCAATTACAGTACAGATCTTTTTATTCCAATTTTAGACAGCATCAGCGAAGTCACCGGACAAACAGATTCTGGCAGGGAAGTTAGTGTTGCATATCGTGTGATTGCAGATCATTTACGCTCGCTGAGTTTTGCCATTGCAGATGGTGCCTTACCTTCCAACGAAGGACGTGGATATGTTTTGCGTCGAATGTTACGCAGAGCAACGCGTTTCGGACGTGTCTTGAATATGCACGAACCGTTTATTTATAAGCTGGTGCCCATTCTGTCAGCAGTGATGGGTGACGCCTTTCCGGAAATAAACAAGCAGCAAAAACATATACAAAATGTAATAAA
>Ga0209709_10000094_pt1 | contig 78963 bp, 84 predicted proteins | sample ArcticOcean_MG_C_2_FD_187435 | JGI IMG/M metagenome (GOLD analysis project Ga0209709, IMG submission 187435) | Marine microbial communities from western Arctic Ocean - ArcticOcean_MG_CB4_136 (SPAdes) (version 2) | ecosystem: Environmental > Aquatic > Marine > Oceanic | place: Arctic Ocean...
CAGGCCAAAGGGTAGATACCTACATGTTACTCACCCGTCTGCCACTAAGTATTGCTACTTCGTTCGACTTGCATGTATAAGGCGTGCCGCCAGCGTACGTTCTGAGCCATGATCAAACTCTCAAGTTAAAAAACGGCGCACACTAGCTTCATATATAGATTGTAAGAATACAATCCATACGATTTTGAAGTGTGTACGACAAATTTTGGTAACCTTAACCGTCCACACTTCTCTTCTTAAATTTTTACTTTTTAAATAGCTAATTGGTATTAAAACGCCCAATAATCCTCACTAATCTATTGAGTAAACAATAATTTTAGAGAGAAAGTGTGCTGCTTATAAGCTAAAATAAAAGGAAATCAAGCGTTTAAGATAAAGAAAAAATACAAAAAAACTAGCAAATTAGGGGTTTTTTTTGATATTTAAATGTTAGAAAATTAATAATTAAGAAAATAATATGAGATATAACCTATTTAAAATTTCTATAAAGGTAAAAAAAAATAAGGAACTATTTATTTTAGTTGTATTATTTATAGCATCAATAATAATTACTCAAATTTATAACAGTAATAAAAAGAAAATAGATCTAAATTATATTAATTTAATAAATAATATTTATTTTCAAAAAAGCTTACATAGTGTTTTTGACAGTTTAAATCCAAAATACATTAACATTGAGCATAAAATTAAAAGTGGAGAAAATTTTAACAAAGTATTATCTCAATACAAAATTCCTAAATATGAAATCAAAAATATACAAAGGTATTTATCTAAATATTATAATTTAAATAAATTAAAAAGTAATTCTGTTCTTAAGTTTACAATAGATCAATCAAAAAATAAAAGAATAATTAGTTTTTTATATCCTTTATCCAGAACTAAAAAATTACAATTAAATAGGAGTTTTGATTCAGATGCTTTTGAAATAAAAGAAATTGTAACCAATTTAAATAGAATAATTGTATTTAAAGAAAGCAAGATTTTAAATAGTTTATATAAATCAGCAATAGATCAAACAATACAACCAAATATAATAATTGAATTTGCAAGAATTTATGGATTCCAGGTAGATTTTCAAAGAGATATTAGAAAAAATGATTCCTTTCAAATAATTTATGAAGCATTTGAAGATGATAATAAAAATATTATAGAAACAGGAAATATTCTTTTTGCAGATCTGAATTTAAGAGGTCGACATAATTCTTTTTACTATTTTAAAAATAAAGATGGTGAGGGACATTATGACAACACTGGAAAAAGTGTTCAAAAAGCTTTAATGAAAACTCCAATTAATGGAGCTCGATTATCTTCAAAATTTGGAATGAGAAAGCACCCCATTGATGGCTTTACCAAAATGCACCGAGGGACAGATTTTGCTGCACCTCTTGGAACACCTATAATGGCTTCTGGAAATGGTTTTATTGAAAGAGCTAAATGGTGTGGTGGTGGTGGAAACTGTATAAAAATAAAACATAACAGTACTTACTCAACAATCTATGCACACATGTCAAAATTTGCTAGTGGTATTAGAGCTGGAATTAGAGTTAAGCAAGGTCAAATAATTGGATACGTTGGATCTACAGGAAAATCTACTGGTCCACATCTTCACTATGAAGTGATAAAAAATGGAAAAAAAATTAACTCACAAACTTTAAAATTGCCATCAGGCAAAATATTACAGGGTGAGGAAAGAAAGTTATTTGAAGTAAAGAAAATTAAGCTTGATGTATTAAAGTCAGAAATAATTTTAGGATTAAATTAGTTTTAATTACTGACTAGTAACAGTAGCTATTTTTTTTTCAGTTTCATTTTTCTTATCATCAACAATCTCAGGTGGTTTTTCATTCATTTTTTCTTTTGATTCCACCTTTTCATCAACAGTTTTTAATGGCTTATCAATAATTTTTGATTGTTGAATTTTTTCTTGTTCATTTAATACTCTCATAAAATGATCAGCGTGCTGAAAATAATTTTCTGATAATATTTTATCTTCACTGGCTAATGCTTCTCTTGCTAAATCATTGTATTTTTCTATTAATTTTGAGGCATTATGGTTATTTCTACCAGGTACTTTTCTCTGGAAGTTATCACTAGATGAAAAATTAGATTTGTATTTCGAACCCTCTTCATTGTTCCTTCTAAAAGGTGGTCTTCTATTATTATTACTTCTGAACATCGGTCTTCTAGTATTGTTATTATTTCTAAATGTTACCATAGGATTTTAATTATATTTTTTAGATTTTAGTGCTAATAATGCAGCGATCATTTTTTCCGTAATCTTTTAATGTCTTGTTAATATAAAAACCATTTTTTTTTAATAATTCCAAAGCTTTACTCTTTTGATTAAAACCAATCTCTATAATTAGTTTTCCATTTATTTTAATTAGATCAGCTGCGTTTTTAATAACTTTTCTAATTTCTGAAAAACCATCAAATCCGCCACTCAATGCTAACTTTGGTTCAAAATTAACTACGTCTTTTTCCAAATATTTTAAATTGTTAAATTCAATATAAGGAGGATTTGATACTATTATATCATATTTACCATTTTCAAAATTGTCAACATCTGAATTATAAAATTTTACTCTATTAGTAAGATTAAGCAATTTAGCATTATATTTGCATATAGTTATGGTTTTTTTTGAAATATCTATCCCTGTTCCATAAAAATTTGGCCTTTCATTTAATATAGATAACAATATGCACCCAGATCCAGTTCCTATATCAAGAATTTGTAATTGGCTGTCTTTAGAAGAGTATTTTAGTGCTTGTTCAACTATTAATTCAGTATCTGGTCTTGGTATCAAAACATTTTTATTAACATAAAAAGTATCTTTCCAAAATTCTTTTTTATTAGTTATATAAGCAATGGGTTCTCCTTTTTTTCGTCTTTTGATAAAATTATTGAATCTATCTAAATATACAGTTTTCAAATTTTCTTTTGAGTTTAATAAGATATATTTTCTGTCTTTATTTATTACCTTTGAAAGAAGTATCTCACTATCCAGGTAAGGATTTTGAATATTATTCTCAAATAAAATACTAACCGCTTTATTTAATGTCTGTTCAATATTCATTTTAAATTAAATTACTTAATTTTTCTTCTTGAGCTTGTAATGTGAGAGTTTCAACCATTTCATCAAAAGCTTCTCCCTCTAAAAACTCCTCAAGTTTATGGAGTGTAAAGTTAATACGATGATCTGTTACTCTCCCTTGGGGAAAATTGTATGTTCTAATTCTCTCTGATCTATCTCCAGTGCCAATTTTACTTTTTCTATCTTGAGACCTTTCATTTTCTATTCTAGACCTTTCAAGTTCATAAAGCCTTGATCTTAATATTATCATACCTTTTGCTTTATTTTTATGTTGAGATTTTTGATCTTGTTGAGATACAGAAATTCCTGTTGGAATATGAGTAATTCTTACGGCACTATCTGTTGTATTAACCGATTGTCCACCAGGTCCGCCAGCTCTGAAAACGTCAATACGTAAGTCAGAATCATTAATTTTTAAATCTACTTCTTCAGCCTCAGGTAATACCGCCACTGTAGCAGCAGAAGTGTGCACTCTTCCTTGAGTCTCTGTGTCAGGTACTCTTTGCACTCTGTGCACTCCACTCTCATATTTTAATGTTGAGTAAATATTTTTTCCTTTTATGGATGCGATGACCTCTTTAAGTCCTCCTGCCTCACTTTGAGACATGCTTATTAATTCTAATTCCCATTTTTTTCTATGACTAACTTTTTCATACATTTTAAAAAGATCTGAAGCAAATAAGCTTGCCTCTAACCCTCCAGTTCCAGCTCTTATCTCTATAATTGCATTTTTTTTATCCGCCTCATCTTTCGGTAATAAAAATAGCTTTAGTTTATTTTCTATTGATTCATTTTCAGATTTAAGATCTTCCAGTTCCGTTTGAGCCATCGCTTTAAATTCATCATCACTATTAGTGTCTTCTAAAATTTTTTTTAGTTCTTTTTTTTCATTTTCATATGAAAAATATTTTTTGGCATCATCAATTACATCATTCAGATCTGAGTATTCTTTTGATTTTTCAGCGAACAGTTTTTTATCAACTTCACCTGATGATAGTTCTTTTTCTAATAAAGAATGCTTAGAAATTAAATCTTCTATAGTTTTTAGAGGTATCATTATAATTTTTTATCTAGTTCGGCAGCTTTTTTTTCAACCTCACTTACAACTCTTGCTATTATATCTTCTGATAAGACTTTTTCACTTTGAACACCAGATAAGTAAAGCATATTGTTACCTTTTCCTCCTCCAGTTATTCCAACATCTGTCATTGCGGCTTCTCCAGGTCCATTAACTACACAGCCAATAATAGATAAGGTTATTGGAGTTTTTATGTGAGAAAGTTTTTCTTCTAATGTTGCTACTGTGTCAATTACTTGAAAAGCTTGTCTTGCACAAGATGGACAAGATATAATTTTCACACCTCTATTTCTTAAATTAAGTGATTTTAAAATTTCATTTCCTATCTTAATTTCTTTAACAGGGTCATCAGACAGTGAAATTCTTATTGTATCACCTATTCCGTCCATTAAAAGTGAGCCCAAACCTATAGATGATTTAACACTTCCTGAAATAAAACTACCAGCCTCTGTAATTCCTAAATGTAGAGGATAATCTGTAACTTTTGAAAGTTGACGATATGCTGTCATAGATAAAAAAATATCGGAAGATTTAACGCTTACTTTAAAATTAAAAAAATCTTGATCCTCTAAAATTTTAATATTCCTTAGAGCACTTTCAACTAAAGCTTCAGGACACGGCTCCTTATACTTTTCAAGAATATCTTTTTCCAATGAGCCTGCGTTAACCCCTATTCGAACCGAACAATCATTATTTTTAGCTGCACTGAGCACTTCATGAATCTTTAGCTTATCACCAATGTTTCCAGGGTTAATTCTTAAACATTTAGCTCCGTTTTCAGCAGCTTCAACTGCTCTCTTATAATGGAAATGAATATCTGCAATAATTGGCACTGAAACATTTTTAGTTATTTCTTTAAGTGCTAGTGAAGACTCTCTATCAGGACACGACACCCTAACTAAATCTGCACCCTCTTCACAAATATCATTTATCTGTTTAATTGTTGAAGAAACATCGGTTGTTAAAGTATTTGTCATTGATTGAACAGAAATAGGGTTACCACCACCTATTTTAACATTTCCAACATTAATAACTTTGGTTTTTTTTCTATTTAATTCTCTAAATGGTCTTATGCTCATTATTTAATCCAATTTAAACTCTTTATGTAATGTTGCTATAGCTTTTTTTACCAATTTATTTGAAATTAAAACTGAAATTTTTATTTCTGATGTTGAAATTACCATAATATTTATTTTTTTTTTACCTAAAGCTTGAAACATTCTATACGTGATTCCAGGAGTTGTGATCATACCTACTCCAATTATGGAAACTTTAGAAACATTTTTATCATAAGTCAATTTCCTGTAAGAAATCTTTTTGTTTTTTTTTATCAATTTTTCTGTTTTTTTTAAATCTTCAGATTTTATAGTGAATGTCATGTCTGTTTCTTTGTCATTTAAAGAAATATTTTGAACAACCATGTCAACATTTATGTGATTAAGTGATAATGGTTTAAATACTGAGGCCGCAATACCTGGTTTGTCTTTAACACCAACAATTGTTACTTTAGCTTCATTTTTAGTTGAAGTTATCCCTGTGATGATTTGATCACTAAAAGCTTTCTTAGAGTTAGTTATTAGGGTTCCTTTTTTTTTTACAAAAGAAGATTTAACTATAAAGTTAATATTATTTAATTTTGCATCTTGAACGGAAGTTGGTTGCATAACTTTTGCTCCAAGAGATGCCATTTCAAGCATTTCGTCATAAGAAATTTTATCTATTTTTTTTGCTTTAGAATGACTTCTGGGGTCAGTTGTATAAACGCCCTCTACATCAGTATAAATTATACACTTATCAGCCTTAAAAAATTTCGCCAACATAATTGCTGATGCATCAGTTCCTCCCCTTCCGAGCGTTGTAATTCTACTATTTGAATTTATACCTTGAAATCCAGTCACAATTGGAATCCCACCTTTGTTAATAAATTTTAAGATTTCTATTTTATTTATTTTTATAATTCTTGCTGCATTATGTGGACCATTGGTAATGATTGGTAACTGCCAAGACATCCAGGATCTTGATTTGTGCCCTAGATGATTTAATCTGCCTGCAATTAAAGCACAGGTAATTTGCTCTCCTGAGGACAATAAAACATCATACTCAGCTTTATCGAATCTATTGCTTAGTTTTTTTGATTTATCAATTAGATCATTAGTTGTTCCACTCATAGCTGAAGAAACTACAATTATCTTAAATTTATTTTTTTTATAACTAGCTATTATTTTTGCTACTTCTTTAATTCTTTCTAAGCTACCTACTGAAGTTCCACCGAACTTTAATATTACAATTTTCATTGATATTTCAATTTATTTTTAATTTAATCTAAAATCTAATTGATAAAATACATCTTAATTGCTATGTCCACAAGCTATCAATTATGAGTACAATTAATAAAAAAGAAATAGAAAAATTTTCTAAAATTGCAGATGAGTGGTGGAATCCTAATGGGAAATTTAAACCTTTACACAAATTTAATCCTATTAGAATAAAATATATTAAAGAAAATATAGCTAGTAATTTTCAACTAAAATTATCTACAAAACTTTTAAAAAATATAGATATTTTAGATATCGGATGTGGTGGTGGGTTATTATCTGAGCCAATGTGCAGACTCGGAGCTAATGTTGTTGGAATTGATGCTTCAAAAAAAAATATTGATGTAGCAAAATTTAATGCTAAAAAAAATAATCTAAAAATTAATTATATTTGTACCTCTCCAGAAAAATTGAAAATTAATAAAAAATTTGATGTAATTTTGAATATGGAAATAATTGAACATGTCGATGATATAAATTTATTCATTAAAGAAAGTTCTAAATTATTAAAAAAGAATGGTCTAATGTTTGTTGCAACATTAAATAAAACTTTAAAATCTTACGTGTTTGCAATTATTGGTGCTGAATATGTTTTAAAGTGGCTTCCTATGGGAACACATGATTGGCTTAAATTTGTAAAGCCAGAGGACTTAATTAAGATAACTAAAAATAATAATTTATCGTTATTAAAACTAGATGGTATGAGTTTTAATTTATTGACAGATAAATGGCATTTAAGCAATGATAAGTCAGTAAATTATATTGCGAAATTTAAAAAGGGTTAGTTATCGCCTTCATTAATCCAGGGTATAATTTTGGTTTCTATACCTTCTTCTTTTAGTTCCTTAATTTCTTCTGCAGAAGCTACTCCATAAATTGGTTTAAAAAAAAATTTATCCTCATATTGAATTAAGCGTGCCTTATAAGGAAAGTTTTTACCAACATATTCAAAGTTATTTTTAATAAATTTTTGATATTTTTTTATTTGATTTTTAATATTTTCATTTTTTATACTTTTATTTTTTTTGAGAGCATCATTTTTAAAATTAAAAATATTTGGAGACATTATATTTTTTTCCACATTGAAAGAACTGCAACTATAACAATTAATATGTTTCTTTTTTTTTAACCTTTCAAATTCTTCGGAAGATGAAAACCAACTATCAAATGAATTGTCACAGTTTTTACAGTTTAAGTTATACTTAATCATGATAAATATTTAAACATTAAGTCAAAATTTCAACAGTTGACTAGCTCCTATAATTTGAATTAATTTCTATATATTTTTTTGTTAAATCCATTGTATACGCAGTAAAATCTTTAGTCCCAGTTCCAATTTCTATTATTAAATCAATTTTTTCATTTTTCATATATTCTTTAGCTACTGCTTCATCATAAAAGTTTGATAGTTGACCCTTTTCAACAATTTTTATTTTTCCAAATTTTATAGATAATTTTTGTAAATTAATCTCTACATTGGTTTTTCCAATCGCCATAATAATTCTTCCCCAGTTAGGATCTTCACCTGCAATAGCAGTTTTTACTAATGGAGAGTTAGCTATAGAAAATGCAATTTTCTTGGCATCGTCTTGAGTCTTTGCATTTTGAATATTTATCGTTATAAATTTGGAAGCTCCTTCACCATCTTTTGCTATTCTTTTTGCAAGATTTAACAACACTGAATGCAAAGCTTTATCAAAATTTATAAGCTTAGGATCGTTAATGTTTCTAACTTTTGGGTTTTTAGTTTTACCAGTAGAAAATATTGTGACCATATCATTTGTACTTGTGTCTCCATCACATGATATAGCATTGAAAGTTGTACCAATGTTTTTTTTAAGTAGTTTTTGTAATATGTTTGAAGAAAGATCTGCGTCTGTAAAAATATAGCCCAATGTTGTAGCCATGTTTGGAAAAATCATTCCAGATCCCTTGGCTAAACCATATATTTTAACATTTGTGTTTGCTATTTTACATTCCTCCATGGCTAGTTTAGGCGATAGATCTGTCGTCATAATGCCTAAGGCAGCTTTCATCCATATATATTTATTTTGTATGTATCTAATTTTTTTTATCAGTTCGGGAATTGCTTTTCTTATTTTTTCTTTAGGAAAATTTTCACCAATAGTGCCTGTACATCCAAAGAGTATTTGGTTTGGTAAAATTTTTTCAGGTTTATCTTCATCTTCTTTTTGTTTAAGGGATAATCCTAAGGATAACCCTTCTGCAATTTCTTTTAAACCTTGATATCCTTTTTTTCCTGTAAAAGCATTCGCATTTCTTGTGTTGACTAACAATCCCTTTGTTTTTTTTTTATTCCCATTTAAATTCCATTTAATATTTTCAGATATTATTTTTGATTTTGTATAGACGGACGCATAGTTTGCACTATCTCTAAAATAAAATAATACCAAATCATCTCTTTTATCGTTATATAAATTGGCACTTGTTGTGGCAATAGAAAGTCCATCTATATGATCTAAATCCTGAAAGTCACTCAATTTTGACTTATTGCTTTGAGATTTTAAAAATTTTCTTAAGTTTATTGCCATGCTATTTAAATAAGTTATTTAATACCTATATAAAGACTTATAATTAAATAATATATCAAAAATTAAAAATTAGATGCTAAATCCTTTAAATTTTATATCAAAGTTTATAAAATCGAGTAACCAAAAAGAACTCGACAGATTTAATAAGGTGGTTATTAAGGTTAATGCTAAAGAAAATGAAATAATCAATCTTAAAGATGAAGACTTTCCAAAAAAGACTAAAGAATTACAAAATAAAATCACTCAAAAAATAGATATAGATGAGTTGTTACCAGAGGCGTTTGCCTTGGTAAGAGAGGCTTCCAGAAGAGTGAGGGGAGAACGCCACTACGATGTTCAAATTATTGGTGGGATTGTTCTTCACGAAGGGAAAATTGCAGAAATGAAAACTGGGGAAGGTAAAACGTTAACAATTACACTTGCCGCATATTTAAATGCTCTAAATAAAAAAGGTGTGCACATTGTAACTGTAAATGATTATTTAGCCAAAAGAGATAGTGAAGAAATGGGAGAAGTTTACAAATTTTTAGGAATAACATCAGGATATATAAATAATAACCAAGACGATTATGAAAGAAAGAAAAATTACGGTTGTGATATTACTTATGCCACTAATAGTGAATTAGGTTTTGATTATTTAAGAGATAATATGAAATTTTTTTCAGATGATATTGTACAAAGAAGTCATAATTTTTGTATAGTTGATGAAATAGATTCTTGTTTAATTGATGAGGCTAGAACACCATTAATAATTTCTGGTGCAGCTGAAGATAAAACAAGCGAGTATTTAGCAATTGATAAGCTAATTAAAAAATTAGACAATAATGACTATGAAATTGATGAAAAAGACAAAAATATACTTTTAACAAATCAAGGAATCGACAGTGTTGAATCGATTTTTTCTAACGCAGGCGTTTTAAAAAATAATAATTTTTATGATCCTGAAAATTTAAATTTAGTTCATCATGTAAATCAAGCCTTAAGAGCGCATCATCTTTTTGAAAAAGGAAGAGATTATATAATTAAAGACAATTCTCTAAAGATTATTGATGAATTAACAGGAAGAATTCTTGAGGGAAGAAGATACGGAGATGGCCTCCATCAAGCACTTGAGGCCAAAGAAAAAGTTGATGTTCAAATTGAAAATCAAACTCTTGCTTCAATAACTTATCAAAATTATTTTAAGCTTTACAATAAAATTTCCGGTTGTACTGGAACTGCGGCTACGGAAGCTGAAGAATTTTTTGAAATATACAATTTAATTGTTGTGAGTATTCCAACAAACAAAAGTATGATTAGAATAGATTGGAATGATCAGATTTTTAGAACAGAAAAAGAAAAAAATAAATCAATTGTTTCTAAGGTCAAAGAGTGCAATCAAACAGGTCAACCAATATTAATTTTTACTTCGAGTATTAATAAATCGGAACAATATTCCTCATTACTTAAAGAGGAGAGAATAAATCACATCGTATTAAATGCAAAAAATCATGAAAGAGAGGCTGAAATAATTGCAAATGCTGGAAAACCATATTCTATAATAATTACCACAAGTATTTCTGGTAGAGGAGTAGATATTCAGCTTGGAGGAAAAAAAAGTTTAATAAATAATGAGGATTTAAATAAAGAAAAAACAAAGGTAAAATCTTTAGGTGGTTTATTTGTTCTGGGAACGGAAAGAATGGAGTCCAGGAGGGTGGACAATCAAGCTAGAGGAAGATCAGGCAGACAGGGGGACGAGGGAAATTCTATTTTTTATGTCAGTCTTGAGGATGATTTAATGAGAATTTTTGGTTCAGAGTCAATGAACAATATCCTTCAAAAACTTGGTTTAAAAGATGGCGAAAGTATTGATCACCCATGGATAAATAAAGCATTAGAGAGAGCACAGCAAAAAGTTGAAGCTAGAAACTTTGATATAAGAAAACAACTATTAAAGTTTGACAATGTTCTAAATGATCAAAGACATGTCATTTTTTCACAAAGAAATAATGTAATTGGGAGTAAAGAAGTTTTTAATTATTCTGATGATTTTTTATTTGAAATTATTTTAGAATTAATTGAGTCCAAAAATAAATATAAAACTAATCTCAAAAATAATGAATTTAACATAATGCTAAAATCTTTATTGGGAAAAAGTTTTAATGAAAAAGAAATAAATGAGTTAATAGAATTAGACAGTAAGAGTTTTGAAGAAAAAATTAAAACAAAATTTACACAAAAAAGAAAAGAACGAATCCAGTTATTAGGAGAAGAACAAGCTAAAGAAATAGAAAAAAGAATTTTTTTACAAACTATAGATCTAGGTTGGAAGTTACATATACAGTACCTTGAACAACTAAGACAGGTAATAGGCTTAAGATCTTATGGGCAAAGAGACCCATTAATAGAATATAAAAAAGAAGCATTTTTTTTATTCGAAAACTTACTAAAAAAACTTAAAACAGACTTTATAACTATCTTAATAAATCTAACTATAGCTGAAAGACCGCCAGAAACAATTAATGAAAGAACCAAACCAACAAAAGATCTTTCTAAAATAACTACAAAAAAAATGAGAAGAAATGAGCCCTGTTTTTGTGAATCGGGAAAAAAATATAAACACTGTTGTGGGGCCTTATAGAATATAAATTATAAAACTGAATAACACAAATATAGCTCCAAAAATTATATAACGATTCTTATTTTTTAAAAATTTGCTTTTCAGATTTTCACCAAATCCAACTTTCATACTTAAATGACTATTTTTATTTGGATTATTTTTGAATCCTTGATTTCTTCCAATAGATAAAAATTTATTTTTACGATCAATCAGAATATCTTCTCTATCCATATTTTCAAATTCACTTAAATTTTTACTAATAGATATTTTTACATTTTCTAAAATTAAATCTTTGTCTCTATGAGCACCGCCAATAGGCTCGACTATAATTTCATCTATAATTTTTAAGTTAAAAAGATCTTTGGCTGAAAGCTTCATTGCAGTAGCAGCTTCAAGAGTCTTTGTTGGATCTCTCCAAAGAATAGTCGCACACCCTTCTGGTGAAATAACCGAATAAATTGAATTTTCTAACATTATAACTTTATTTGATGAAGCTAAGGCTATTGCTCCACCAGATCCACCTTCACCAATTATTATAGATATAGTAGGAGATTTTAATTCCATACAACACTCTATTGACTTTGCGATTGCTTCAGCTTGTCCTCTTTCTTCCGCTCCCACACCCGGGTAAGCACCAGGAGTATCTATAAAGGTAATAATTGGAATCTTAAATTTGTCAGCAAGTTTCATTAGCCTAATAGTTTTTCTATAACCCTCAGGTCGCATCATCCCAAAATTTCTCTCTATTCTTGATTCAAGATCTTCCCCTTTTTCTTGTCCAATTACTAAAACAGATTTTTCATCAAATTTTGCAAACCCAGCTATCACTGATTTATCCTCCCCATAAAATCTATCTCCAGATAAAGGAATAAAATCTTCAAATAAATTTTCTATAAAAAATTTTGCTTTAGGTCTATTTTCGTGTCTAGCAACTAAAACTGTTTGCCAAGGATCAAGGTTTGAATAAATCCTTTTTAAGCTTGAGTCTATTTCAGACTGAATCTTAGAAATCTCACCAGTATCAACCTCTGATAGTCCTTCTTGATTAAACGGATCTTTTAATTTTTCTAATTCTAATTCTAGATTTTTTATATCTTTTTCAAAGCTTAGATAATTTTTCATATTTTTTTGTTTTATTATTAATTAATTTAAAAAAAAGGCAATAAAATGTTTTAATATTTGACATGAGTTATATTAGGCTTTAGAATCTACTTATCGGGAGAGACTTCTTAAATGAAGCGCCGAAGGAGCAACAGCCCAGAAAACTCATAGGCAAAAGAACCGATAAAACATAACACTCTGGAAAAAAAATTAATCTCGCCGTAGGAGTAAAACTCTCAGGCAAACATACAGATGGGACCAAATGAGTGCTATGGAAAAAAAATATACAAAAATTAATAATCTTTCAGTATCTAACGATCTATTAAACTTCGTAAATACAGAACTTCTTAATAATACAAAGCTATCAACAGAAAAATTTTGGTTTGGTTTTGATAAAGCAGTTCATGAATTGGCACCTATAAATAAACAACTAATAAAAACAAGAGAAGATTTACAAAAAAAAATTGATGCGTGGCACATCGCAAACAAAAGTGACAAAATTAATATTGATGTGTATAAAAAGTTTTTAAAAGAAATTGGCTACTTAAAGGAGGTGGGACCTGATTTTAAAATTAAAACTAAAAATGTTGATGAGGAAATAACTGATATCCCCGGACCTCAATTAGTGGTCCCTATCATGAATGAGCGATATGCTCTTAATGCAGCCAATGCAAGATGGATGAGTTTGTATGATAGTTTGTATGGCACCGATATAATTGAACAATCTGAAGATAGCACTTCTCAGAGATACGATCCCTTAAGGGGAGAAATGGTCATCAAATATGGACGAGATTTTTTAGAAAAATATTTTCCACTAAAAAATTTAAATTGGCATAATATTACAGGGTTTAAAATTTATGATACTTCTTTTATTGTATTCAGAGACGATGTTGAAACATCATTAAAAAATAAAGATAAATTTATTGGATACAGGGGAGATGCTAATAATCCTTCTGCAATAATTCTTAAAAATAACAACCTACACATAGAAATACATTTAGATTCAAAAGCTTTTAGTGCTCAACAAGACTCAGCTAGCATTAGTGATATTGTTGTTGAAGCAGCAGTTTCAACTATTTGTGATAACGAAGATAGTGTTGCTGCGGTTGATGCAGAAGATAAGGTAATTTGTTACCGAAATTGGCTTGGTCTAATGAAAGGCAATTTAAAATCAAAATTTGAAAAAAATGGTAAGACCTATGAGCGTAAATTAAATCCTGATAGAAGCTATACTTCTAAAGATGGAAAAAAATTAAAATTACATGGTAGAAGCCTGCTCTTAGTAAGAAATGTTGGACACCTTATGACTAACCCAGCAATTACTTTAAAGGATGGTTCTGAAATACCTGAAGGAATTATGGATGCTTTCATAACTTCAGCTGCATGTCTTCATGATATAAATAAAAAAGGTAACTCAAGAAGTGGTTCAATTTATATTGTTAAACCCAAAATGCATGGTCCTGAGGAAACTTTATTCACAGATTTAATATTTAGTAAGGTTGAAGAGGTTTTAGAATTAGATAAATATACGTGTAAAATTGGTATTATGGATGAAGAAAGAAGAACCTCTGCAAATTTAAAAGAGTGTATTAGAACACTTGAAAATAGAGTTTTTTTTATTAACACAGGGTTTCTCGACCGAACTGGCGATGAAATGCACACTTCCATGGAGGCTGGGCCTATGATTAAAAAAGGGGATATGAAATCTTCTAAATGGATTGCTGCCTATGAAAATAACAATGTAGACATTGGTCTTCAATGTGGGCTTTTTGGGAAAGCTCAAATTGGCAAAGGAATGTGGGCCATGCCTGATAAAATGGCAGAAATGATGGAACAAAAAATAGATCATTTAAATGCTGGAGCAAACTGCGCTTGGGTACCCTCACCTACAGCAGCTGCACTTCACGCTCTTCATTATCATGAAATAAATATTTTTGAGAAACAAAAAGAATTACAAAATAGAGAGCCTGCAAAACTCAATGACCTTTTAACCATACCAGTTGCAGATAGACCAAATTGGTCTGTTGAAGAAATTAATTCTGAAATTTCTAATTCAACACAAACACTTTTAGGGTACGTTGTAAGATGGATTGATCAAGGTGTAGGTTGTTCAAAAGTACCTGATATTAACAATGTTGGATTAATGGAGGATAGGGCTACTTTAAGAATTTCTTCACAACTTATAGCTAACTGGATCCATCATGGAATTTGTACAAGTAAACAGGTTCTAGAAATAATGAAAAAAATGGCAAAAATCGTTGATGAACAAAACAAAAATGATAAATCATACCAGAATATGTCACCAAATTTTGATAAATCGATTGCCTTTAAAGCTGCTTGTGATTTGGTGTTTCATGGAAGAGCACAACCCTCTGGCTATACAGAGCCATTATTACATCTTAACAGATTGATTAAAAAAAATTAGTCTGAGTTACTTTCAATACTGGTCCTATTTTTAAAAGCTGAAAATAAAGTTCCATCATCTAAACTTTCAATTTCACCCCCAACGGGCAACCCTTGTGCTAGCTTTGTTACTTTTGTATTGGTTTTTTTAAGACTATCCTGAATATAATAAGCTGTCGTTTGACCCTCTACTGTTGCACTTGTTGCAATAATAACTTCTTCAATACTTTCTCTTTTCACTCTTTCTATTAGAGAATTAATTAAAAGATCTTCTTTTCTCTGAGACGATGTTGAAATTGTGCCTCCAAGTATATGAAAGTAGCCTTGATAAATACTTGAGTTTTCTATGCTCCATTGATCTGCAATATTTTCAACTACACAAATTTTATTAAATTTATTCTTACTATTCTCACAATTATTACATCCTACTAAATTTGATTTTAATGAACCACACGAATGGCATCTTGATACATTTTTAAAAACTTGGACCAGGCTATTTGCCATTGGTTTCATTAATTCATCCCTTGAATTAATAAGCTTAAGAACTATTCTTTTTGCTGACTTAGGTCCCAAGCCAGGTAATTTTGATATTAGTTTTACCAAATCTTCAATTTCAATAATAGTATGCATTAAATTAAAATGGCCACTTAAATCCAGGAATGCCAAGTCCACCTGTTGCTTTAGAAATTTCTTCAGATGTTTTAGATTTTAATTTAATCTTTGCATTATTATGAGCGGCGACAATTAAATCTTCTATGATTAATTTTTTTTCTTTCATGGTTTCTTCGGAAATATAGAGTTTAATCATGTCACCTTCTCCATTTAAAGTTACACTCACTGAGTTTGAGCCAGAAACTCCTTCGACTTTAATGTCTTTAATTTTTTCCTGACTTTCTTTCATTTTTGTTTCAAGTTCTTTTGCTTTATCTAAAATTTTACTAAAATCAGTCATTGCTTTTATCTCCCACATCTAAATCAACTAATTCGGCATCATGAAAATTCTCTAATACTTCTTTGTAAATAAAGCTTTTTTTGCTTTCAACTAAAAGTTTTTTTTTAATATCTATTTTTTTTTGTTTTTTTGAAGGTTCACCTTTTTTTTGCGAAAGAGTAATTAACCATCTATCTCCAGTCCATTCGTTTAATTTTGAAGATAAATTTTTAATGAAATCTTTATCAAGAGCATCATTAAAAGAAATTTCAATTCTTTGATTTTCAAAACTTACTAAGTTAACATTTTTTTCCAACTCATATTTCAGCTTAATTTCTTTTTTTTCAAAACAATAATCTATCAGATTATCAAATGAATTAATTATATTACTGTTTGTCATTTCTTTTGAATTTTGTTCTTGAGGGGTTTCTTGAATTATATTTTTTATTTGACCAACTGTTTGATTTTTTAAATCAGGTAAGTCATTATTTTTATTTAATACTTTTTGTATAGACTCTTTATCATTTTTCTCTAATTCAACTTTTTCAGGAATCGTATTATTATCAATTATTTTTGATATATTCGAAATTCCCTTCAAATATATTAGTCTTATTAAAAACATTTCGATTGTAAGATTTTGGTTGGAAACAATATCTAATTCTTCTAGGGTATCAATTGTGAACTGCCAAAACAATATCAACGTTTCACTTTTTATATTTTGTGCTGTCTCTTTAATTATCTTAAATTCATCGTCATTTAATAAAAAATTAGCACTATCTAGCTCTAAAGATTCTATATTTTTAAAATAATATAATAATTCCAAAAATTCATTTATAAAAGTTTTTGGTTCTATCCCTTGGTCATATATTGCTCGATACATAATAAGAACTTCTTTTTCTTTTCCATCAAATATAAGTTTAAATAAATTTATTAATTGCGCTTTATCAAAATAGCCAAATATTTTTTGAGCACCAATCAAGTCTAGCTCTTTATCTTTATCTACACTTAGTAAACCTCTGTCTAAAAGAGAGAGTGCATCTCTTACAGAGCCTTCTGAAATTTTAACTATTAATTTTAAAGCTTCATCTGAAATTTTTCCATTTTCTTTTTCTTTTATTTTTTTTATAAAAGTGAATAATTCAACAGATTTAACTCTGGATAAATCAAACCTTTGACATCTTGATATTACCGTTATGGGAATTTTTTTTATTTCAGTAGTGGCAAAAATAAATTTTAAATACTCTGGTGGTTCTTCTAAAGTTTTTAGCAGCGCATTAAAAGCTTGTTTACTAAGCATGTGTACTTCATCAATTATAAATATTTTATATTTTGCAGTTGTTGGTCCATACCTTGAAAACTCTATAAGATCTCTAACATCATCAACTCCTGTTTTGCTAGCAGCATCCATTTCCAAAACATCAATGTGATTAGAATCTGTAATCGAGTTGCAGTTTTCACATAGATTTTCCTTACAAAGATTTTTAATCCCTCTCGAACAGTTGAGTGCTTTTGCTATTATCCTTGCAGTAGTAGTTTTTCCAACACCTCTTATACCTGTAAAAAGATAAGCATTTGGTATCTTGTCTGTTTCAATCGAGTTAAAAATTGTTTCAGCTACTATGTCTTGCCCGATTAAGTCTTCAAATACTTTTGGTCTGTATTTTAGAGCTAAAACTTTTGAATTTTTATTCATGATTTAAAGGAGACTAGAACCTGAATAACTGTCTTTACGATTGCTGGCGTTAACCTCTGGTCGGGTTCAAGCAGCATTCACCTCTAGCCTCCAAAAGGTATTATAACAGTAATGATTTCTAATCTACAATAAAAGTATTGAGTTATTAGTTTTCACGAATTTTGTCTGCAATAAAAACACCTAGAACGTGAAAATCTTCACAGTGAAGTCCTAGTTCCTCAAGTGATTTTTGAACTTTTGGATCTTCTATATGTCCATCCAGGTCACATAGAAAGAAATAAGAGGTAAAAGAATTTTTTTCTGGATAACTTTGGAGTTTTGTTAGATTTACACCATTAATCGCGAATCCTCCTAAAGATTGATACAATGCAGCTGGCTTACTTTTTAATTTAAATAGAAATGAAGTTATATATTTATCTTTAGCAAACTCAGGTTGAGAAACAGATTTTCCCATTATTAAAAATCGAGTTGTGTTTCCTTTTTCATTTTCAATATTAGAAGAAAGTATGTCTAGTTTATATATTTTTGCACTAAGACTCGAGGCAATGGCAGCTTTTGATTTATCATTATTTTTAGAGATCAAATCTGCTGAACCTGCAGTATCTGCTCTGACATTTTCAGTTATTTTATTTTTTTTTATAAAGTTTGAACATTGTGATAGAGCTTGAGCATGAGAAAAGACGTTCTTAATGTCTTTTAATTTTGTTCCTGGTAGAGCTAATAAATTATGCTCAACTTTTTGAAAATGTTCCGCATATATATTTAATCTATGTTTAAAAATTAAATATTCTACACCTATGTTTCCTGTAATTCTATTTGACTCTGGTATTATAATTCTAGCTTGATGGTCTTGTTCAGCTTTTTCAAAACATTCATCAAATGTTTTACATGGAAGTATTGTGGCTTGTGGATAAACCTCAAGCGCAGCTAAATGCGAATATGCTCCAGGTGATCCTTGATAATATATCTTCATCTTATAATTTATATTCCATAATTTTTTTAATGGCTAGATAATCTTCTTCTGTATCTACACCAATTGGTGAGGATTTGGCCAGAGCTACATTAATTTTTAAATTATTATCTAGTGCTCTAAGCTGTTCCAATTTGTTTTTTATTTCATTTTTGCTTTGATTTAGATTAACAAAGGTCTCTAAGGTTTTAATTTTATAAATATAAATTCCTATATGATGATAAATATTTGCGTAATTTTCTTTTGAACTATTTCTTTCAAAATTTAAAGCTAATGGAAAATTTTTATCATCTAGTTTATGTTCAGTATTTACTTTAACAGTGTTTTGGTTAATGAACATTGAACTATCTTTAATCTTGGCTGCCAAAGTTCCTATTTCTGAATTATTTTTGATCATTAAATCATTTAAATTAATTATATCATTTTCGTCTATGGCAGGTTCATCTCCTTGTAAGTTTAAAATATAATCTACGTTACTTATTTTTAGCTTCTTAAAACCTTCAAATATTCGATCTGTTCCTGTTTTATGATCTTTGCTGGTCAAGATTGCTTCTCCACCATTTTTTTTTACCTGGTTTAATATTTCTTCATCCTCTGTACAAACTACTACTTGTCCTATTCCAGTTTTATTAGCTTTATTTACTACATGTGAAATAATCGGTAAACTGCCTATTTTCAAAAGCGGTTTACCTGGCAATCTTGTTGCTGCCATTCTTGATGGAATTAAAATCAATGTTTTTGACATTATATAACTTGTATAATTTATGCGTCTAACAGACGCAAAATAATACTTTAAAAAATTAAGTATTTTTAAAATTATCATGTTATACGTGAAAACTAATAATATTTATAATGGATTCGTTTGAATTAAATAAAGTCATTGCAGCAGTTCTAATGGTTGCGCTAATCACGATCGGATTAGGTAAACTTGCGGATATTGTATTTTATGTAAACAAGCCTGAAAAAGCTGGATACAAAGTTGAATTAGATTCGACATCAAACACCAACACTTCTGAAGCAACAAAAGTTGTTGAGAAAGTTAATATAGCAGAAATAATGAGTACAGGAGACCTAGCTTCTGGAGAAAAGATTTTTAAAAAATGTGTAGCATGTCACTCAATAGTTAAAAATGGTGGAAATAAAATTGGTCCAGCTTTGTATAATGTTGTTGGAAGAAAAGTTGGAAATGTTGCAGACTACAAATATTCTAAGGCTTTAGCTGCTTATGGTAAAGAATGGAGTTTTGAAGAGTTAAATGGTTTTTTAAAAAAACCATCCACTTATCTAAAAGGAACTAAAATGTCATACGCAGGCTTAAGAAAAGAAAAAGATAGAGCCTCTATAATTATTTACTTAAATAATAATAGCGATAGTCCAAAGCAATTACCTTAGTTTTCCAAAACAATACAATAAGATACTTTTTTGTACATGAATTCTATTAAATGCTTGCTGCCAAACTTTTGACTGTTTACCTAAAAAAACATTATTCGAAACTTCAGCTCCTCTAGGAAGGCAGTGTAAAAAAATTGCGTTCTTTTTTGCTACAGTCATTATTTTTTCATTAATTTGATATTTGTTAAAATCTTTAATTTTTTTATTTTTATTAACCTTATCATTTAAAGATATAACTTTATCAGAAAATATAACATCAGCACTTATTGCAGCTTTTTTTGCATCATTAAAAATATTAACTTTTTTTTTATTTTTTTTTAACCATTCTATTAAAGTTTTTTTAGGTTCATAGTTTTTGGGACAACCAATGTTTAATTTAAAAGAAAATTTAACCGATGCCACAATTAAACTATTAAGAACATTGTTAGAATCTCCTATCCAACAAATATTTAACTTTGAAATAGGTTTCTTTTTAATTTCTTCAACCGTGAATATATCAGATAATATTTGCGTTGGATGAGATGATGGACTTAGACCATTAATAATTGGAATGCTTAAATATTTTTTAAATTCATCTATTTTTTTGTCATTTGCCGTTCTTAACATAAACCCATCTCCATATGTTGATAAAATTTTTGCAGTATCAGCGAGGCTCTCTCCTCCTTTTCCTAGATGTAATTCATTAGTTCGAAGTGTTAAAGTGCCCCCACCCAGTTGTTTTATTGCAAGATAAAAACTTAGCCGGGTTCTCGAACTTGCTTTTTCAAACATTTGAATAAGTAATTTTCCTTTTAGAGGATTATCTTTGTCTACATCTAATGTGTTGTAATTTTTTCTTTTGTGCTTTCTTTTTTTTGCATCTTTTATTATTTTTCTAAGATCTGACGCTGGTATATCTACAAGGTTGGTAAAATGTTTCATTTTTATTTATAACTTAAGCAAACTTTTTTGATAGTTTTAATAGCTAAATCTATTTCTTGTCTTTTAACATTAAGTGGTGGTAATATTCTTACAACATTCTCAGCAGCTTTAATTGTTAAAAGTTTGTTGTTCATTAATTTTTGAATAAATTTTGTTTGATTGCCAAATAATTGCAAACCTATTAGAAGGCCAACCCCTCTTACTTCTTTAATTATTTTTGGAAATTCTTTTTTAAGCTTGTTTAATTCAGAATGAAAATATTTTGCTGATTTTTTTACATTTTTAAGAAATCCTCTTTTAAATATTTGGTCCAAAACTGCATTTCCTACTGACATTGCTAAAGGGTTTCCTCCAAATGTAGAACCATGTGTTCCGGCTGTCATTCCGGACGCAACTTTTTTATTCATTAAAACTGCCCCAAGCGGAAAGCCCCCACCGATACCCTTTGCTATTGGAACAATATCAGGTTTAATTTTTGAGTTTTCAAATGCAAAAAAATTTCCCGATCTACCCACGCCACACTGGACTTCATCTAAAATTAACAAAATTTTTTTTTTATTACAAATTTTTCTTAGTCCTTTTAAACACCAGTCTGGAATAACTTTAATTCCACCTTCACCCATTATGGTTTCAACCATAATAGCTGCAGTTCTATTAGTTATAGATTTTTTTAATGATTTATGATTTCCAAACTCAAAATGATCAAATCCATTAACTTTCGGCCCAAAGCCTTCAGTCATTTTCTTTGATCCACTGGCATAGATTGTTGCCAAAGTTCTTCCATGAAAAGAATTTTTTACACAGAGAATTCTATTTTTCTTTTTTTGACCAATGGAATAAAAAAATCTTCTAGCCACTTTAATTGCTGCTTCTGTTGCTTCTGCTCCACTATTTTGAAATATTACAAAATCTGCAAAAGTTTTTTGTGCCAATCTTTTAGCTAACTTCTCACCTTCTGGTATAATGAATGCGTTTGATACGTGCCAAACTTTTTTAGCCTGTTTGTTTATTGCTCTTATCAAATTTGGATTTGAGTGACCAAGGGAATTAACTGCTATCCCTTGGACAAAATCTAAATATTTTTTTCCGTTTATTGAATATAAAAAACTTCCCTTCCCATATTTAAAGGCAATTTTTTTTCTATTATAATTTTTTGCTAAAGCACTCATCTTAGGATTTTATTTTATAGCCTTTTTTATAAAGGTAAAAAGCTGCTAACCAAGAAATAAAGGCCAATAAAGGTAAATAAATTATGCCAAAACTTATTGATCCATCTGTAGTTCCTAAAAAGCCATATCTGAAAATATTTATAATATGAAAAAATGGATTTATATGACTTATCGTTTGGAAAAAATTTGGGAGTTTTTCGATAGAGTAGAATACACCTGAAAGAAAGCTTAATGGTGTTATAATAAAATTTGTTATAGTTGCAGTATGATCAAATTTTTCCGCCCATAACCCTGCAACAAATCCTAGTGCTCCTAAAATAAATGATCCAAAAAATCCTGCATATAAAATAAAAAAAATATTATTTATTTTTATTTCTACTATCAAAGAAAATACTACTATTGAAATAATCCCAATAAGCAAACTTCTTGCTACCGCTGCTAATATTATTCCTAGAGAAACTTCTAGTGCAGACAATGGTGCAAATAACATATCAACTATATTTCCTTGAATTTTTCCTATCATTAAAGATGACACTGAGTGTGAAAATGATTGAAGAATCATGCTTTGAATAATTAACCCTGGAGCTAAAAAGTTGACAAATGAATAACCTAATACTTCTCCCTTATCGTTACCAAGAGCCAGAGTAAGCACTGATAAAAATAACAAACTTGAAACTAAAGGAGATAGCAATGTTTGTGCCCAGACTACAATAAATCTTTTACATTCTTTGACCCATAGAGTTTTAAAACCAATCCAATTGAATTTATTAAATCTTCTAACTCCTATCTGATATTTTTTTTCTAATTCAACCATAAGTTATTATATATCTAACGTTTTTTTTTATATTTTGTGAAAAAAACGAAATAATCGCTTGTCTTTTTGAAATTCATGTGTGTAACTCTATATAGTTATAAATTAACATATGCACACTAAATATAGTAATTATGAGCTGGACAGACCATAAAATTGCAAAACTTAAAGAATTATGGGGCAAAGGGAATACCGCTAGTCAAATTGCTGAAATAATTGGTGGAATTAGCAGAAATGCAGTTATTGGTAAAGCTCACCGATTGAACCTATCAGCAAAAATAAAATCAAGAAGCATAGTTGGTAGCCAAAATTTTTTCAAATCTGAAGATGATAAAAATGATACTCAAAAAAGAGGAAGAAAAAACCGTTTTAAATCAATGATAATTGAAAAAGATTTTGAACCGGAAAACCCAAAACAACTAGAAGAATTGGATGAAAGTTCATGCAAATGGCCGGTCGGCCACCCCGATGAGAGTTTATTTTATTTTTGTGGAAGATCTTCATTAAAAGATTTTTCATATTGCAAACTACATTTGCTTTATGCATTTCAGCCAAAAGGTAAAAAAGAAGATGTAACTGAAAAAGATGATGATATTCCTCAATATATAGGAAAAAAAATTAAATCTGCTTAATTTTTATAAATTTATCTTCTTAATTTTTAAAACTTATCTTTACTTAAAAATCTATTTTTAAAAATTTTTTCTGATCATTAAGTTACACGACGGCATCATTATCTTTATTTCATATCAATTTTATTTTTTTTTATAAATTTTTTTGCTTCAATTCCTCTATTCACAGCTTTAAATATTAAAAATAAAAGAAATAAAAAAATTAAAAAAACTAAAAAAACTAAAAAATAAATAAAATATATAGTCACAGCTTAAATTATCATTATTAGAAAAATAAATTAATTTAAATTATATTTTTTAGTAGAAAATTGTCCTGCTTCTTTCCACATAAAACAATATTTTTCTACTTCTGTATCAAAATTACAGATACTTGGAATTCCAAGGTCTGAATTTGTTTTGTATTTTCTTGAAACAACATTGTCATACTTTAATAAATTTAGTTGATCTACTGTTAACAAAGGACTGGGTAGTAACTGAAAAAAGTTGGCTGATAATCTTGCAATTAGATAAGGAAGTGGAACCAATAATCTTTTTTTGTTCATGTGCTTTAAGAGTCTTTCTAGTATCTCTTTTAGTGTCATTGTTTCATTTCCTATGCACTCAACTATCAACGAATTAATTTCTTTTGAAATTATATTGTAAATAACTTCAACTAAATCAGATACATGTATAGGCATAAATTTTGTTTTTCCTTTATAATAAAGTGGAAAAATTGGTAGTCTATTTAGCAATGTCATAAAATTTGTAGTGAAATTATCATCTACAGAATATACAACTGATGGTCTCAAAATAATTGCATTTGGAAAATTATTTTTTATACTAATTTCTCCTTCAAGTTTACTTTTCGCATACTTGGAGTCTTTAATTTGATCAATTCCTAAAGCTGATAATTGTATGAATTGTTTAACACCACATTCTTTACTTATTCTAGAAATTAAAGATGGAAATAAATTATGAATATTATTGAAAGTATTTAGATTACCTTTTTCAAACAATATGCCCACTAAATTAATGCATATGTCTGCTTTGGAAATTAAATCTCTTAGTTTTTCCTCATCAAAAATATTAGTTTCTACACAATCAATCCATCCAGCAGAACCTTGGGTTTTAAGTAAATACCCCTTTTGATGAAGGTTTCTTGTAACAGCTGTAACTTTGTAATTATTTTTAGTTAGCTTTCTTACTAAATGCCTGCCGATTTGACCACTAGCGCCGAAAATTAGACAATTTTTTGGTTTCATATATATATATTTAAAAAATGAATATTGATATTAAGCTTCACAAGAATGATCTACCAGAAGATTTAGATTTAGGCAATACGATTGCTGTAGATGGTGAGTTTATGGGTTTAAATGTTCAAAGAGATCCATTGTGTCTAATTCAACTTTCGAGTGGAAATTCGGATGCTCATATAGTGCAATTAAATAGAGATACGTATGCAGCACCCAACTTAATCAAGCTTCTTACTAATAAAAAAATTATTAAAATATTTCATTATGGTAGGGCTGATATGGCTCATATAAAATATTATTTAAAAACTGATGTAGAAAATATTTTAGATACTAAACTTGCATCGAAATTAGCAAGATCTTATTCTGATAGTCACTCTCTAAAAACTTTAATTAAAGAATTTATTAATATTGATGTAAGCAAACAATTTCAAAGTTCAGACTTTGGTGGAGAATTAACTCCAGCACAATTAAAATATTGTGCAAACGATGTTGTTTATTTACATAAAATACATGACGAGTTAAATAAAATGTTAATAAGAGAAAATCGAATAGAACTTTATGAAGATTGTTTAAAATTTTTAAAAACTAGAGTTGATTTAGACTTGGCGTCATTTAAAGAAGATATATGGTCACACTAATTAAAAAAAAAAATTATAAAAAAATAGCTTATTCAGTAATAAACCTCGAAATTAATGCTTTAAGAAAATTAAAAAATTCAATTAATAATTCTTTCAATGAAGCGGTCGATGCTATCTACAAATGTCAATCTAAAATTATTTTATGTGGAGTGGGTAAAAGTGGTCTTATTGCCTCAAAAATTGCTGCAACGCTATCGTCTGTAGGAAGTCCTGCTTTTTCACTTTCTGCCAGTGACTGTTCCCATGGCGACTTAGGAAGTATATCAAAAAAAGATGTTCTTATTTTGATAAGTTATTCTGGTGAAACTCAAGAACTTAAAAATATTATTCAATATTCAAATAGAAATAGAATTACACTTATTGGCATCGTATCTAAAAAAAAATCTCTACTTTATAGAGCATCGGATATAGCATTATATATTCCTGAAGTATCTGAAAGTGGACACGGAATTGTTCCAACATCAAGCACAACCGCCCAATTATGTTTGGGAGATGCTTTAGCAATTGCAACTATGGAAAAGAAAAAATTTAGCAAAATAGATTTTAAAAAATTTCACCCATCAGGCAGTTTGGGTGCAAAGTTAAAAACAGCCGAAGACTTAATGTTAAAAGGTTCCCAAATACCTTTTGTTAACGAAAACTTGAATATGAAATCTGCGCTGAAAGTGATTACAGAAAAAAAGTTAGGTGTTTTGGTCATTAGAAACACAAAAGGTTTCACATCAGGCATTACTGTTGATGGCGATATAAAAAGAGCAATCCAAAAAAATAAAGATATACAAAATTTAACTATAAAAAGTATCATGACAAAGAACCCAATAAGCATTGAAAAAAAAACATTAGCAGTAAAAGCATTGTCAATAATGAATAAAAAAAAGATTACAAGTCTATGTATTCATGAAAAAAAGAATAAAAAAAAAACAATAGGTATTTTACATATTCATAATATTCTTGAAGCAAATGTCGTTTAAATGTGGAAAAAAACAACAATACAAATAAGTTTACTAATTTTAGTTATTTTTTCACTTACCTTTGCATACAGGGTTTATTTTCAAAAAACACCACCTATTACTAAAAATAAAATTGAGACAATAGATAATTCAGATCCTAGTACAGAGGGAGAAAGTGCAGGTTTAATAACAAGCCTTAGATATGTTTCAAAAGATGAACTGGGAAATGAATATTTAATTGAGTCTGAGTTTGGAGAATTAAGCCTTGAAAAACCAGAGCTTATATTGATGAAAAATGTTAGTGCAAAAATTATAACAATTAATGCAGATCCTATATATATAGTGTCAGAGACCGCAACATACAATAGCTTAACGCATAAAACGCTATTTGAAACCAATGTAACTATAGATTATCTAGAAAACAAAATTCAAGGTCAAAAATTAGATGTATCTTTAAGTGATAGCTTTGCAACTATTACACGCGATGTAGTCTATAATAATTTAGAAATAAGACTTATAGCGGATGTAATAGAATTTGACTTAATAACAAAAAACTCTAAAATTTTTATGTATGATAAAAATAAAAAAGTTAAAATTATAAATAAATAAAAATTGGCTATAATTAAAAAATTCAGAATAAAGTCATTTAAAAAAAATAAAACTCTAGTAAAACTGGATAGGGTTTCTCTATCATTTGGAAAAAGACGTATCTTAGATGAGGTCAGTTTTAACATTAATGAAGGAGAAATATTGGGCATGTTAGGTCCCAACGGTGTAGGTAAATCAACAATATTTAACCTTATAACTGGACAAATTAAACCTGACAACGGTTCTGTAATTTTTAATGGAAAGGATGTAACAAATTATCCTATATACTTGAGAACTACCAAATTTAAAGTTGGCTATGTCCCACAATATGGTGGATATTTTCATGATTTAACACTTATTGAAAACCTTAACGCAATAGCTGAAATTTTAATTAGTAATCCCAATAAAAGAATATTTAAAATTAATGAATTAATTGGAAAATTTGAATTAGATACAATTAGAGACGTAAAAGCAAAGTTTTTATCTGGGGGACAAAAAAAAAAATTAGTTATTGCTTTATCGTTACTGGGTAATCCCAAGGTTCTTTTATTAGATGAGTGCTTTGCAGCGCTAGATGTTTTAACTATTAAAATGTTACAACAACTAATTGTAAATTTACAAACAGAAACCAATATTGGTATTTGTATTTGTGACCACCAAGCAAGGGACTTATTGTCGGTGTGTGATACCGCTATAATTTTATCAAATTGTAAAATAATAGCACAAGGGTCGCCAACAGAACTGATTAATAACGATAAAGCAAAATCACACTATTTTGGTGATTCTTTCAAGTTTAATTAAGAACCAACTAAAATGAATAATATTATTTCTATAAATAAGAAAATTAATAATTTTAATAAAAAAATAGAAGTCGAAGGTGACAAAAGTTTATCTATCAGATGGGCTCTACTTGCTAGTCAGGCAAAAGGCAAATCAAAAGCTTATAATCTGTTAAATTCGGATGATGTCCGCAGTACCATTAACTGTCTTAAAAAACTTGGAATCAAAATTCATTTGAAAAAAAATTTCTGCGAAATTTATGGGTGTGGAATTAATGGATTTAAATTTAAAAAAAACTTAACTTTAAATGCTGGAAACTCTGGTACTCTTGCAAGACTTATCTTGGCATTACTAATTAGATCACCATATAAAATTAAATTAATAGGGGATAATAGTTTATCAAGAAGAGATTTTTCAAGAATAATTGATCCCTTAAAAAAATTTGGGGCTAATTTTTATCCAACAAATAGAACTCAATTACCCTTGTATATTATAGGGTCAAATTTTATTAAACCAATTAAATATTTTGAAAACAAAGGATCCGCACAATGCAAAAGTAGTGTAATGTTAGCAGCATTAAACGCTAAAGGCACAACATATATTAAAGCAAAAAAATCAAGAAATCATTCTGAGATTATATTTAAATATTTAAAAATTCCTATTAAAACTAAAAATAAAAAAAATCATGATCTAATTAAGATTGAGGGTCAAAAGAATTTTAATTCATTTAATTATAAGATCCCATCCGACATAAGTTCAAGTGCTTTTTTTATAGTTCTTACCCTTCTTTCAGATAACTCTAGTCTAGAAATTAAGAATGTGAATGTAAATCCTACAAGGACTGGTGTATTAAAAATTTTAAAAAAAATGGGTGCAAAAATAACTTTAAAAAATAAAAAAATTAACAAAGGTGAGGCTGTTGCAGACATCTATGTTGAAAGTGCTAAAAAATTAAAGGCTATAAATTGTTCCAGTAATTTAAATACCAGTGCAATTGATGAGTTTCTAATAATTTTTTTAGTAGCAGCAAAAGCTAAAGGAATATCTTATTTTAAAAATTTATCTGAATTAAATCAAAAAGAAAGTCCTAGACTTAAATTGGGTTCAAAAATTTTAAATATGATGGGTGTAAAAACTGAATTAACAAATAGTTCTATTAAAATATATGGACAACCTAATCTTGTAATAAATAAAAAATTAATAATTAAAGATTATTTTAAAGACCACAGAATATTTATGATGACCGCTATTGCTGCATTAACATTTGGAGGTAACTGGAAGATTGCAAACGCAGATTCTATTTCAACTTCCTTTCCAACTTTTTTGAAAATAATAAAAAAACTTGGTGGAGAAATAAAATGAATAAAATAAAAAAAATCTATGTAGCTATTGATTCTCCAGCTGCTGCAGGAGCTGGGACACAGGCAAAATTAATTTCTAAACATTATAATTTATATTATTTGGATACTGGAAAAATATATCGTTTAATAGCTGACTATAAATTAAGAAATAAAAACAAATTTAGTTACAAATATATTCAAAAGAAGATGAAAAACTTAAAAATGAAAGATCTTTTAAATAAAAGACTGCTATTAGATGAGGTGGGTGTTGCAGCGTCAATAATTTCAAAAAATAAAAAAATTAGATCTTTGGTCCATCAATTTCAGATAAATTGTGCTTACCACCCTCCTAAAAAATATAATGGCTCTTGCTTGGATGGTAGAGACATAACCTATAAAATAATGCCTGATGCTGATTTTAAATTCTTTATAACAGCTAACCTAAAAACTAGAGCAAATCGAAGATTTAAAGAGTTAAGAGCTTCAAATAAAAATTTGCTTTACTCAGATGTAGTAAAAAGTATCAAAAAACGTGATAAAAGTGATTATAATAGAAAGATTTCACCTCTTAAGAAAACATCAGATTCGATCTTGATTAATACAACAAATTTAACTAAAAGATCATGCTTTTTGAAAATAAAAAAAATTATGGATAGACAAATTAAACAATAATGGAAATTTACAAAGATCTACAAACTCCAGCTTCAAAAGAATTCGAACAACTGCTGAACTCACAATTCTCAAAAAATAAAAACCTTATAGAAGGAAAAATTATTGAAGGTACTGTGTCAAAAGTTAGTGATAAGTTTGTTTTTTTGCATTGTGATGGTTTAAAATCTGAACCAGTACTTGATGTTAATGAATTAAAAAGTATGGGGCTGTTAGATAAAGCAAAAATTGGAGAAAAAATTTCTGTTCTTCTAGAAAGAGTAGAAGATAAAAATGGTGAGGTTTTAGTCTCTGCCTCAAAAGCTCAAAAAATCAGAGGTTGGGACAAGTTAGTTGAGGCATATGATAAGAGTGAACCTATAATGGGAAAAATTACTTCCAAATGCAAAGGTGGCGTAATTGTTGAACATATAGATACTGGTTCTCTAATGTTTTGCCCTGGATCACAAATTTCTGATAAACCATTAAAAGATATATCTCATCTAATGTATGAGCCTCAAAAGTTTGCATTAATAAAATTAGATAAAATTAGAGGTAACGCATGTGTCTCAAGAAGACAAATAATCTCATCTCATAAAAAAGTTGATAAAGCAAAAATTGTTGAAAAATACAAAGTTGGTGATGTAATTAAAGATGGAATAGTTAAAGGGTATAGTTCCTTTGGATGTTTTTTTGATGTAAACTCTGAGTTAGATGTTTTGGTTCATTTACAAGAAATAAGTTATTCAAGAATTAACCACCCTGAAGAAGTTTTTAATATTGGTGAAAAACATGATTTGTTGGTTATCTCAGTTGATAATGAAAAACTTCAAGTGGGTTGTTCAATTAAGCAGTTATCTCCAGACCCTTTTGAGCACATTACTAACTATGAGTTAAACAAAACGTACAAAGTTAAAGTTGTTAAATTAATGGACTTTGGTGCATTCTGTGAACTTGAAGCAGGATTAAGCACACTATTACATTCAAGTGAATTAAGTTGGACTAAAAAAAATATTTCAGCAAAAAAACTTTTTAAAGTTGGAGACGAAATAGACTGTGTCATTACCGAAATCGATAAAGAAAAAAGAAGAGTTGCAATTTCACATAGACTAACTCAAGAAAATCCATTTAAAATTTTAGAAGAAAAATATCCGATCGGAACAGAAGTTGAGGGAATTGTTAATAGTAAAAATGAATATTCTATTTTTTTAAAAATTGATGATTTAGATATTGATGCATTCCTTCATTGTAATGACCTTGCTTACGGAAAAGATCCTGAAGAAGAGTTAAAAAGTTACAACAAAGGTGACAAATTAAACGTAAAAATATTAGAAATTAAGCTAGACCAACAAAAGGTAAGAGTTGGATTAAAACAAACTCAACCAGATCCTTTTGAATGGTTTAAGGATAAAAAAATTAATGAAACAATAACCGTTAAAGTTACCTCATCAGATAATAAAGCCCTGACTGTTAAACCAGAGGGCTGCGATATGAATTTCATTATTAAAAAATCTCAAATTGCAATTAATGCTGCTGATGCTAGGCCTTCAAGATTTATAAATGGTGACAGAATTGATGTTGCAATTGTAGAATTAGATATGGAGAAAAGAAGAGCTCAATTAAGTATTAAGTTGCTTGAAGAATTGCAGAACAAAGAAGCTGTTAGTAAATATTCGTCGACCCTAAGTGGAAAGTCACTACCTTTTGCCAATCTTTCTGATAAATTAGAAGAAAAAGAAAAAGAAGATAAAGAAGATTAATTTAAATTGGCTATTGTAAAATCAAAGCTTTTAAAACAACTTGCAGACAACTATCCTAATTTTTATAAAAAAGATTTAGAAAAATTTATTAATATTTTTTTAAATGACATAAAGGAAGCTCTCAGAAAAGGTGAGAGACTAGAGCTTAGGAATTTTGGAACTCTATCAACTCGTATCCAGAAAGCCTCTATACGTAGAAATCCAAAAACTGGGGAAAAAGTACACGTAAAACAAAAAAGAACTATTTACTGGAAGATGTCTAAAGAAATGTTTAATAAAATAAATAATGTTGAATAAAAAAATTTTTGTAGCTTGTGATGTTTCAACACAAAAAGAAGTATTAGATTTATTAGAATTAATTCATGAAGATATCTTTGGGATTAAAATAGGATTACAATATATTACTCAAAGTAGTCCTGAGGAGATAAGAGAGCTTTCAAAATTTAAAAAGCCTATCTTTTATGATGGAAAATTTCTGGACGTCAAGAATACACTTGTTGAATCAGTTAAATCGTTAGAAAAAATAAATATAGACTATGCAACAGTTCACTTACTAAATGGCATAGATGCACTTAAAACAGCAAATGAAGCCGCTAAAAAAATAAATTTAGATTTGTTGGGCGTTTCTGTTTTAACAAGTTTTGACAACGAAGATTTGTCAAGATTAGGTTTTAAAGAAAAGATTGAAGACCAAGTGAAAAGATTAATTAAGATAGCACAAGAAGCAAATTTATTTGGTGTTATTTGCAGCCCATTAGAGATAAAAATGGTTAAGAAAATTGCACCCAGTCTTAAGTGTTTTACACCTGGCATTAGAATGGGTGACAATAAAGATGAGCAAAAAAGAACTATGACCCCTAATGATGCAATTAAAGAGGGTAGTGATTATCTGATAATTGGTCGCCCAATCACTAAGGGTGACCCAAAAGAAAATATAAAGAATATACTTTCATCCATAAAATAGATGAAGCTAAAAATTTGTGGGATATCTGATTTTAAAACTTTAGAATATTTAGTAACACACCCCTACCCACCTGAATACATTGGTTTTATTGTTAACTATCCAAAATCAAAAAGATTTGTTGAATTTAATAAGCTAAAAAATCTTTTAAAAATTGATAAAAATAATTCAAAATACGTTGCTGTGCTAGTTAATCCTGATAAAAATATTTTAAAAAAAATAAAAGACTTACCTTTTGACTATTATCAAATTTATGATTGTTCTTCAAATGAGATTAAATCTATAAAGAAAAAATATAAGAAAAAAATTATTGTTGCAGTCACCATCAAAGATAAAAATGATGTTATAAAATATATGGAATTCAATGAGATTGCAGACTTTATTTTATTTGACAGTAAAGGTTATGAAAAAAGCTTATCTTTTGACCATCAGTTAATTAAAAATCTTAAAATAAATAAAAAATTAATGCTAGCAGGAAACATTCAAATAAAAGATAATCTTGAATATTATAGTAAAATAGCTGACATTATAGATATTTCTGGAGGTGTAGAAACATCTGGATTAAAAGATATTTCAAAAATAAATATTTTTTTATATAAAATTAAACAAATTAATGATGAAACTAAAAAAAAAAATTCCTCTAATAGATCAACATAATAAAAGTGGATTTTGGGGTGGCAAATTTGGTGGAAATTTTATTCCTGAAACTTTAAAAAAACCAGTTGATGATTTAACAGTTCTATTTGAAAAACTTAGGCATGATAAAAAGTTTCTAAAACAAAGAGATTATTACTTTAAAAACTATATTGGTTCTCCTACTTCATTTTTAAAACTTCAAAATCTATCTGACTACCTAGGTGGAGCTCAAATATACGCCAAGATGGTCTCTGAGGCCAACGGAGGAGCACACAAAATCTACAATGCTACTGTTCATTGCCTCCTTGCTAAAAGTGCAGGTAAAAAAATTATTGTAGGTGACACAGGTGCTGGTTATGCGGGTAAAATGTTAAGTATGGCAGCTAAAAAATTTGGCCTTAAATGTAAAATATTTATGGGTGCAAAAGATATAAAGAGACAAAAACCTAATGTTGATGCAATGAAAAAAAATGGTGCTGAAGTTGAACCTGTTTATTCGGGGAGTCAAACATTGGTTGATGCTGTTAGTGAATGCATGAGATACTGGGTTTCAAACTGTGATAATACTCACATGTGCGTTGGTTCAACAGTTGGTCCCAATATTTTTGTTAAAATTTGTGGTTGGAGCACTGCTCAAATTTCAAGAGAACTAATATTACAAATTAAATCTGAATTTAAAGTTATTCCAAAAAAAATAAAACTTATTAACTGTGTAGGCGGTGGAAGTTCTGCATATGGAATGTGGAGTGAATTTATTGATTATAATAAAAAACAAATTGAATTAATTGGAGTTGAAGCTGGTGGGCCAAAAAACTCCAAACTTCATGCGGCACCTTTAACAAACGATGCAAAACTTGGAATCTTACATGGCGCTGCAGCTTATGTTTGTCAAGATACAGAAGGACAAATCAATAAAACTGAATCAATATCGGCTGGATTAGACTATCCAGGTGTTTCACCCATTCATTGTTTTTTAAAAGACACAAAAAGAGCAAGATACACTTCTGCAACCGATGAAGCTGCATTAAGTGCTTATAAACTTGTTACAAAGCTAGAAGAAATAAATCCAAGTTTAGAACCATGTCATGCTTTTGCTGAAGCAATTAAAATCTCACCAAAACTAAATAAGGACATGATCATTATTGTAAACTCATGTGGAGATGCAAAAAAAGATAGAGATATTTTGAAAGCAAGATTAGGAAGCATCAAATAATATGTCTTTAATTAACCTAGCTTTTAAAAAATCTAAAAATGAAAAAAGACCTGCTTTACTGACCTATACTGTTGCAGGAGATAATACTAAAAAACAATCTTTAGAAATATTAAAATCCATTGCAAATTACGCAGACATTTGTGAAATAGGATTTCCTCATAACACACCAATTGCTGACGGTGGCCAAATTCAATCAAGCACATATAGGGCATTAAAAAATGGTATAAAAATCAAAGATGTCTTTTCATTAGTAAAAAAATTTAAAGATTCAAAACAATCAAAGCCTGTAATATTAATGGGTTACTATAATATGATTTATCAATACGGTGATAATAATTTTATCAATATTTGCAAAAAAGTAGGTGTTGATGGACTAATTGTTGTGGATTTGCCTTATCCCGAAAATAAAAATTTTGCTAATAAATGTAAAAAAAAAAATATTACTTTTATTCAATTGGTATCTCCCACCACACCTAAAGACAGAATAAAAAAAATTATTAAAGACTCTCATGACATGATTTACTACATTAGCATGCTATCAACGACAGGTGGTAAACTAAAAGTTTCACCTAAAAAGATTCTTGAAAAATATAATAAAATTAAAAAATTAAATAAAAATAAAAATATAGTAATTGGCTTTGGAATTACTGAAAAAACGATCACATCATTAAAAAAAGCTGACGGATTAGTGGTTGGCAGCGCTTTATGCAAAGAAATCTCTAAATCACTCGAAAAGAGACAAAATCCTGTCACAAATGTGACTAATATAGTAAAGAGATTAAAGAAAAAAATATTATGAATTGGATTACTAAAGTTTTAAAATTTGGTGAAAAAATAAAAAAGGTCATAAAATATAGACCGAGTAAACAAGATATTGAAAACAGTGATTGGACACCTTGTTGTAACGGTCCAATACTAAAAAAAAACTTAGAAGATAATTTGTGGGTTTGTCCATCCTGTAACAAACATCATCGCATTAACTGTAAACAAAGATTTAATATTATTTTTGGAAAAAATAATTATGAAATCTTAAAAACTCCAATACCACAAGATGACCCTTTAAACTGGAATGATACAAAATCATATAAAGATAGATTAAATAGTGCCAGAAAAAAAACTGGGATGGATTGCGGTATAATGGTTATAACAACAAAAATTAATAATATTAACATCACAGCCTGCGCGTCAGATTTTGCATTTATTGGTGGCTCTGTTGGGGCGGCCGAAGGTGAGGCAATTCTTTATGGAATTCAGCATGCAATAGAAAATGGTCACCCTTTTATAAACTTCACATCCGGTGGTGGTATGCGTATGTTTGAGTCACTAATAGCACTTTCTCAGATGACTAGAACAACTTTGGCAATTAATGAACTTAAAAAAAATGACCTGCCTTACATAGTTTGTCTAACGGACCCTACTGCCGGAGGTATTACTGCGTCTTATGCTATGATTGGGGATCTGCATCTTGCAGAACCTGGGGCTCTAGTCGCATTTGCTGGTTCTAGAGTTATACAAGGAACAGTTAAAGAAAATCTTCCAGAAGGTTTTCAAAAAAGTGAATATGTTGAAAAAACTGGATTTATAGATTTAATTGTTGAGAGAAAAGACCTTAAAGAAAAAATAGGCATATTATTATCAATATTGCTTAAAAAAAATTCTGCTATAACTTCATCATTAAATGAAACTTCAGAAGATAGTAGAACGCTTACAAAAGCTGCATCCTAAAGAAATTGATCTAAGTTTAGATAGAACTAAAAACCTCTGTAAAAAATTAGGAGATCCTCAAGATAAGATTAATTGTATCTCAGTTATCGGAACAAATGGGAAATACTCGACTATACGTGCTCTATGTGCAATTCTAAAAGAAGCTAATTACCAATGTAATATTTATACTAGTCCTCATATTCAAAAAATTAATGAACGATTTGTTTTTAATAATAAAGCTTTAACAGATGATGAATTAGCAAACCTATTAAGTGAAATTGAACAGGCTAATAATGGTAAACAAATTACTTTCTTTGAGATATTAACAGTTGCATATTTTTATCATGCTCAAAAACACCCAGAAAATATTAACTTAATTGAGTCTGGGCTTTTTCACAGATTTGATGCTACTAATATTTTAAAAAAAAATTTGGCAAGTATCGTAACAGCTATTGGTCTTGATCATTTAGATTGGTTGCCAAGTGAAGAGCAAACTGTTCAAAAAATTATATTTGAGAAAACATCAGCTCTATTAAATTCAAAGATCATTATTGCTAAACAAAGTTCGATTGAAATTATCAATATTATTCAAAAAACTATAAAAGATAACCAATCTAAAAAAATATTCTTTAATAAAAACTATAATTTTGCATTAAAAGAAAATGATTTCTTTTATTTTGAAGATGAATTTGGTGGTCTAAAACTCCCAAAACCTAATTTACCTGGTGAATTTCAATTAGAAAATATTTCAACCGCTATCGCAACCTCAAGACAATTAGTGGGGTATAAAATAACTAATGAACATATAATAAATGGAATCACTAAAATAGAAAGTATAGCTCGTCTTCAAGAAATTAAATCTGGAAAATTAAAAGATCTAGTTAAAAATAATCAATTATTTGTAGATGGTGCACATAACCCCCTTGGTGCAAAAGTACTAAATCAATATCTTGAAAGTTTAAATTGTAAAAAACATATCATTTTAGGAATGATGGCTAATAAAAACCATAACGAATATTTTAACTACTTTAAAAATATTGAAACTTTAATAACAATCGATATTCCAAATCAAAAAAATGCCATCAAAGGAATTGAGCTCAAAGATAAAATTAGTAGTTTTTCAAATATTAAATATAAAAATTCAATAGAACAAGCCATCTCTTCAATTAAACTTCAAGAAAATGATATCATTCTAATTACAGGATCTTTGTATCTCGCAGGGGAAGTTTTAAATTTAAATTAGATATTTTCTTTAATCCAAGAAACAATGTCTGATTTAGGTGTTGCTCCAACCTTAGTTGATTTCAATTCTCCATCTTTAAATAGTAGCATTGTAGGTATTCCTCTAACTCCGTATTTAGTCGGAGTGTTTGGTTCATTATCAATATTGTGTTTCGCAATGATAACTTGATCTGCCATCTCATCAGAAATCTGTTCTAACGTTGGCGCAATACTTATGCACGGGCCACACCATTCGGCCCAAAAATCAACTACAATTGGTTTTGAAGATTTTAGTACTTCTGTATCGAAATTGTCATCTGTTACGCTTACTGTTGCCATAATAGATCCTATATATTTGATTCAACTTATTATTCAATGCGTAAAAAAATCTTTTTTTAATTAATTCACAATCAATTAGGCTTGTTCATATTTTTTTTGAATTCCCTCAACAAACTCATTAATTTCATCTAAAAACTTAAGCTTTTTCTCATCTTTTTCATCGGTATATCTATTTCTTAAATTATCACACTCAAAGTAAAACTCTTTACATGTCCACCATTTCTCCTTCTCATTACTCAATATTCTCTCAGCTATTTCTCTTTTAACTGTTTTAAACATATCTGGTGGTAATGTTTCGGGTGATTCTTGATAAATTATTTTTTTTCCAAAACTTACCATTCTTTCATCTTCAAATTTATCTAGTAAGATTAATTTATCTTTCCAGGAAGCTGCATGCCACTTTGGAAATAAAGCTGTGTCTTTTTGTGGTGTAAATTTTTTATAAATTGTTTCTTCTGCGAGTAGATCTACCTGCGAGTCATATTGTGCTTTTTCCTCAGCTGTTTCTCTAAGTGCGGTTAAAACATTTTGAGAAAATTTTTCATTACTATTTACTAATTTTGCACGCTCTTTAATTAAATCAGGATCAAGTTTGCTATAAGGTTCAACTTGTAATCCATAACTTGCGTCTAGAATTATAGGAGCTTTATTTGATCGTATAGTTCTTAAAAACTTTAATTTTTTAATAGCACTTTTAAGTTCTGAGATTGACATATCCAATAATGGGATTGGATCAATTTTAAGATCAAATGCTTGGCCCCATTGATAAATTGGATGAACACAATATTTTGGGTGGAGTGGAGCAACTACAAACCTATAATTTTTACCAAAATGGTATTCTGCTAAAGTAAACATTTTCTCTGTTTTAAAGATTGTTTCTGTATCATTTTTGTTTGCAGTTCTTAAAAATGTGTCCCAAGTTTGAGGTTGATTTTTTTTAATCAAGTGTAAAACTTTAACAGTTAATTCTGCATCAAATAATGCTGAGTGGGCTCCAGAAGATTCAAAGCCATTCATTCTAGCTAAAGATTCTAGCTTCATTACCGCATTACCTTTTGCATTTATTTCAGTTTTTACAACACTTTCATCAACAGCATGAGCTCCTCTAGCTATATTTAATCCATCATGCCTTTTATTTGGTGTAGCGTTTGTAATATAAGGATATCTAATTCCTCTAAAAAATTCATTCCTTATCATTTCGTCATCAAACCCAATATTTGACCAGCCCATAAATATTGCTGGGCTCCACTTTTTAAAAATTGCTTCTAATTGTGATAACATTTGATAGTGGCTTAGATTTCCTTTGGTTAATAAATCCACACTAGTTTTATTAACTATTAAAGCCATTGCCTGAGGTACTTCACCTTCTGGCAACCTACACCTAAAGTTAAATCTGTCTAATTCCTTAAAGTTTGCATCAACCAAAACACCACCTACTTCAATAATACTTCCCCATGAAGTGTTTGCACTGCTAGATTCTATATCCCATATTGCTAAATTCATATTAGTTCATATTTCTTTGATGATAATATTGTTCTACTTTTTCTAAAAACTTGTTTTGATATTCTTTTAATTTTTTACTCTGAATTCTAAAGTCTTGGAATAAATTATCTACAGTACAAAGTAAAACAATTCCTTGAGTGATATTTGAATTATACACTCTATTATGAGCCAAAGAATAAGCTGCAAGCTGGTGATAATATTCATCAACATACTCCTCTTTTTTAGGCTTATTAGATTGTTTAAAATCTATAATAGTTTCTTGCCCCTCATAAATTCCAACCGCGTCACAAGTTCCCGCATATTTACCTGGGTAATACAAGGTTGCTTCGGTTCCCCAAATTTCCGTTAATTTATTTTTTATACCCTGTTCAATAATTTCATCTGCCATTTTTTTAGATTTATTTTCTATTTCTAATAATTCTAAATTTAACTGACCTAATAAGTATTTTTCTAAAAAGCTGTGCATGGAGGTTCCACGGCTGCTAGCCTCATTTTTAATTCTATTGGCTTCAACTGTTCCTACTCTTGTTCTCCAATTAGCTAATGAAGCTTTCTTTTCTTCACTCTGAGTGGCTTGCAATATAGATGTCACGGATGGGAGTTTTTCTTGATTAACAGCATAATGTCTGGAACCATTAATTAATGATTTCATTGATTTTGGATAAGAAAATTTATTATTCCAATGCATAGAAAATACTTATTACCCATTATTAATTATAATGATATTATAAAATTATGATTGAACCATTAATATACATCTCTTTTGGATTTATTTGTTTTGGCATTATCTGGTATTTTTTTTTAAAATCCAAAAATGAAGATACTTCACAATCTAAAATTGTATTAGCAACAAGAGATGCTGAGCTTAAAGCGGCAGAAGATGCTAAAAAAGATTTAAACACTCAGCTAAAAAAAATTGAAGATGAGAGAGACAAGGCATATAGCATGATGCAAGATGTAAATGCATATAAAGAGTTGACCCAAAGCTCTTTTCAAAAATACGAAAGTGTTGTGACAGAGTATAAAAATTTTCACGAAAAACTAACAGGTAATATTAAATATCAAGGTAAATTTAATGAAATTATTTTAAAAAGACTTTTAGAAAAAAATGGCTTTAAAGAAAATATCGATTTTATTGTTGGTAAAAAACAAAGTACTTTCGATGCTGATGAAAATAAAACTAAAGATGTTAAACCTGATTTTATTTTAAAAATGCCAGAAGGCAAAAATATTATAGTAGATTGTAAAGTGTCATTAGACAACTGGACTCAATTTATTAATGAAAAAGACCCAAAAGAGAGAGACAAACAATTAACAAAACATATAGACTCTGTAAAAGATCACATAAAAAAACTATCTAACAAAAATTACAATAAATTGTATAATTTAAATTCTTTTCAATCCATAATTATGTTTATGCCTTTCGAGACGAGTTACATTAGTGCACTTGAAAAAGATCAAGATTTATTAGATGAAGCATTTAAATCAAATATTTTATTGTCTGGCCCGTCCTCATTCATGGCTTTATTAAAGATAATTGAGCAACTGAAAAGCCAACAGAAGCAAGTAGATAATATTAGTAAAGTAATTGGATCTGCTGAAATTATTTTTGATAAGTATGTAAGTTTAAAAGAATCTATTAAAAAAGCAATTTCTTCATATAATTCTCATGCTGGACATTTAAAAAAAATTGTTACAACAGCCTATGGTAATCAGGGGCTTGAAAAGCAAATAAAAAAACTAAAGGATGAACATGGTTTACTTCCTGGAAAACAACTATCTGATATTTCACCTGAAGAAAGTAATATAATAAATGTTGAAGATCCTGAGTCAGAAGATAGTAAATGGAACTAATTTTAATACTAAAAATATTAATTATTATAGGTACTCTTGTTGCAACTTATGCTGTTCTTAGAAACCTAGATATTATTAAGATTATCTTGATTTATTTTAAGGACTTAATTTTTAGAAAGTAATTTAACTAATTTTTTAAGAGAACTACTCTTGTGAGCTGATTTAGAAATCATCATGCAAGCTTCAGATTTCAATATTTCACCATCTTTAAGTATTCGAAGATTATTGGCTCTTAAAGTTTCGCCAGTTGACGTAATATCAGTTATAATCTCAGAGGAGCCGGTAAAAGGATATGCCTCAGTTGCACCAAGACTGCTAACAAGCTTAATTTGAGTAACACCTTTAGAGAATAAAAATTCTCTTGTTAAATTTGGATATTTTGTTGCAACTCTCAATCTCACTTTTTTTTTGTCTTTAAATTCAAAAGCTACTTCTTCTAAATCAGCAACAGTTTGAACATCAATCCAAGGGTCGGGTATGGCCACAACTAACGTTGCTTTACCAAAACCATATTTCTTAACTACTTTTATTTTTTTTTGAATATTAATTTCACTTTCTTTTAATAAATCATATCCAGAAAAACCAAGATCCAAAGACCCATCTCCAAGTCTTTCCACTATCTCTCTTGCATGCAAGTATAATATTTTAATATTAGATAAATTTTTAATAGATCCTAATAAATCTCTTTCTCCTCTTTCAGACAGCAGGTTTAATTTTTTTTTTTTAAAAATTCTTAAAATATCTTTCCTAAGTCTGCCTTTACTTGGAATTCCAATGTTAATTATATTTTTCATTCTTAATAATTTAAATTTAACGCAGCTCCTACTGCAGGAACCTTTTTTTTTGATCCAAGATCTGAAATTAATTTATCATAGCGACCACCATTAATAATATTAATATTTTTAGATTTAAACTTAATATCAATTTTGAATACCATGCCTGTATAATATTCAAGCTCACGACCAAAAGAGGCGGAAAATTCTACATTTAATTTGTGAACTTTATTTAATGATATTGGAAAATATTTTTGATCTACAGCTAGATTGATCTTATTCTTTTTAAAAAAAATATTAAGTTTCTTAGAGGCTTGATTTATCGGGCAATTAATCTTTAAAAACTCTTTAATAATTTTTGAAACATTTTTTCCTCTACTCGCTCCTCTTGGGTCTTTAATCTTATTATTAAATCTCTTTAAGATTTCTTCAACTGATCGTCCAGCAACTATTAATTTTTGATCCTCTTTTAACATCTTTGAGTATCTTTTTTTGTCTGCTTCAACGATTATTGGATCAACATCGGAGTTGGCCTCTAGTCTTTTTAATAAATCATTAAAGTAACCTTCTCTCCAGAAGTGTCTTGAAAGTCTTAGCTTCCATCGTTCTGGAATATCTAACTTTGAAATCAATAAATTAAAAATCTCAACATTGCCTACTTTCAAGGTTCCTTTTGAATAGTCTAAATTTAATAGAGATTTTAAAGCAGTATTAATAATTTCTTTATCATCATTTTTTTCTTCTTTAGAGCCAATTATTTCAAAGCCAACTTGATTCCTAATAATAGAATCTTTTTTATTATTTGACTTTCTATAGGCCTGACCACTATAAAATATTTTCTCTTTACCTCTTAAGTTGTTCTCTAAATATCTCAGACATGATGCAATGGTTAGGTCTGGTCTAAGACAAAGCTCGCTTCCATTTTGATCAATGAATGAGAAGATATACTTTCTAAAACTCTCTCCTGATCTTTGTACAATATGATTTGTTTCAATTACCGAAGGTAAATCAATGTACTTAAATCCTTTAGATTTTACTGCTCTAAGAATTTTTTCTGATAAATTTTTTGATTTCATCGATTAAGTTTTCTTTTGGAAATGTAACTTGATTGTTTTCACCTTTAACACCTAAGAGGTTTTTTAAAGTAATCTTATTATCTTTAAATTCATTCTCACCACAAATAATTGCAATTGGACACTGTTTTTTATTTGCATAAGTCAGTTGTTTTCCAAGATTTTTTTTATTGTCTAAAAATATCTCAGAGTTAATGTCATTCTCTCTTAGAATCTTTAAAATATCATAGTAATTTTTCAAATATTTTTCATCCATTATACAAACGATAACTGGTTTTTTTTCGTTTAATTTAATTTGATCAAGCTGCATCATTGCAAACAATAATCTGTCAACGCCAATACTTATACCAGTACCTGGAATATCAACTCCTTTAAATCTTGAGATCAATTTATTATATTGTCCGCCTGAGCAAATGCTTCCAATATCAACTTCTTTACCCTGGTTATTTTTTGTTTTAAAATTTAAGCTAGTTTCAATACAGAACCCATCATAGTAAGCAAGCCCCCTAACAATTGTAAAATTAGTTTTGATCTGATCTAAATAATCACCATAACTTGCTATTTCTAATAAATCTTCTAATTCTTTAATCCCTTCTTGTGACAGTGAGTTTTTCAAATTACTTTTTAATTCTTTTAAATCTTTAACTTTTAAGAAATTAATAATTATTGAAGCCTCATCATCTGTTAAATTGGCACCTTTAGTAACCGCCCCACTAACATCTACTCTTTCTTTTTTTAGTAAATCTTCAACACCTCTTAGACCAAAACCAGGCTTATCTAATTTATCGATTGCCCTCATAACTTTTATTTGTTTATCTTCTGAGATTTTAAGGTCTTCAATTAACCCTTGAACAATTTTTCTATTACTAATATTAACAACAAACTGATCTTTCTTTAATCCGCAAGCAAGTAATGTACTGACAATTAAATTGCATAACTCGGCATTTGCTTGGGCAGGATTAACTTTGCCTACAATATCGCAATCTGCTTGAGTAAACTCTCTATAACGAGCATTCCCGGCTTTTTCATTTCTAAATACATTCTGAATTGCATACCTTTTGTATGGTAGCGCTAGTTCTTGATTATTTTGTGCAACAAATCTAGCTAATGGACTTGATAAATCATATCTAAGTGTAATATTTTTTTTACCATCTTTAAATGAGAATACATCAGACATAGGGTTATTATCATCATTTGCAAGAAATGATCCTATGTTTTCACTAATTTCAAATGATGGAGTTTCAAGTGGTTCAAAACCAAACTTTATAAAATTATTCTCAATAATATCAATTAACTTTTTCTTGAGAATTAATTTCTTATTCCATCTATCTTCAAAACCTGAGGGTAACTCAGGGATTAATTTATTTTCTTTATTCATTTTATTTGGTACCCCCGCTTGGAATCGCACCAAAAACTAAAGTTCCACAAACTTCCGTGATAACTATTTCACCACAGGGGCATTCTTAAGTTCTTATATTATTTTATGTGGATTTAAAATTATATTATAAATATATAGCCTAACGGCTATGAAAATTAGCTCTTTGGCAATTTTTGTTTATAATATTTCTGTTAATCATTAAAAGTCTTTTAACTGGAAAATGGTTATATACAAGATCAAATAAACTCTATTTTAGTTAAACAAGTGTGGTGCCTCGAGCATGATTCGCACATGCGACACAAGCCTTTTCAGGGCTCTGCTCTACTCCTGAGCTACCGAGGCATAATTTAACCTCTAAAGATTATTCTACCTTTAGTAAGGTCATAAGGGGTTACTTCTACAGTAACACTATCACCTTGCAATACACGAATTCTATTTTTTCTCAATTTACCAGCTGTGTGAGCTGTTACGATATGATTATTTTCTAATTGCACTCTAAACATGGCATTGGGTAACAAATCAATTACCTTACCTTTAAATTCAAGTAAATCTTGTTTTGACAAATTTATTTTCTCCTAATTCTTTTTTCTATTGATTTTGCATGCCCTACTAAACCCTCATAGTTTGCAAGATGTATAACCGATGGGCCGAGAGTTTCAATACCCTTTTTTGATAGATTTATATAAGAAATTCTTTTGTAAAATTCATTAACACTAATACCACTAGCATATCTTGCTGAGGTATTTGTTGGTAATATATGATTAGTTCCAACATTATAATCAGTCATTGCCATTATAGCATATTTTCCTAAACAAATTGATCCTGCATTTTTAATCTTATTAACTATTTTTTTATAGTTCTTAATATTTAATTCTAAATGTTCTGGTGCAATTTTGTTTATTATATTAATAATTTTTTTTTCTGAGGTAACATGAATTGAAATACTGTTTTTTAAGATACTCTTTTTTGCTATGATTCTTCTTGGCAATTCTTTCAATTGTTGAATAATTTGATCATTAACTTTTTTTATAAGATTTTTGTCTTTTGAAATTAGAATACATTGAGCAAGCTTATCATGTTCTGCTTGTGCAATAAGATCACTAGCTACCCATTCAGGATTTGAAAATTTATCACAGACAATGGTAACCTCAGATGGTCCAGCTATCATGCATTCAGTCCCCACATCTCCAAAAACTTCTTTTTTGGCAGCTGTCACATATGCGTTACCTGGTCCAACAATTTTATCGACTTTTTTTATTTTTTTTGTACCGTATGTGACACCAGCAATTGCAGAAGGGCCACCTATTGAATAAATTTCTTTAATTTTGCATTTTTTAGCAGCATACAATACTGCAGGATTTTGCTTTCCATTCTGGGCTGGATTAATCATCGCTATTCTCTTTACTCCCGCAACAAGAGCAGGAATAGCATTCATTAATACACTGGACGGATATGATGCTGTAGAACCAGGTACATAAATTGCTATCGATTCTATTGGTATATATTTGTATTCTAATTTATTTTTTAAATTATCCTTATATGAAATATTTTTAAATTTTTGTAGTGAGTGAAATTTGTAAATTCTATTGTATGCAATATCGATTGCTTGTTTTACTTTTTTATCAAGCGTAGATATAGATTTTTTTATTTTTTTTAAATCAGGAACAATATTATTATTATTATTAAATTTTCTTTCATATTTTAAAATAGCGTTGTCACCGTTTTTTTTAACGTCGTTAATAATTTTTATTACCGAATCTGAATTTAATTTGAATTTATTTTTTCGTTGTAATAATAATTTATCTAAAATTACATCAAACTTTTTTAATTTTCCATCTAAAATTCTAATCATTTAATTAATTTATTTTTTGATCTTCTAAAATTACCTCAATTACCTCTGTAGAGAGTACTATATATGCATTATTGGAAAAAATTAAATTTATTTCGTAACTTTCTTTATTTTTCAAAAAATCAATAGCTAATAATTCGAGTTTAAGGTTGGGGTCTCCTTGATTAACATTTTTTGATTTAACACTGTCTACAAATTCAAATTTACAAATACTATTAATATTTTTTTTTACTTTATCCTTTTCGTTGATTGGTCTTTCTAAGGATATTAAAAAAATACTATTCTTAGAAAGATATTTAATATTTGAAATATCAACTTTGGATCCTGAACAATAAGCAGAAATCACCTGTAATCCCGCATAATCTTTAGCAATAATTTTAGATAGGTAATTTTTGTCCATTTACGATGCTACTCTTTTAATGGATGCCCCAATCCTTTTAAATTTTTTTTCAATTTGCTCATATCCTCTATCTAAATGATAAATTCTATTTATTGTTGATTTTCCATCAGCGGTTAATGCAGCCAGTATTAAAGATGCTGAAGCTCTTAGATCTGTAGCTATCAATTCTGCTCCCTGAAATTTAATATTTCCTTGAATATGAGCATTTTTTCCCTTTAGTATGATGTTTGCTCCCATTCTATTCAATTCGGAAACGTGCATAAATCTGTTTTCAAAAATTTCTTCGCTAATAATGGATTTTTTATTTGCCTTACACAATAGAGCCATCATTTGCGCTTGTAAATCTGTTGGAAACCCTGGGTATGGAGCTGTTTTTAAATTTATACTTTTAATTACCTTACTTCCTTTAATATAAATTTCATTTTTTCCTAGTGTTATTTTTGCTCCTATTTTTCTTAAAGTTTTAATTTCTGTTTTGATTATTTTTGGATCTATTTTAATGATTTTTAAATCACCTTGAGTTAAGGCAGCTGCTACTAAAAAAGTACCCGCTTCAATTCTGTCAAACATTATTTTATAATTTATTTCTTTTGCTTTTTTTACTCCATAAATTTCAATAGATCTTTTACTGATCCATTTTATTTTACACCCCATAGATTTTAAAAAATTAACTAAATCATTAATCTCGGGTTCAATTGCACAATTTGAAAGAACAGTTCTTCCTTTTGCAAAGCTAGCAGCCATAATTAGATTTTCTGTAGCACCTACAGATATTTTTGGAAATTTAATTTTTGAACCATGTAATCCTTTTGGAGCTTCAGCATGTATATATCCTTTGGTAATTCTGTAATTTACCCCAAGCTTTTTTAGTGCTTCCAAATGAATATTAACAGGTCTTATTCCTATTGCGCAACCTCCTGGTAAAGATATTTTAGCTTTACCGCATGTTGCCAATAATGGTCCAAGCACCAATATGCCAGCTCTCATAGTTTTTACTAAATCATAAGATGCAACTGTATTTGGTTTTTTATTATTTTTTATTAATATTTTTTGTTTGTTAATTCTTTTTACGTTTGATCCTAATGATTCTAGTAGAATGATCATTGTTTCAACGTCTCTAACAATCGGAAGATTGTTAAGATAAATATTTTTATCTGAGAGTAGTGTCGCTGCCAAAATCGGCAGTGAAGCATTTTTTGATCCAGAAATTTGCACTTGTCCCTTGAGCTTTCTTGCTCCAAGTACTTCTAATTTTTCCATAATTAAACTTTGGGTAAAGTTACTCCCGTTTGGCCCATATATTTTCCTTTACGGTCTGCATACGATGTTTCTGGAGCTTCGTTTCCTTTTAAAAATAAAAATTGTGCAACACCTTCATTTGCATATATTTTTGCTGGAAGTGGTGTCGTGTTTGAAAATTCTAGTGTCACAGTTCCCTCAAATTCAGATTCTATTGGGGTAACGTTAACAATGATGCCACATCTTGCGTAAGTAGATTTTCCAACTACAATACACATTACGTCTCTTGGTATTTTAAAATATTCTATAGTTGTAGCTAGAGCAAAAGAGTTAGGGGGAATAATAACAAAATCTGAGCTTCGTTTGGTAATAAAATTATTAGATGTAAATTTTTTTGGATCCACAGTTTCTGAATTAACATTTGTAAAAATCTTAAATTCATCACCTACCCTTGCGTCATAACCAAATGAACTTAAGCCATAAGAAATTTTACCATCTCTCACCTGTTTATCTTCAAATGGAGATATCATGTTTTTTTCTATTGCAAGTTTTCTTATTGTTTTATCAGAAAGAACCGACATCTATTTATTTTTTTTCTTTAGTTTTTTTTGAAATTCTTTTCTTTTTTTAAGATTTTTTTTTAAGGCTAATTCAAGTTTGTAAATTTTATTATTTTTATTCATCATTTTCAGGGTTTGTAAGAAAATCCAATGTTATTGGTTTGGATACATCTAATTCATTACTTTGAATTTCTTTTTTATTACCTTCTTTAGCTTCACGTTTAGCTTTTTTTTCAGCAAGCTTCTTTTCACGCTTGGCTTGCTTTTCCATAGCCTTGTTTCCTTTTGTGGATTTATAATCGTAATGAATTCCCATAATAATTATTTTTAATAGATATAAATCATTATATCAAAAAAATTAAGGCAATAATTTGAATAATTTAGTTTAATATATTGGTTTTTGCTTAAATGTTAATTTGCCCCTATAGTTAAATGGCATAACACGTCCATGGTAAGGATGAATTTCAAGTTCGATTCTTGGTGGGGGCACCATTCCTTAGTCTTTATAAAATAATTTTTTAATAATCATTGAAATAAATATTAATGCAACAAAACCTAGGATGGGAAGGTAAACATCTGGCGATAATATAATTTCTGAAATTTCTGGTGCAACTAAGTTTTTTTTAATTATTTTTTCAATACCGCTACCTAAAGATACTATTATAAATAAACTTGGTATAATTCCAAATAATGTTCCAAAAAAATAACTCTTTAAACTTACGTTAAACATAGCGGGCAATAAGTTCGCTATCGGAAAGGGTACACCACCTACAAATCTATATAACACAAAAAAAGTAAATTCATTTTTTTTAATCTTTACTTCTAAATTTTTAAATTTTTTTAAAAATTTTTTTTTAATTAAATCAGCCAAGAAATAATTTCCAAATGCGTATAAGAAAGTTGCGCCAATTGTACAGCCTAAAGTAACCAAAAATAATCCAATCCATTTTCCAAAAATAAATCCTGCCATTAAACCAACGGGACTTCCAAAGCCAAGCATGAAAACCCAAAAAATTGTCAGTGATAAAAAAATTATGGATAATAAAATTAAATTACTTTCTTTTAACTCAAAAAAATAATCTCTATTATTTTTGATAAATTCATAGCTGGTTAATTCTTCAAGGGTGAATTTTGATAAAAAAAAGTATAAAAATGACGAAACAACTAGAAGATAAAATAAACCTAAAATTATCTTAACTTTTTTTGCTTTTTTCATAATTAAGTGACTGTATTATTAAATCTTCAATTGCTATTTATACATATAATTACTATAAAGAGCGAAATTTATAAAAACTTAAAAAAATCCTATGAAAAGAACATATCAACCTAAAGTTGGAAAGCGTCTTAAAAAACATGGCTTTAGATCAAAGATGGCAACTAAAGGTGGAAAAAAACTTCTTAAAAGAAGACGTGATAAGGGACGCAAGAATCTTACTGTGTCATCTACTCAAAAAAAGCCAAAAGGTAAATAAGCTACACTAAATGAAAAGCAAAATTGTTGCTCTTTCTAAAAATGAAGATTTTAAGAACTTATTAAAAAAAAAAAAAATCTCTAACAAATACCTAACTATATTTTTTGGTCTTCTTGAAAATAAAAATAACAAAAAACTTAATATCAGCTTTGTTGTTAAAAAAAAACAGATACGAGGCGCTGTAAAGAGAAATAAAATTAAAAGAAGATTAAGAAATATTATGAACGAAGCTGCAAAAAATATATCATTAAACTTTAACTATTCTTACCTTGTGATTGCGAAAATAACTATGCTAAACAATGAATATGCGATAATAAAAGATACTTTATTTCAAGATATAGAAAAAATTAAGTAATGAATATTATATCAAACATTTTAATTGGGCTGATCAAACTTTATAAAATGGTTATTAGCCCCTACTTAACTCCATCATGTAGATATCTTCCAACATGTTCAGAATATGCAATTGAGTGTTTAAAAACCCACAGATTATTTAAAGGAATTTTAAAAAGTACAAAAAGAATTTTTTCATGTCACCCCTTAAAAGTATTGGGTGGTGGCGAAGGATTTGATCCAGTAAACAAAGAATTGAAGGTTAAGAAATAATGGAAAGTAAAAACGTAATAGCAGCAATATCACTATCAGCAGCAGTAATTATTTTATATTCTCTTTTTTTTCAGCCTGATCCTGAAACTATTAAGCAAAATTTAGCTGAACAAAAAACAATTGAAAATAATGAGGATACTCCTAGCTTAGATAAAAATGAAAATATCACAAAACTTTCAAGAACAGATGCCCTAAAAGAAAATGAGCGAATTCAATTCGAAAACGGTAGTATTATTGGATCTATTTCTTTAAAGGGTGCTGCGATAGATGATTTAACTTTCAAAAATTATAAAGTAGAACTTAATGGTGATAGTAGAGTAACTTTATTAAGCCCCAGAAATGTTGAAGATGGTTATTTAATTGAAAGTGGATGGAAAAGCCTAAATGAAAATATAGGTATACCTAATGCATCTACAGTTTGGGAAGTTTCTGGAAATAAAAGATTAACTAATAATAGTCCTATAAAACTAACGTGGAGCAACTCTCAAGGAATTACATTTGAAAAAAATATAAGTTTAGATGATCAATTTCTTTTCACAGTAAGAGAAAAGATAATTAACAAATCAGATAAGTCTTATAATTTTCATTCTTATGCTCAAATAATTAGAAATAAATTACCAGAAATATCAGGTTTTTATATTTTACACGAAGGATTTTTATCAGTGCTTGATGATGAATTAATTGAGGAAGATTATGATGATATTCAAGAAAAGAAATTTACCCAAACTGCAGAAGAAGGGTTTGTTGCTATTTCTGATAAATTTTGGGTTACTTCAGTTGTTCCACCTAAAGGAAAAAAATTTGTAGCAAATTTTTCTTATAATAATAAATTTAGAGCTGACTATATATTGAAAGATCCTTTAAAAGTTAATGCAAACAGTTCTATTGAAGAAAAAATTCAAATTATAGTTGCAGCTAAAAGAGTAAATGTCATTGATGGTTATGCCGAAAATCTTGATATTAATAAATTTGACCTTGCGATTGATTGGGGCTTTATGTATTTTATAACTAAACCTTTATTTTTTGTATTGGACTACTTCTTTAAATTACTTGGCAATTATGGTTTGGCAATTATTGCTGTTACAGTCTGCATTAGATTGGCTTTTTTTCCTCTAGCCAACTTTAGTTTTAAAAGTATGGGGAAAATGAAACTCTTAGCGCCAGAAATGGCCAGATTAAAAGAGATTCATAAAGATGACAAAATGAAATTACAGCAATCAATGATGGCTCTTTATAAAAAAGAAAAAGTTAACCCCATGAGTGGTTGTCTACCAATACTAGTTCAGATCCCAGTTTTTTTTGCTTTATATAAAGTGTTATTTGTAACTATTGAAATGAGACACATGCCATTTTATGGATGGATACACGACTTGAGTGATAGAGACCCAACATCTTTATTTAATATTTTTGGCTTACTTCCCTGGGATCCACCTTCATTTTTATTAATAGGTGCGTGGCCTATCATTATGGGTATCACTATGTTCATACAACAAAAGCTTAACCCAACTCCACCAGACCCAATACAGGCTAAAATTTTTATGTTCTTTCCAGTATTTCTAACTGTAATTCTTGCACCATTTCCTGCAGGACTTGTTATCTACTGGAGTTTCAATAATATTTTCACAATGATTCAACAATACATTGTCCAAAGAAAAATGACTATTAAAACAACTTAAATGTCATCGATAAAAGAAGAAGAATTAATAAATATTTTACCTGTAGACGGTCCAACAATTAAAGAGGTAAAAAAATATTTAGAAAAGTATAATGATGAATTTATTGTCATTAAATGCGGTGGTAGTGTTTTAATTGATCCAAGATTATTTAAAATTTTTATCGAGGATGTTGTTGTTTTAAATAAGCTTGGTTTTAACCCTATAATTGTTCATGGTGGTGGAAAAAGAATTAATAGTAAACTTTCAGAGGTTAATATAAAAAGTAATTTTATTAACGGGCTAAGAGTTACCAATAAAGATATCATCAGCATAGTAGAAGATGTATTAGTTGAGTTTAACAAGCAAATTGTAGAAGCTTTAAGCAAACTATCTTGCAAGGCAAAAAGAATTACCACTAAAGAAAATAATATAATTACTGTTACACAGGAAAATAAAGACCTTGGTTTTGTTGGAACACCCACTAAAATTAATAAAGACTTCTTGAATGAAATAATACAATCAAATGAAGTACCAGTCGTTGCTCCTCTAGGGTTGGATAAAGATAGTCAAACTTTTAACATTAATGCTGACACGGCCGCAGGCTCGATTGCAATTGAGTTAAGAGCCAGAAGATTAATGATCATTAGTGATGTGGAGGGAGTATTAGATAGTGAAAAAAAACTAATACCTGAAATTAACTCAAAAAAGGCAAAACAATTAATTGATCAAGAGGTTATCTCTGGTGGCATGATACCCAAAATTAAAAATTGCTTAGCTGTAGCAAGTAATGGAGTTAAAGGGGTTGTCATTATTGATGGAAGAAAAAATCACTCACTTCTTTTTGAGTTATTATCTGATAAAGGTTCAGGAACTTTAATTAGAGAATGAATAATTTAATCAATATAAAATACTGGTTATTTGACCTTGATAACACTCTTTATAGTGGTCAAACAAAAGTTTTTTCAGAAGTTGATAAAAAAATGTCTTCATTCATTTCAAATAAATTTGGTGTGGATTTGGTTAAGGCAAGAGAAATTCAAAAGGAATATTTTTATGAGTATGGAACGACATTATCAGGATTAATGAATCATGATAAAGTTGATCCACATGAATTTCTTGAATTTGTTCATGATATAGATATTAGCTGGCTTCCAAAAGATAAAGCATTAAGGGAAGAGCTAGTTAAAATTAAAGAAAAGAAATATATTTTCACAAATGGTTCTCATGCTCATGTTGAAAATGTAACTAAACAACTAGGTATAGATGGTTTGTTCGATGGAGCATTTGATATTGTTGATGCTAATTTTATCCCAAAACCAAAAATTGAGCCTTACAAAAAAATAGTGGAAAAATTTGATATAGATCCAACAAAATCAATATTAATTGAAGATATTGCTCATAACTTAGAGCAAGCCAAAAATCTAGGTATGAAAACTTGCTGGCTTGAGAATGATGAGACATTTGCAAAAAAAGATGCCGATAAACCTTATATTGATTATAAGATTAAGAACTTGCCTTCTTTTCTTCAAGAAATTAATATATTAAAAGCACAATAAAACTAACCTACGATCAATAAAATAAAACTATGAAAGAATTTGAAAATATTATCAATACAGCTTGGGACAATAAAGATTCAATTAATGGTCAATCTAACCAATCCATATTAGATGCCATTAAAGAAACGATTGAACTTGTTGATAAAGGAATTTTAAGAGTTGCCGAAAAAAAAAATAATGAGTGGGTAGTTCATCAATGGATTAAAAAAGCAATCCTTTTAAGCTTTAAAACTAACGAAATGCAAACTCTTGCAGGCCCTTATGCTACATGGTGGGATAAAGTTAGAGGAAAAACTGCTGGCTGGGGAAGAGAAGAGCATAAAAAAGCTGGATTTAGAATGGTACCCAATGGAGTTGTTAGACATGGATCTTTCATTGGGAAAAATGTCATCTTGATGCCTTCATTTGTAAACATTGGAGCTTATGTGGATGAGGGAACTATGGTCGACACTTGGGCGTCAGTTGGGTCTTGTGCTCAAATAGGAAAGAACTGTCACATATCTGGTGGTGCTGGAATTGGTGGCGTATTAGAGCCAATGCAGGCAAACCCAACAATTGTTGAAAATAATTGTTTTGTTGGCGCTCGTTCTGAAATAGTTGAAGGAGTAATCGTAGGAGAAGGATCAGTTTTATCTATGGGTGTATTTATCGGTCAATCTACAAAAATTGTTTATAGAGAAACTGGTGAAGTAATCTATGGAAAAATTCCACCTTACTCAGTAATAGTTCCTGGTAGCTTACCAAATAAAGATGGTAAGGGCCCTGCTTTATATTGTGCTGTAATAATTAAACAGGTTGATGAAAAAACTAGATCTAAAACTTCTATTAACGATCTATTGAGAGACTAAATGCCAACTTATAATGAAATTACATTAGCAAAAGAGCTAATAAGATTTCCAAGCATCACACCTATTGATGCAGGTATAATGAGATTCTTAGCTAGCAAACTAACTGCTATTGGGTTTAAGTGCAAAATTTTAGAGTTTAAAGATAAAAGTTCTAAACCAGTTAAAAACTTATATGCAAGATTGGGTAATGCACAACCAAACTTTATGTTTGCAGGTCACTTGGATGTGGTACCTCCAGGAAATTTAAAAGATTGGACTGTAAAACCATTTAGCCCTGCTATTAAAAGAAATCACCTAATTGGAAGAGGTGCAAATGATATGAAAAGTGCAATAGCAAGTTGGGTTGTTGCAGTAAATAATTTTGTATCAAGTAATAAAAAATTCAAGGGTTCTGTTAGTTTGCTAATTACAGGAGATGAGGAAGGTGTTGCAATTAATGGTACTAAAAAAGTAGTTGATTATTTAAAAAAGAAAAAAGAAAAAATAGATTTTTGTTTAATTGGAGAGCCTACTAACCCTAATAAACTGGGTGAAATGATTAAGATTGGTAGAAGAGGAAGTATTAATGCAGATTTAACTGTAATTGGTACTCAGGGCCACGTTGCGTATCCTCACAGTGCCAACAATCCATCAACTTCAATGATCAAAATACTAGATGAAATAAAAAAAATAAAATTTGATTCTGGAACAAAAGATTTTCAGCCAACAAATTTAGAAGTAACTAAAGTTAATATCGATAATATTGCTGACAATGTTATCCCAGGTGTTGCAAGTGCTACATTTAATATAAGATTTAACAATAAACACTCATCTTCTGACTTAAAAAAAAAATTATATAAAATTTTTAAAAAAATCACTAAAAAGAATAAATCTAATTTTAAAATAAAATACCGTGTGTCAGGTGAGGCCTTTTTAACTAAGCCAAATAAAACTACCTACATGATTCAAAATATTATAAAAAAAATTACAAAAATTAAACCTCAACTGTCTACAACTGGTGGGACTTCAGATGCTAGATTTATTAGAAAAATCACCCCATGCTTAGAATTTGGCTTAGTGGGTAAAACAATGCATAAGGTAGATGAAGCAGTATCTATTTCAGATTTAAAAAAGTTAACAAAAATATATTCTGAAATTCTTAAAAATTACTTTTAATGATTTGCATTAAAGCAGGTATCCCGAAAGAACTAAACAATATTAATGATGAATTAAAACCTATTTATCATTCTAAAGATACTGTTTGTTTTTATATTTTTAAAAATAGAGAACAAAGAAATGAGTTTGTAGAAAGAACTAAAGGAATGGCAAAAACAGAACGAAAAACCATTTACCAAGAGTATCAATCTTAAATGAAAACTGGTTTAATAACCTCTGATACTTATCAAAATCATAATACTGGTGATGGACATCCAGAAAAAATTGATAGGGTTACAGCAATTATTGATAACCTAAAAAGGTTAAATAATAAAAATTTAGTTTGGAAAAAACCCTCAAAATTTGACAGATCACTTTTAGAAATAACTCACAACTCTGATTATGTAAATTTTGTGGAAAAATCTTTTCCAAAGAAAGGATTATCTTTTTTAGATGGTGACACAGTCGTCTCTCCAGGAAGTAAAGAGGCTACTTCAGACGCTGTAGGATCAATCATTACAGCTATTGATGGTATTCAAAATAATGAATTTAAAAATGCTTTTTGTGCTGTTAGACCTCCAGGACATCATGCAGAAAAAAATAAAGCTATGGGTTTTTGTATTTATAACAACATAGCTGTTGGAGCTAATTACCTAATAAACAAATATAAACTTAATAAAATTGCAATCATTGATTTTGATGTTCATCATGGAAACGGAACACAAGATATTTTCTACGATAATGAGAAAGTTTTATACATTTCAACTCATCAATTTCCCTTCTACCCTGGATCAGGAACAGAGAAAGAAAAAGGAAAATATAATAATATATTCAATATTCCACTTCCAGCAGGCACTACCTCTGAGGAATATTTAAATGCATATGAATTTGTACTCAATAAAATAGCTAAATTTAAACCTGAATTTATACTACTTTCTGCGGGTTTTGATGCCCATAAGGATGATCCACTAGCACAATTTCAACTAGAAAGTAGAGATTTTTATCAAATAACCAAAAGAACTTTAGAATTATCTAAATTATATTGTAATGGAAAAGTGGTCTCTATCCTAGAGGGCGGTTATGATATTTTGGCACTGCAAGAAAGTAGTGAAATGCATGTTAAAGCTTTATTAGAATTTGATTGATAATTTCTCAATAGACCTTAAAGAACTCACAATGAAACTTTATAAAATTCAAAAATCTGATATTGATAAAAAAGGCCGTGGTCTTTATGCAACTCAGAATATTAAAGAAGGCACTAGAATTCTTGATTATATTGGTAAAATTATTACTAAAAAGCAAACAGAAGAATCTGAAAAATTTGATAATGCAAAAGCTATCTACTTATTTAACTTAAATAAAAAATATGACTTGGATGGAGATTTTTCTTGGAACACTGCTCGTTTAATAAATCACTCTTGTTCCAATAATTGTGATTATAATGGGACCGGTTTAAAATTATGGGTGATTGCCATAAAAGATATTAAGAAAGGTGAAGAGATAACTGCTGATTATGGCTTTGGTTACGATAAAGACTATAAACAATTTCCATGTAAATGTAGCTCTAAAAACTGTTGTGGCTACATTATAAGATCTGAATCAAGGTGGAAAATTAATAAAAAATTTAGTATCGGTAGACAAAAATTTAATAAATAACTTTTTCTAAAAATAATCCTTCTGCAGGTGCTGGTGGCGCACAATAAGTTCTTCTTTTTGATTTAAAAACTAAATTAAACTTTTTTAAATCCCATTTTTTTTCTGCTAAATACTTTAAACACCCTACCATTGATCTAACTTGTTGTTGCAAAAATGATTGTGATTGAAATTTTATTTCAATTTTTCCTTGAATTGATTTAATTTTAATTGATTTCATTGTTCGAATTGGGCTTTTAGCATTACAACTTGATGATCTAAATGTTGAAAAATCTTGAGTTCCTAAAAGTTTTTTGGCTCCCTGTTTCATTAATGAAACATCTAGTTTTTTAATTATATGCCAGCCTCTTTCTTTTTCTATTGAAGGACAACTCAATCGATTAAAAATTATATACTTATAAACTCTTTGTTTGGCAGAAAATCTTGCATGAAAATTCATACTTTTTTTTTTAATATTTAAAATTGAAATGCTCATACTATTGACGAAGTGATTTACAGATTTTAAAAATTTATTTATATTCTGAATTTCTTTTTTACAATCAAAATGAGCTGATTGTTCATTTGCGTGAACACCCGAATCTGTTCTACCCGATCCCACTAAAGATATTTTTTCCTTTAATAATTTAGATAACTTTGTTTGAATTAATTTTTGAATTGATTTCCCCTTAGGTTGGATTTGCCAGCCTATAAAATTAGTTCCTACATACTCAATTAAGATTTGATATCTATGCATTATCTAAATTTGAACCTTTTTTAATCTGCGATCCAAGCATAAACTCATTGATATTTTGTGGTCTTTTTCCCTGTCTTTGAATACTCATAATTTTAATTGACTTTTTATTTCCACAACAAATTTCTAAATAGTTATCTAATACCTCCCCTATTTCGCCACTACCGGAAGATAGGTCTGCCTTTAAAATTTTGTACCTTTCTCCTTTATAAATAAAAAAGGCACCAGGGCTTGGATATAGTCCATTTATTTTACCAATAATATTTTCTGCAGTTTCACTCCATTTTATTTGACCTTCATTTTTTTCGATTTTAACTGCATAAGTTGCTTCATCATGATTTTGCTCTCTAAAATTTACTTTATCTTCCAAAATCTCATCAATGTTATCTAGTATTTTTTCTGCAGCTAGTGTTGAAAGTTTTTCGGAGATTGTTTCTGCATTATCATTACTTGTAATTTTTATTTTATAGGCGTTACAAACAGGTCCTGTATCTAACTTTTCTCCTATTTTCATAATACTAATACCTGTTTGCTTTTCTAAATTCATAATCGATCTTTGAATAGGTGCTGCACCTCTCCATTTTGGAAGTAGTGAGGCATGAATATTGATAAAATCTTTTTTTACTAAACTTAAAAATTTTTTTGGAATAATTTGCCCATAAGCAACTACAATAACTATATCTGCATCCAACTTTTTTAAATAATCATATTCTTCTTCATTGTCTCTTAAAGAATAGGGTGTTCTACATTCAATATTCAAAGTTTCAGAAATTCCTTGAATTGGAGATTTATTAATTTTTTGACCTCTTTGTGATTTTTGTGGTGGTTGAGTATACACAACAGAAATTGGATATCCATTTTGGTAAAGTGATTTCAAAATAGGCACAGAAAACATCGGTGTTCCCATAAAAACAATTTTTTTTAACATTGCTTAAACAATAATTCTATCTGGCTTACTCTTAGAGAGTTTTTTTATTATCATTGATTTTTTTAATTTTGATAAGTAATCAATAAATAAAATTCCCTCTAAATGATCCATCTCATGCTGAATGCAAGTTGCTAATAATCCTTCTGCATTTAGAACTTGTTTTTTTCCGTTATAATCTAAATATTCCACATCACATTTACTTGGCCTCTCTATTTCCGCAAATTGATTTGGGACTGATAAGCAACCTTCTTCATATATAGACTTTATAGAATTTTTTTCTTTAATAACAGGATTAACAAAAAAAAGAGGATTTTTTTTTATTTCATTTTTACTTATATCCATAACAATAATTCTTTTAGGGATACCAATTTGTATTGCAGCTAGACCGATTCCGTCTGCAGCATACATTGTTTCGAGCATATCGCTCATTAATTTTTGTTCATCAATTCCTACGTTGTCTACTAATATTGATTTTTGCCTTAGTATTTTGTTGGGCTCTATTAGAATTTTTTTAACTGACATAAATTAATATTATTTTAATATATATTTTAAACTTTTAAAGGAAGAATTTTTAATAAAATTTTGTTTCTAAGTACATTAATATCAAGTTGATTTAAAGCACTTATGATAAAATATAAGCTTTCCGAATCAATATCAGTTAAATCGTCTTGCCCTATTGCTTCTACTATTCGGAGTAAAACTAATCCAATTTCATTATTATCTATATATAACTGAATATCTTCTGGCATATTATTTTCGTTAATTTTGTAAATATCTTTATATTTTTTTGATATTTTAACCCCATCAGATTTTAAAGTTTCTATCAAAATGATGTCTTTAATTGAATAAATATACTTTTTATTTTTTTTGGTCTTTTTTAATAGATCATTTAAATCTTTTTCTATGATTTTAATACTTTCGTCTCTTATAAAGTAATTTAGCAGTTTTGACTGATGTAAAATTTTATTATTAATTTTAATTTTAGTTAAATTTTCTTTTAGTTGATTTGTATACTCCTCATAAAACATTGTATAATCAGATGGTACTTCAGATATATCTATATTATCTAAGATTTTTTTTAATTCATCTTTAAATGCGTTTCCAATATTTTCATCATTAAAAGATTTTTTTAAAATTTTTGCTAATTCCAATTTTATTTGTGGATTTGTATTAATCAAAATTCCTTGATAAATAAGAGCTCTACTTTCAATGTTGGGTAAAAGTTTGTACGATTGTTTAATGTTTAAAAATTGATTAATATTAAATGAGAATCTTTTATAAAGTTCGTACAATTCTTTTTCAGGATAATTATCTTCATGTGTAGCTTTTTCAATTATGGCTATCTTATTTTGGTCTTCTAGGTCAACATTGTTAAAACTTGTTAATAAATCAGAGGTCAACAAATATCTCCATATTTTTAGCGAGGTGCTTTTGTTGGGTTCAAAATTAAAATCTTTAATTGTTCGATGAGCTAAATGAAAATCTAAAATTGATTTTTCCGAAATATTATTATCTACTTTAGAATCATAACCCATTAAATTGTTAAATCTTTTATTAAATAAATTATCTGACCATCCTAATTCAGTTTTAAGGTCAAACTGTAATTGAGCTTCATCTCTTTTGTTTAAATTAATTAAACAATAAACATAAAATTTAAATAAATAATCATCATTTATTTCTCCATTTATTTTTGAAAAAAAATTACATGCTTTTTCAAGTTTAGAATTTGATAAATAATCATTTACTAAAAATTTAACCAATTTTTTATTTTGATTTATATTTTTATTTTTTATTAAATATTTTTCTATTAATTTAAGATCTCTATTCTTTATTAACCAATTTGTTTTTATTTCCAAAAATTGACTTTTTGAAATATTTTTTTTTGGGAAGTAAGAATTTGTTAAAAGGGATATATTTAAAATTTCTTTGGCATCATTTGAAATATTAACTTTATCAATTTTATTATAAATTTCTAAAATTTTATTCCCATCAGAATTAGACCACATATCAATTTGTAAATCATTTTCTGAAGGATCATATAAGCCAATAATTTCAACATTCTTAGAAACTATCTCAAAGTCTTCTTCTATATCTAATTTATTTATTTTCTTTGATTGAGATTCATAAATTGAATTTTCAATTGAAATATCTTCATCACTATTTTCTATTGCAGTATTTTCTATTATTACTTCTTTTGGATCTAATTTCCATATATCTATAGCCTCTTCAGATTCACCCTTTAAGATTGGCAAACAAACGAAAGCTAAAATGAATAATAAATTATTTTTATTTAATAGTCTTAAGATTTTCATTGGGTATAATTTTTTCTATTTTCTGGTAGGGAGCTGGAAAATCTATTTTATTAAATAAAATAACCGCAACAAAAAGAAAAATAACTACTAAAGAAACTTTAATTAATATTTTTATAATACTAGCTGTACTGTGAATACTTGTTTTTTTTTGAAATTGCATATATCGTTTTAATAATTTCAAATTAAGACATATTTGTGTTTTTTCAATATAGAAACTTATGAAAACAAAAAAAAACCTAATATTATTAGGAATGATGGGTGCAGGAAAGTCAACAATAGGCTCTTTAATATCAAAAAAACTTAACACGAAATTCATTGACACCGACAAAGTCATTGAAAAAGATATTAAAATGACTATTTCTGATATTTTTGAGAGTAAAGGGGAAATTTTTTTTAGGAATATGGAACAAAAAGTTATTGTTAAATTATTAAATACACCCAATGCTGTTATTGCCTTAGGCGGTGGTAGTTTTCTAAATGAAGAAATTAGAAAAATAATTATTTTAAAGCACCATTCATTTTGGCTAAATTGGGAAACCACTACATTATTAAATAGAATTAAAAAAAATAAAAAAAGACCAATTGCTTCTAATTCAAGTAATATAAGTCTTATAAATTTGATTGAAAAGCGTGCAAAAATCTATTCAAAAGCAGATATTAAAATTAATTGTGAGAAAATGACAAAAAAACAAATTGTAAAAAAAATTATCCAATTATATGAAAACTTTAAAACTTAAGATCAAAACTAAAAACAACAAATACTCCATTATTATTGGCTCCGGTATTTCTGGAAAAATGTCTAAATTATTTAAAGAAAATTCAATAACTTATACAAAATGCTTATTGGTCATAGATAAAAAAGTTCCAAAAAGTTTACTCAACAAAATTATAAAATCGTTACCTAAAAAAAAAATTGTATGTTTATTTTTTAATGCAAATGAAAAAAATAAAAATCAAATAAATTTGAATAATATATTAGACACATTACTTAAAAATAATTTTCTTAGAAATGACTGCTTAATATCTATTGGTGGTGGGATTACTGGGGATATTTCTGGATTTGCTTCTAGTATTTTTAAAAGAGGAATTAAATTTATCAATATACCTACCACACTTTTAGCTCAGGTTGACTCTTCTGTTGGAGGTAAAACAGGAATAAATTCGAGCCATGGTAAAAATTTAATAGGGTCATTTTATCAGCCGAGTTTAGTAATATCTGATATTAATTTTTTAAGAACTTTACCAAAAAGAGAAATTTATTGTGGTTATGGTGAGATATTAAAACATACATTGATATCAAGTAAAAAAAAATTTTTTTACCTTAATCAAAATGCTTCAAAAGTTTTAAACTTAGAAACTCCACATATTGAACATTCGATTTATCAAAGTTGTTTAATTAAAAAAAAAATAATTGAATTAGATGAAAATGAAAAAAATTTAAGAAAAATATTAAACTTTGGTCATACTTTTGCACATGCATATGAGGCTACATTAGGCTATTCTAAAAAACTAAATCATGGCGAAGCAGTACTACTAGGAATAATTTCTGCATCTAAATTTAGTTTTGATTACGGTTTGCTACCTAAAAATGAATTTATATTAATACAAAAACATTTTATAAAATATAATTTATTATGTGAGATTAATAAAATTTTCAAAAAAAAACATTTAAATAAATTAATTCTATTTATGAAAAAAGATAAGAAAAATAATAATAACAAAATTAACTTGGTTTTACTTAAGCAAATAGGGAAAACAATTTTCAATTTAAGTTTTTCAGATAACAAATTAAGGTCCTTTGTTAAAAATCAATTAATCAATTAAAATTTGAATAGAATGTATATTTTCTTTCAACTCTTCTGCTAAAACACCATATATAACTTTTGTTGATTGTATTTTATTCATCTTGCTCAATTTGATAGATTTAATCTTCAGTTTTATATGAAATTTTCCTATTTGGTTTGTTGTATGGTTTTTATGAAGAAAAGTTTTATCTTCTATAACTAATTCTTCTACTGAGACACTTTTTCTAATTTTTTTTTTAATTATTTCAATTAATTGATTTATTTTCATAAATAATATTTATATTAATATACCTTATGAAAAATATTTGCGACTGGAATAATTGTTTAAAAATTGGAGAATACAAAGCACCGATTGAGAAGGATAACAGTAAAAATTATCGATTACTTTGCTTAGTACATGTCAAAGATTTTAATAAAAATTGGAATTATTTTGCAGGTATGAATGATGATCAAGTATTCAGCTTTCTAAAGTCTGACATGACCTGGCATAAACCCACACAAAGTTTTAGCTCTTCTGATAATTTTTTTAAAGTTCTCTGGAACAACACCTTAAGAGATGAATTGGATAAAGCAAAATTGAAATCTCAGTTTAATCATATGCGTCAATTTAAATTTGATCACAAAGATATCAAGGCTTTTAGTATTTTGGGAGTTTCTGTCGGTTTAAAATGGGAAAAAATTCAAGATAAATTCAAAACCCTTGTTAAAAAATTTCACCCTGATATTAATTTGGGAAATAAAAAATACGAGGAAAAATTAAAATTAATTACTTTGGCATACACTCAACTAAAGAATACATATAGAGAAAAAATTGACACCTAATTTAAATATACAGCCTGATATTAAAATATCATTAAAACAATCATTTGGTATTGACTCAGACATGGAAGTCAGTGCATTTTCAAAAAAAAGTGAATATGTTCCTGAAATTGATAAGAGCTATAAATTTGATAGAGACACTACTCTTGCAATAATATCTGGTTTTGCATTTAATAAAAGAGTTTTAGTTCAAGGTTATCACGGCACGGGAAAATCTACTCATATAGAACAAATAGCTGCAAGATTAAATTGGCCCTGCATTCGTGTTAATTTGGACAGCCACGTAAGTAGAATTGATCTAATTGGAAAAGATGCAATCGTTGTTAAAGATGGAAAACAAATTACAGAATTTAAAGAAGGTATTTTGCCTTGGTCTATTCAAAATCCTGTCGCTCTAGTTTTTGATGAATACGATGCAGGTAGACCAGATGTGATGTTTGTTATTCAAAGAGTCTTAGAGGCTGAGGGTAATTTTACCCTACTAGATAAAAATAAAGTAATTAAACAAAATAAATTTTTTAGGTTATTTGCTACTTCTAATACTGTTGGTTTGGGAGATACTACTGGCTTGTACCATGGAACCCAACAAATTAACCAAGGACAGATGGACAGATGGAATATTGTTACATGCTTAAATTATCTAAGTCTAGATAGAGAGATGGAAATTATTTTAGCAAAAAATAAAAATTTAAATAATGCCAAGGGTAAAGAAAAAATAGCCAATATGATAAAAGTAGCCTCATTAACTAGAAAAGGTTTTATAGCGGGTGATATATCCACCGTTATGAGTCCTAGGACTGTTTTGCATTGGGCAGAAAATACTGAGATTTTCAAAGATACTGGCTACGCTTTCAGAGTAACGTTCCTAAATAAGTGTGATGACATTGAAAAAAACACTATAGCTGAATATTATCAAAGATGCTTTGGCGATGAGCTACCAGAGTCGATGATTAATATTCAGATTTAAATGAGCAACAAAGAAGATAATTTCAAAGAACAATTTAAACGAGCTCTTATTTCGACTGCAAAAGTAATTTCTGGTGATTATCAGCTAAATATTAAAAAACTAGATAAGGATTTAACATCAAAAAAAATAGATTTTTTTGATGTTACCAATTTATCAAATAAGAATGATTTTGTTAAATTAAGAGCTGAAACAGATTCTGGTGCTTTAAAAAAAAAATTTTCAAATAAAGACGTATTCTATAAAAATTTGCCTAAGAACCCCTCCTACAAATCTCTATATAATATTGCTGAAAAAATTAGATATGAAACTTTGGGTGGAAAAATGCTCAAAGGTGTAAGAAAAAACTTAAGAGAAAACTATAATCAAAAAATTAATTCAATTCGTAAAGATAAATTAAAAAATAAAGAAGATGTTTCAATAATAGAAGCATTTGAATTATATATGCTAAAAAAAATTCTTAATATAGAACTAAGCGCTGTGTCCTCAAAAATGTTAAGCTTCTGGGAAAAAGATTTTAATTCTTCTATTGAAAAACATATGGATTATTTAAATCAAAACTTAGAAAATCAAAATAAATATAGCTCAAAATTTTCAGAAATTTTTGAAAGTATGGATGTTTTTAATTCAAATGATGAAAATAATAGTGAAGAAAATGATGAAAAAAAAAGTGACCAAACAAATAAATCTGAAAATAATGATGACAATTCATCAGATGAAAAAGAAGAACAAAACAATCAAAATGAAACTGAAACTAGTTTAGATGCAGGTTTTGATCTTAATGATCAACAAATGGATGAGCAATTGCAGGAATCCGATTCTCTAAAAGAAAGCACAGAAAATGTGTTACAAAAAACAAATATAAATGATTTTGATCAAGAATATAAAGTTTTTACAACTGAATTTGATGAGATTTCAAAAGCCGAAATTTTGGAAGATACAAAGGAAATACAAAAATTAAGGAAAAATTTGGATCAACAACTAGTTGGTTTTCAGGACTTAATAACTAAGCTTGCAAACAAGTTACAAAGACAACTTCTAGCAAAACAAAATAGGACTTGGGAATTTGATTTAGAAGAAGGTTTATTAGATAGCTCTAAACTAACTAGAATTATTATGGACCCTTATAACTCATTATCTTTTATGAAAGAGAAAGAGCTTGATTTCAAAGATACAATTGTAACATTGTTAATTGATAATTCTGGATCTATGCGGGGTAGACCTATTACAATCGCTGCACTTTGTGCGGATATACTATCTAGAACATTAGAAAGATGTTCTGTAAAAGTTGAAGTGTTAGGCTTTACTACCAAAAACTGGAAAGGTGGAAAAAGTAGAGAAGCTTGGACTAAAAATGAAAAACCAAAAAATCCTGGAAGACTTAATGATTTGCGACATATTATATATAAAGGGGCTGATGTGCACTGGAGACAAGCTAAAAATAACATAGGTTTAATGCTTAAAGAAGGGTTGTTAAAAGAAAACATTGATGGCGAAGCAATATCTTGGGCTTTCAACAGAATTAAAAAAAGAAAAGAAGAGAGAAAAATTCTAATGGTAATTTCAGATGGAGCGCCTGTAGATGATTCTACATTATCTGTCAACATGGGTGACTTTCTCGAAAAACATTTAAAAAAAATGGTTAAATTTATTGAAACTAAAAGTGATGTAGAAATTTTAGCTATTGGAATTGGTCATGATGTTTCTAGGTATTATAGTAAAGCTATCAAAATAACTGATATAAATGAACTTGGAGATGTGATGATTTCCCAACTAAGTGGACTATTTGAAAATAAAAAAAAACTACATTAAAGTTTTAGCAGATCTTTATTTTTCCATTTAATACTAACTTCTGCGCCATTCATATTTTTTGAGTTTTTACACAATATCTCAGCATAATTTTTTTCTAATAAAGTTTTTCCTATAAAAATTCCAAGGCCTAATCCTGATTTAGATTTTTCCGAAGATTTGAATGACTTAATATATGGCTCACCAATTTTACCAAGTACATCTTTTGGATACCCTTCTCCATCATCTACAATTATAACTTCTGTAAAATCAATGTTGCTTTTTATATTTATAAACACTTTGCTCTTTGAAAATTTGTTTGCATTTTCAATAAAATTCCTAAATCCATAAACGATCTCAACAGACTTGGTAATATCTAATGAATTAAAGTTTTGATCATAATTCACAAAAAATTCTTTTTTACTTATTTTTTGAAATGATTTTACAATCTCATTTATGTAGTCAGCTATTGTTAGGTCTCTATCAATAAAATCATCTTCAACTATAGGATCTAAAGTTAATTTTTTTAATATTTTACCACATCTTTCAATTTGACTAACTAATAGTTCAATATCTTTTTTAATTTCTTTATCTTCGCTAAATTGTTTTAATAAATCTGATGCTATAATTTTAATTGTTGAAAAGGGAGTTCCTAAAGAATGTGCAGCGGCAGCAGCCTGGCCACCAAGTGATAAAAGTTCGTGTTCTTTTGACATAATTTCTTCCATTTTATTTAATGCTTCTTTTCTTAATCTTGATTCTATTCCAAATGTTAAAGCAAAATAATTTAAAAAAAATAAAGCAATAATTAATGAGACAGGAATTGAATAATAGTAATAAAAACTTACATGGTAGTGTTCATTTAATGGATTGGGTAAAGGCTGATAAAAAAATGTGAGAAAAATAACAATCAATGTACTAATGACAACTAACGCTAAATTACTTCTGAAACCTAAGTTTGATGAGGAAAAAATACTTGGGATTATCAAAAAAATTGAAAAAGGATTAGCAATACCACCTGTTAAATAAATTAAGCAACTTAGTTGCGAAATATCTATTAATAAATAAAAGAAGGCTATCTTATCTACAAGTTGAGTCCTTTGATTCACATAAATTAAATATAAATTACTTAAAACTCCGATCAGAATTATCGAATTGGCAAAAATAAAATTAAATTTAAAATTAAATATAAAATAAACTGCATTTATTGTTACTAACTGTCCAATGGTCGCTATCCATCTTAAGTTTATATATGTTGATTTTTTAAGTGAAAAATATTTTGAAGTTTCGAAAAACTTCATTTTTAAATATCTAAATTTTGAACATTTATAGCATTAGATAAAATAAAATCTTTTCTTAAAGAAACATCACTTCCCATCAAGGTATGAATTATGCTTTGGTCTTTCTTTAAATCTTTTGAGTAATGTACTTGAAGTAAATTTCTTGTTTCTGGGTCTAATGTTGTGCTCCATAGTTCTTCAGGGTTCATCTCACCTAATCCTTTAAATCTTTGTATGCTCATATTTGCCTTCTCGTTTTCGTAGGCTTTCAGAAATTCTTTACTACCTTTCTTTAAATTTTTTAGCTCTTTGGTGTTTTCTAAGATATATTTTTCAAGTTCTTTCTCATCCTTGATGTATATTCCCTTTGTTCCTTTATTAATCTTAAATAAGGGAGGTTGCGCAAGGTATACATGACCATTTTCTATAAGTTTATTAAATGGTTTGTTATTAAAAAATGTTAGCAGTAAAGTTCTTATATGTGATCCGTCAACATCTGCATCTGTCATAATTATAATTTTTCCATATCTTAAATCTTTTAAATCTAACTCATTAGTCTTTGGGTCCAAGCCTAGAGCATTAATAAGTGTCACTATCTCATTGGAAGAAATCATTTTAGATAAAGCTTTCGTTCTGTGTTCGCTTCCATTCTTGTTGCTATTTTTCTTAAGCGGAACTTCTTCAACATAAGTGTTAAGAATTTTACCTCTTAATGGTAAAACAGCTTGATTAGATCTGTTTCTACCTTGTTTTGCAGATCCTCCCGCAGAATCTCCCTCAACAATAAATAATTCTGTTCCTTCTTGTTTACCTATTTGGCAATCGGCTAACTTTCCAGGTAAGCCACTCAATTCTAAAGCACCTTTTCTTCTTACATTCTCTCTGGCTTTTCTTGCAACATCCCTAGCAAGAGCTGCCTGCATTACTTTTGCTAAAATAATTTTAGCCACAGTTGGATTTTGATCAAACCATATTGATAATTTTTCATTTATAATATTTTCTACAATCATTCTAACTTCAGATGAAACTAACTTATCTTTTGTTTGAGATGAGAATTTTGGGTCAGGTATTTTTGCTGATAAAACACAAGTAAGACCTTCTTTAATATCATCCCCTGATATAGTTAGTTTATTTTTTTTTAAAAGATTATTTTCATGTGCATATTTATTTACGACTCTGGTTAGAGCACTTCTAAAGCCAAGTATGTGTGTTCCTCCATCTTTTTGAAAAATATTATTAGTGTATGGATAAACATCTTCACTGTAGCTTGCATTCCATTTTAATGAACATTCGACTTCAATATTATCTTTTTTTCCTTCAATATAAATTGGCTTTTTAAATAAATTGTTTCCAGTTTTATTCAAAAGTTTTTCTCTTTTTTCATCTAGAAAATCAACAAACTCTAGCAACCCACCATCAAATTTAAACTCAATTATTTTTCCTTTTTTTTGATTTAAGTCATTAATGGTTATTTTTATTCCTTTATTTAAAAATGCTAACTCTCGCATTCTTTTAATAATTATGTTTGGGGTAAACTTTATCGATGAAAAAATTTCTTTTGATGGTAAAAATGTTATTTCTGTTCCGTTCTGTTTTGATTTCCCAATAGCTTTAAGAGGAGCCAAAGAATCTCCATTTTTAAATTCAATAAAATATTTTTTTCCATCTCTATTTATTTCTAATTTCAGTTTTTCTGATAAAGCATTAACAACAGAAACTCCAACACCATGTAATCCTCCCGAAACTTTGTATGAATCGTGATCAAATTTTCCACCAGCGTGTAACTGTGTCATGATTACTTCTGCCGCAGATTTTTTTTCACCCTTGTGCATGTCCACAGGAATTCCTCTTCCATCATCTCTAACTGTAATTGTTCCATCTGAATTAATATAAATGTCTATATTTTTACAGTGTCCAGCCAAAGCTTCATCAATTGAATTATCAACAACTTCATAAACCATATGATGTAATCCAGTGCCATCATCCGTATCACCAATGTACATTCCTGGTCTTTTTCTTACAGCCTCAAGTCCTTTTAATACTTTAATTGAATCTGCTTCATAAGTTTTTTGATTATTCATAATGAGGTTTATTATAACACGAATTTAATTTTTTATATAATTCATTTAATTTATTTAAAAAAAATTACCATGCAATTTCTTTACCTAATAAATTAATAAATTTTCCATTTAAAGACTGAGAATTTGAGGATAGCAAATCTATTATTAAATTGGCACATACATCAGCTTTTATTTGTCCTCCTGGATTCATTCCTGACTGAACATTCCCTGGATCAATTGCAAAGACTATTGTTTTAAATCTGTTATTTAAATCAATGGACATATTTTTTGTTATAGAGTTTAAAGCTGTTTTTGAAGTCCTATATATATATGCATTGCCTTGATTGTTTAACTCAATGCTGCCAGCATCACTACTAATATTAACTAAAAAATCAAGATTTTTTTCAGATGATTTATTTTTCAATATTATCTGCATTATTTTCAAGATAGAAATTGAATTAACCATCAAAACCTCATGAAATTTTTTAAAATCAAGTTTTTCTATTTGTTGATCTTCAAATGATGTTCCAAAAACACCTGCACAATTAAATATTAATTCAACATCAAAAATTTTTATTTTTTCTTCGAGATACTTAGTTTCGTCTATTTCTCTTTGATCATATTTTACAAATATAAGATTCTTATTATTTATATTTTTTAAATTTTCTGAGCTTTGGCGATAAGTTGCTAAAACTTTATTATCCAATTCTAAAAGTTTTTTTGTTAAAGCCAGACCTATACCAGAATTAGCACCCGTTACTAAGATATTTTTTTTATTTATATTTGTTAAATAATTTTTTTTTGAAAATTTTCTAATATATAAAAATTTTTTGATTTTTTTTCTTAAGCCCATTTTTTTATTTACTTTATTGAATGATTTAAAGTATATTATCACTCTTTATGAAAATTGTTAAAACTAAAATCAAAGGATTGTTGATCATAAAAACTAATATCTACAAAGATAAAAGGGGTTTTTTTAAAGAAATTGTTAAAGAGAAAATCTTAAATAAAAAATTTAAATTTACTTGCTTATCAGTATCTAAAAAAAACACTTTAAGGGGTTTACATATTCAATTAAAAAATCCACAGGCAAAACTAATTACTGTTGCGTTTGGTACTATTTTAGATGTTGTTCTAGATTTGAGAAAAAATTCTCAAACTTTTGGAAAAACTTTTTCAATTAAAATGTCAGATAAGTCTGATTTTTCACTTTTCATTCCAGCGGGTTTTGCGCATGGCTTTTTTTGTAAGTCAGAAAAATGTATCGTTTATTATAAGTGTAGTAATTACCAAAATAAAAAATCTGAAAAAACAATTAAATGGAATGACGATTTTTTGAAAATTAAATGGCCTAATAAAAAGCCAATCATATCCAAAAAAGATAAATTGGGACTTACATTTAATGAAATAAAAAAACTAATTTAATAAATTTTCTAACTGACCTATGTTAATCATCATATCTCCATTTTTTTTTTGCTTATCTTCTAATAATGGTGTTTCAATTAAATTATATTCCAAACCGATATATTCTGAAATTTTTTTATTAATAAAATTAGGATGATTTCTTGGTTTCATCTCAATTACTTTTGTATTTGGTTGACAAAAAACTAAATTTGCAAATGCAGCGCCATGAGCACCTACTATAACTTTAGCATTTTTAAATAAATGTATTTGTTTCTGAAAAGACAGTTGCCCAACTTTATATTTACTAAATCCTTTTGATTTTAAAAATAATGAAACTTCCTCATTGTTAATTATCTGACAATGATTAAAAGTTGACTCACTTCTGTCTATAAAAATTTTCTCATTAGAATCAAATTTTTTTTCTTTTGTTAAGAATGTTTCTCTCAACCATTCTATTATCCATTTTGGCATATTATTTACTTCTTCTAATATGTAACCCTTATAATACCATGGATGATCAACAGCATATATTTTTTTTGCTTCAATGTGTCTGTGAATATTGGAGTCTAATATCTTTATGTTGTGCAAACCCATAGTTTCAAAAATATTCTTTTGATAATCATGCAGTTTTGAAAAATAAACATTTCCCACAGCATCTATATTGTTTAATTCTGAAAAAATTTTTATTTTAGGTAGAATATCAAACAACCAATGAAAATAATTATTATTTCCACTGGCTCCTTGGCTCAATATTAGTACACTGGAATTTATTTTCTTTTTAATTCGTGGTGTTCCTTTTTCAAGTATATTGCTAAATTTTGCCTCACACAGTTTACCATTAATTTGTTGGTAGGATATCTTATCTAAAATTTTATTATTGTTTATTATGGCCACATTTTCTACTTGGTCATTATAAACTACACCATCTTTAATTTCATATATTGAATAATTTGTATTGTCGAATTTTTTTATATTAGAACTTTGTACAGGATAAATTTTTATATTTTCATTTTTTAAGTTATTTTCTTCATAAGCTACTTCTCCATATATTAACTTAAACATTAATTGAAAAAATTTCTTAAACAGATTTTGTAATTTTTTTCTTATCATTTTTACACTTTGGAGGAGAGAGTGGGATTCGAACCCACGGTACCTTTAACAGTACACACACTTTCCAAGCGTGCGCCTTAAACCGCTCGGCCATCTCTCCATTTTATTTAAATAATTATTCATCTACAAATATGTAAGGCCATTCTAGATAATTTGAATATTTTTTAAACCAAAAGGATAAATATCTTTCAGCTAAATATGCGTATAATCTAGTTGTCTCATAACCTTTCAGTTCTTTAAATCCAAAAATTTTTTCGCATTCATCCAACCAAGAGAATAAATCTTTAAACCACATATCTATAATTTTAGGTTTGGCTATAAACATAATATGTGGGTTAAATTTTCTTGAATTATGTACATAGTTTTTAAAATCTTTTTTATCTTTTTCATTCATTACACTAATTGCTTTATCAATAATTCCATAGCCATGAAACATATCAAAATGTAATTTTATTGTATGTTTTTCTTTATTATAAAGAATTGATGGTTCTTTAATAATATTTTTCCATCCCTTTTTTATTAATTTACTAAATTTTTTTACATTTAAATTTATAGGCCTACAGATGATAGCGTCATGTCCTGTCCATTCTTTTGGAACTGTTTTTAAAAAATCACTTTTATCTAAATAATTATTATCATTAACTAAATTATTTTTTTGCTTCCAAAGTCTTCTTTTTTGACAAAAACCAATCCAAATATCCTTATTAATATTATTTCTTAATTTATTTTTCCAAAACCAGTAATGAAATGTAAGTTCTGAATAATACTTTTCTTTGTAAAATATATTAATTAGATTATCACATTTAATATATTCTATTGGAAAATCATCTTTCCCTACTGCAGCTAGATTATAATTTAATTCTTTTAAAAATTTTACATCTTTATTAGTTACACAATAAATTTCTAAATTATTTTTCATTTTTTCTTTATGATTGCTACTTCATTTTGTTTACCTTTAAATATTTCTATGCTGCTATAATTATTTAAAAAATATTGTTTATCTTTATCGTTTATATATTCAGATTTAAAATCTTTATTATTTTTTATAGCTAATAAAATTTGCTTTAAAGTTGGGAATTCATTGTTTAGATTCATGTCAACTCTAGTATCAGGAAAATCTAATTCCTCACAAATGAATAAACCACCTGAAGAAATTTTTTTAAACAACATAAATAGGCTTATTATTTGATCTTTAAGAGAGTGAGATGCATCTTCCATTATTAAGTCATAATTCAAGCTCTTCTCTAGAATAACTCCTCTTATAGAGTCTTCATCAGAAGTATTGATGTAAAAATTTTCCATTCTATTAGATTTGTACCTAAACAAATCAGGAAAAATATCTCCTGAATAAATTTTGGCATTTTTAAAATAACAATAAAAGCTCGCAGCAGCATTTCCATAAAATGACCCTAACTCAAGTATTTGTAAATCATTATTTTTAATTTTAGAAAAATGTTCTTGATAAATTGATGAATATCCATGTGCTTCAATTCTAATTTTTTTTCTTTTAATAGGCTGCATATATTGATCAATATAATAATCACCTTTATCGCTATTAAAATATTCAAATAGATAATCCAAATCCATGTTTAACAATGATAAATTTTTATTTATATATTGATCCAAATTTATTTTAGTTGGTAAATAGGGAATGTTTAGTAAGTACCTAAAAGGAATGATTAAATATAAATATAATTTTAAAAAAAATTTAGCTTTAACTACTCGGTGTCTATAATAAATATCAAAAAATGTTTTTATTTTCATATTATAAATTTCGCATATTTTATTATATTATCTTTCAAATATTTTGGAAATGTTGAGTCTATATTAACTTTTTTATAATTATGACCTCTTCCAAATAAATCTATTTTTTTTTTAATGTTATCTTCTATTGCTTTAATTGATGAGTACTTTTCATTTGAAAATTCATTATGTGCAAATGTTTTTAGCTTAATTGAAATATTCTTAATATCTAAAATGTTATTAAAGTGCCACCCTGCATCATTAAAAATTTGAATATTTTTTTCTTTATCTAGTCTTAAAAAATTATAATTCAAATTTTTTGATTTTACTTTCTGTCTCATAAAATCAATTGAATATAAATTTTTTTTTTTTGAAACTCTAGTTCCCTCCCATGGACTTTCATGTTCATTAAATAAATTAAATTTATAATTGAAACATTTTTGCATAAATATCCCATATTTCTTATTTAATTTAAAATTTTTATATATATCAGGATTTGGGATTTCATCTGGGTCAGAAAAAAAAATATAATCATCGTCATTTGCTTCATTTAAATTTTGTAAAATAAATTCACGTTGTGTTGCTTGGTTCTCCCACGATGTTGCACTGTTAGAAAATGGCTGTTCAAGAATAATATGATTTATTTTTTTTGAATTGAATGTATTTTTAAAATTTATTGGCTTCGGACTTCCTTTATGATCATATCTAGACTCGCAAATTATAAATTGATCTACATAATCCTTAAGAATATTATACCTTAAATCAAAAATATAATTTTCATTAAAAAAAGTTACACAATCATAAATTTTGTTTTGCATTTTAATTAAGCCACTTATCAATAAGTTTCATGTTCCCATAAGTTTCTTCAATACTTAAACCAGGGAAATTTGGCTTTTTTTTGTTGTCTAATATACTTCTACTAATAGCCTCTATTTCATACGAAAAAACATTGTCTCTACTACTAACTTTTATCTTTTTATTTTCTACATTGATAATATTAATTTCCGATGGATTTGCATGCCATGTATTTTCTATTATTAGTTCACCTTTACTGCCAATTATTCTTGTTTTTTTTCCTATATCTTTTGTAAAGGAAGCGCTCATTCTAGATTTAAAGCCATTTTCAAATATTATTTCTGCAGATGCATCTACGTCAACTCCAGTAACCCCTACTTCTTTCTTTTTATCTAAAATTTGAGCTTTATCATAATCAATATTTGAAATTAATGAGGCAATAAGTGTACTAAAAGATACTGTATAACAACCTAAATCCAATATAACTCCACCACCAAGTTCTGCACTATATTTTCTATTCTTTGGATCAATTTTTTTATTTTTTTCAAAACCTAAAAAATTTTTTTTAGTTATAATATTATTACCAAAAAAGGTTTCCATTGATAATAATTTTCCAATCGTGTTATCTTTTATCAGTTCTATAATTTTTAAAATTTGTGGGTGATATAGATACATGAGTGCTTCTCCAAAAAAAACATTGTTTTTATAATGATTTTTTTTTATATCTTCGATTTCATGAAGATTAATTACCGCAGGTTTTTCAACTAAAAAATTTTTATTACACTTAATTGAATTTACAATCCATTTGTGGTGATGAGAGTTAGGTAGCGCTATATACACTATGTCAATATCATGACTTAATAATAACTTTTCGTAACTATCAAAACAATATTTTTCCTCTATTTGAAATCTATTTTTAAATTTAAATATTTTATTTTTATCTAGACTTGCTATTGCAACTAATTTTGCATTATCTGAGTATTGAAAAGCTTCGGCAAACTGTTCGGCAATATTACCTAGACCAATTATTCCCCAATTAATTTGTTTCACTAATTATTCCTTTTTAATTTTTAAAACACCTATGAATGCTTCCTGTGGAATTTCAACTTTACCAAATTGTTTACCTCTGGCTTTACCTTTTTTTTGTTTTTCTAATAATTTTCTTTTTCTATCTCTTGCTCCACCTCCATGAATTTTTGTTAAAACATCTTTTTTGAAACCTTTTATTGTCTCTCTTGCAATAATCTTTCCTCCTATTGCTGCTTGCACAGGTATCATGAAGTTATGTCTAGGTATTAAATCTTTCAATTTTTCACAAACTTCTCTTCCAACTGTTTGTGCAAAATCTTTGTGCACCATCATAGCTAGAGCATCCACTGCTTCTGAGTTTACTAAAATTCCAAGTTTTACTAAATCTCCTTCTCTATGGTCTATAATTTCATAATCAAAACTTGCGTAACCACTTGTCATAGATTTTAGTCTGTCATTAAAATCAAATACAACTTCGTTTAATGGAATTTCATAATTTAAAATCGCTCTATTACCTGAATAACTTAAATTAGTTTGCATTCCCCTTTTATCTTGGCATACTTTTATTATCGCACCTAGATACTGATCGGGCGTTATAATTGTTGCTTTAATCCACGGTTCTTCAATAAGTTTAATATTTGTTGGATCAGGCAGACTTGACGGATTTTGTAATTCTATTACTTCACCTTTATTTAAATATACCTTATAAACAACACCAGGTGTAGTTGTTAATAAATTTATATCAAATTCTCTTTCTAGTCTTTCAGTTATAATTTCTAAATGTAACAATCCTAAAAATCCACATCTAAAACCCAATCCTAATGCTGAAGACGACTCTGCTTCATATGAAAAACTAGCATCATTTAACTGCAGTTTACCAAGGCCATCCTTTAACTTTTGGTATTCAGAACTGTCTACTGGAAACAGTCCACAAAATACAACTGGTTTGCTTGGCTTGAAGCCTGGTAGAGCTTCTTGAGCTGGTTTACTTGCATCACAAATGGTGTCTCCAACTTTTGTTTCTGATAAAATTTTTATTCCTGTTGTTATAAAGCCAATTTCTCCAGCATTTAATTCACTAACATCTGTTGCTTTTGGGGTGAATACCCCAACTTTTTCAATGATGTATTCTTGGTTAGTGGACATCATTTTTATTTTCATATTTTTAGAAATTTTACCATTAATAACCCGAACTAAAATAACCACTCCTAAATAAGTGTCATACCAACTATCAACTAGTAGACACTTTAAATCTGCATCTTTCTCTCCGTCTGGTGCTGGTAGCGACACAATAATTTGTTCTAAGATATTTTCTATACCTTCACCTGTTTTTCCAGAACAAGGGATGGCATTTTCAGTATCAATACCTATTACATCTTCTATTTGTTTTTTTGTTTTTTCTAAATCTGAAGCTGGCAAATCAATTTTATTTAAAACAGGAACTATTTCATGTTTAGTATCTAAAGCTTGATAGACATTTGCTAATGTTTGTGCTTCTACTCCCTGAGTGCTATCAACAATCAAAATGGAGCCCTCACATGCATATAGAGATCTACTAACCTCGTAGCTAAAGTCTACATGCCCAGGTGTGTCGATAATATTTAAAATATATTCTTTTCCATCTTTCGCTTTATATTTAAGTTTCACAGTTTGAGCCTTAATAGTTATTCCTCTTTCTCGTTCAATATCCATTGAGTCTAAAACTTGAGCTTTCATTTCTCTTTCAGTAAGGCCACCGCAACTATGGATTATTCTATCGGCTATAGTTGATTTGCCGTGGTCTATATGTGCAATAATTGCAAAGTTCCTTATGTGATCAATTTTTGTCATGATTACGATCTAATCTTTGCGTCAGTTTTTGATTCTACAGTTGAAATAATAAGTTGATTAATCTTATTTAGATCATCTTCATTTAATGTTTTTTCTAAAGACTGAATTGTAACATTTAATGCAATCGATTTTTTATCTTCAGGGATATTTTCTCCTTCATAAACATCAAATACTTTAACTGATTTTATTAAATCTTTATCTACATTTACAATTATCTCTATTAATTCCTGAACTTTAAAATTCTTATCTAAAATAAATGCAAAATCTCTTTCAGATTTTTGAAAGTCTGAATATTTATATTGAGTTCTTTGATCTTTTAATGATTTTTTTAGCTGTTTTATATTGTCTAAGTATATTTCAAATCCAACTAATGCTTCGGTTTTAATATCTAATTTTTTTAATATATTGGGGTGAATATCACCAAAAAAGGCTACTACTTTTTCTTTGTCTTTATTTAAAAATATTCTTCCAGATTTTCCTGGATGGTAATAATTTGGTGTTTGATCATCAATATAAAATTGATCTTTATTGTACCCAGCTTCTACTAAACTTTGAACAACATCTCTTTTTACATCAAAAATGTCAACTAACCTCTCTTGTTCTGCCCAACTATGTCTAGCCAATTTTCCTGATCTTAATCCACTAATTACCGTCTGTTGTTCTCCTGGTTGAGAACCTGAAAAAATTGGACCTATTTCAAATATTGATAAATCCTTAAACCCTCTTCCTAAATTTTTATTTATATAAATCATTAAATTTGAAAAAATTGAACTTCTCAATACGTCCAAATCTGAACTTATAGGATTGACTATTTTAATTTCTTTATTATTTTCAATAAACAATTGATTAATTTTACTGTCAGTAAACGACCAGGTAATTGCCTCAAGATATCCTTTAGAAGCAATGGCTCGCTGTAAAAAATGAAATAATTTTTGTATTTGATTTAAAGTATTTTTTTTTCTACCTTTTTCAGGCTCAATTATCTTAATTTGATCATAACCTTTGATTCTTACTAATTCCTCAACTATATCTACCTCTTGTTCAATATCAGGTCGCCAAGACGGAATTGTTAATAATAATAATTTTTTTTTTTTTTTTTTTTTAAATCTTAAGTTGGTTAATATTTTGATCATTTTTTTTT
>Ga0209709_10000096_pt1 | contig 78541 bp, 78 predicted proteins | sample ArcticOcean_MG_C_2_FD_187435 | JGI IMG/M metagenome (GOLD analysis project Ga0209709, IMG submission 187435) | Marine microbial communities from western Arctic Ocean - ArcticOcean_MG_CB4_136 (SPAdes) (version 2) | ecosystem: Environmental > Aquatic > Marine > Oceanic | place: Arctic Ocean...
TCTTAGTCGGGGTGGCAGGATTCGAACCTGCGACCTCCTGCTCCCAAAGCAGGCGCGATGACCGGGCTACGCTACACCCCGAAAAATAATGGGGCAAATATAACGTTAATTACGTTCTTCACAAGTTATTTAATAATTTGTTTTGTGACCTCTTTAAAAATAAAAAAATATTTATTTAGGTGCTATTATTTTTACATTTTCAAACTGAATAGTTCCTCTGATTATTCCATCAATAACCTTATTTAATGCAAAAGCAATAGGTAGTTTTAGTTTAGCTTTTGAATATATTAGGCTAATTTCTCTTGCTGGTGCTGGGTCTTCAAAATACCTTAGATTTTTTTGTTTTTCACTAGATAAAGATTGTGTGTGCATGTAAGGCAGTAAAGTCATTCCAAGACCTTCATCAGCTAAATTTATCATTGTTTCAAAACTCCCACTTTTAATACTAAACTTATAATCAATAAGATTTATGCCACATAGATTAATCATTTGATTTCTAAAACAATGACCATCTTCTAAGATTAAAATTTTACTACTTTCTAAATCGTTTATTTGTAACTTTTTATTTTTATATAATGGGTGATTTTCTGGTACATACCCCACAAATGGTTCATAGTATAGTGGGTTTTCTATTAATTTGAAATTATTTAATGGTGTTGCTCCAATTCCAGCATCTATTCTGCCATCTAATATTTGTTCAGTAAAATTTTTAGTATTTAATTCTTCAATTTTCAATCGTACTTTAGGAAATTTTTTCAGAAAAGTATTTAAAAAAAGCGGAAGTAATGTTGGCATTACTGTTGGAATAATACCTAACCTGAATTCACCTTCTACAACTCCTTTTTCTTGATCAATTAAATATCTCATTTTTTGAGATTCTTCAATTATATTTTTTGCTTGTTTAATTATTTTTTCCCCAACAGCAGTTAATGCTATTGGTTTTGTGTTTCGATTAAAGATTATAGCACCAAGTTCTTCTTCTAATTTTTGAACTTGCATGCTAAGAGTAGGTTGAGTTACATTGGATTTATCCGCAGCTAATGTGAAATTACCATATTTTGCTACAGCAAGTGTATATTGAAGTTGAGTGAGTGTCATTAGTATATTCTATTAAAAAACTAAATTTAATAAGAAAAATCTATTTAATCAACAACTATAGCTTTTATATATATATTTTTATGTGGTGTTTCTCTGTCATCAGTTTTTTCTTTATTTATTTTGTCAACTACATCCATGCCTTTTATTACTCTCCCAAAGGCTGTATAGTCTTTGTCAAGATGATATGCTCCTGAATTTTGTTGAACTATGAAAAACTCAAATGGTGATGCTAATTTATGTGGATTGTCAATTTCACTACTAGGCATTGATATTACTCCTCTATGATGTTTGTTTCCTTTTCTTGTGTCTGGAGGAAGTAAATATCTACCTATTTGTCTCCTTTTTAGTAATATTTTTGAGTCATCTGAATTTCCTCCCTGAATTATAAAATCAGGAACAACTCTATGAAAAATTGTACCGTCAAAATATTTTTTCTTTATTAAAAAAATAAAATTTGAACGGTGAATGTTCGTGTTTTTATATAAAAGAATGACTATATCACCATATTCGGTAGATATTTTCACTTTGTCTTCTAAATTTTTCTTTGAGTACTCATATAAAAATGGTATTGCATTTTTCTCATTTAACTTTATAAAACTATCAATCTGTTTTATATTTGTTATAGTTTTTGTTTCCGGGTTTTTCAATAAAGGCTTATTTTTTTTTATAGTCTCACAACTAGAAAAAATAAAAACTATTAATAATAAAATTCTTTTCATGAAGTTTTCGATATTTCAAAATGCAATTCCAAAATTAAAAGAAATATCGTTACCGGGTAATGATGCTCAAATTGAAATGTCCTCATCTGAGAGATTAAAGCTTATTAAGAAATATAAAAGTTACAAATCAAATGCTTTAATAGCTAGTGTTTTAATATGTGTTTATAAAGACAAGACTGGTGAGGCCTGCTTTGTGTTAATGCAAAGACCAATAGATAAGGGTGTTCATTCTGGTCAAATATGTTTGCCCGGAGGCAAAAAAGAATCATTTGATAAATCAAATTGGAAAACTTCAATAAGAGAGACTGAAGAAGAGGTAGGGCTAGATGCACATGACATGAATTACGTAAAGGCCTTGTCATCAATTTATATTCCTCCAAGTAACTTTATAGTCTACCCTTTTATTGCGATTTACAACCAATTTCCAGAGTTTAAAATTGATAAAAATGAAGTTAAAAAAGTTTTTGATGTATCTTTTGATTTATTATTAGATGATTCATCAAAAATTAAAATTGATATTTCTGATAAATACATGAATGAAATAGGCGTTCCAGCTTATAATTTTAGAGATAATATTGTTTGGGGTGCAACAGCAATGATATTATCAGAATTCAAGTTTTTATTAAAAAAAATTCATTTTTAATTTTTCAACAATTCTAGTTATAAAAAACTTATGCTTTTTTTAAAAAAAAATTCTTTTGGACATTATCTAATTTTAAAGAAATGGTTGATTAGATATCTGGGAATAATGACCCATAGAAGATTTAGGGGATTTAATAATTTAAAAATTGAAGGATCTGAAATCATTAAAAATCTACCAGATAAAAATGTTTTATTTGTTTCTAATCATCAAACTTACTTTGCTGATGTAGTAGCAATGTTTCATGTTTTTAATGCATGTTTAAGAGGTAGAACAGATTCTATAAAAAATGTAGGTTATATATGGAATCCAAAACTAAATGTTTATTATGTTGCTGCAAAAGAAACCATGAAATCTAGCTTATTGTCTAGAATATTAGCTTATGCAGGTTCAGTTTCTATTGAAAGAACATGGCGCGAAAAAGGGAAAGAAATTAACAGAAAGGTTAAGTTTTCTGATATTTCAAATATTGGAAGAGCTTTAGATGATGGCTGGGTTGTAACCTTTCCACAAGGAACAACAAAACCTTTCAAGCCTATCAGAAAAGGCACTGCTCATATCATCAAAAGATATAAACCTGTTGTGATTCCTATTGTTATTGATGGTTTTAGACGATCATTTGATAAAAAGGGCATAATGATTAAAAAAAGAGATATTCTCCAGACAATGCATATCAAGAAGGCCTTGGATATAGATTATAATAATGAATCTATTGACGAAATTATTGAGAAAGTAGAATATGCAATTGAACAACATTCATCTTTTTTAAAAGTAATGTCAATTAAAGAGTTAGAGGTTCAAGAAAAATTAAATAAAAATAGAACTTTCTAGCTTTTAAAAATCATTAATAATTCCTGCACAAGAAACTCTAGCTCCTGCTGCTCCTGATGGTTGAGACGTAAGATCATCTTCTCCATCATGAATGATAATAGATTTTCCTATTATATTTTTAATTGGATCATCACAGTTTAAGCACCAAAGATCAGTAGCGAATTTCATCATTCCATGTCCATTTTCATCTGCAATAAAATTTCCAATATCTCCTCTATGAAATCCTTTGCTGTTTCCCCATGATCCATGATTTTCAAAAGTTGGATTCCAATGTCCTCCAGCTGATTTTCCATCAGCCGAAGAGCAATCAGCTTTTTCATGGATGTGAATCGCATGATTTCCTGGATTTAAACCCATAATATGAGCTTCTAATTCAACCTTACCATTATTCACCTGTTTTATTGTAACTAAGCCAGATGTTCCGCTATCGTTTTTAGAATTCAAGGAGATTTTATACTTATGTATTGATTCACTTTTCTTTTTTGTTTGATTACAACTATATGACAGCAATAATGAGATTAGAAGTATTAAATATTTTTTCATTTTAAATGTGTTTAATTATTAATATTGAATTTTTCAGATGGTGTAAAAGGAGAAATTGATATTTTCTCCATTTTTAATTGATATTGTTTCCATTCTTCATTGAAAAACATATTTACCTTATCTAAAGCAGATTTTAATTCATTTTCTGCCTGAGTTGTTAAAATTTCTTCAGTCTTAGTTGTTCCGTTTGGTCTAGAACTTGAGTAATAATAAGCTTTTCTTATTCTAGATAAAACAGTTTCTTTTGTACTTCTAATAATACCTTGTCTTTTATCAACTTTACCAAAGAACAAATCCTGAATAACATTAATTTTTTTGATCACTTCCTTAGATGACTCAATTTGAGTTTTAAATGATAAAGAATCATTTTTAATTAAAATATTTTCAAAATCTTTAGCAATCAAAATACTTTTAGCAAGCTGATTTGATGCCTTGTCAATAATTTTGATGTATTTTTCTAAAGTTTTTGATGTTTTATATGAATTCTCAATTGCTTTCTTAGAAATAGATAATCTTGGATCTGATTTAACAATTATAAAAGTTTCATCATTAATGTCTCCAACTTCCATGATTAACTTGTACTCGCCTGGTTTTACTTGGGTCCCAGACCCTTCACTATTATTTTTTCTAATTTTTCGTTTTGGATATTTTGGACCTTTTTCATCCATATTCCAACTAATTTTATGAAATCCTTTTTTGTCTGGAAATTTTATTTTTAAAGTTCTAATAAGCCTTTCCTTATCATATACTTTTAATAAAATGGTATCTTTTTTAAGGTCTTTTATTTCAGAAAAATCTGGATTAAAAAAATATTTTATTTGGGCACCAAAGCCTTTATTTTCTCCATTAAATAAAGCATCACCTCCAAACCTACTTCCAGTAGGTTGCTGTATAGACGCCATGTAAGCAGTTGGAGGTTCAAATAGTTTAAATAATTCATTAGTTAAGGACAAGCTGTCTGCCATTGCCCTTAAGGGTTTAATGTCATCCAATATCCAAGCAGCTCTTCCAAATGTTCCAATTATTAGATCGTGTTCTCTTGGATGAATAGCCAAATCTTTAGTAGATACAGTAGGAAAAGTTTTTGAATCAAATTTCTGCCAATTTTCACCAGAGTTTAAAGAGAAATATAAACCATCATCAGCACCTAAAAATAATAATTTTGGATTGACAATATCTTCAATTATACTTAATGTGTATGATGACACATCATTTGAATCAACAATTCTTTCCCATGTTTTTCCATAATTTTTTGTTCTGTAAGCATAAGCCTCGTAATTAAATCTTCGATAATCGTTAGCTATCAATAATGCTTCACCTTTATTTTTATTCGAAGCTTTAATCTGAGGAATCCAGCTTCCTTTTGGCAAACCTTTGAGCCCTTTAGTAACATCCTCCCAGTTTCCCCCTCCATCTTTAGTAATATGAACTCTTCCATCATCAGAAGCCACCCATAACATATTTTTTTCTAAAGGACTAGGTTCAATTACAATTAATGTACAATGATTTTCTGCACCCGTGGCATCTAAAGTTAATCCTCCACTTTCAGATTGTTTTTGTTTTTCGGGATTATTTGTTGTTAAATCTGGAGATATTAACCTCCAAGTAAGGCCCTTGTCTGAGCTTTTATGTACAAATTGACTTCCAAAATAAACAGTACTATTATTAAAAGGATCTTGTCCTATTGCAGCATTCCAGTTGAATCTTAATTTGATTTCTGGATCTGGATGAGTTGGACGAACAGTATAATTATTTCCAGTTTTCCAGTCGTATCTTGAAACATTCCCTTGCTGACTCATTGCAAACCCAAATTGAGAATTATCTTTATCAGGTACAACATCAAAACCGTCACCAAATGCAATTTCTTGCCAATAAGAATTTCTAATCCCCTGAGTTTTCCAGACATAAGCTGGTCCTCTCCAAGATCCATTATCTTGCATGCCCCCGTAAACATTATAGGGGTATTCATTATCTATACTAATGTGATAAAATTGAGCAACGGGAATATTTCCAATAAATCGCCATGATTTTCCACCATCTCTAGAAATATTCATTCCTCCATCGTTTCCATCAATTATAAAATTTCCATTTTCTGGATGAATCCACCAAGCATGGTGGTCAGGATGAACCCCATTATCAACTCCATAGGCAGGCATTAATTCTGAAAAAGATTTTCCACCATCTTCTGAAACATTAACATATGTAAATACTGAATAAACCCTATTTTCATTTTTAGGATCAACAAATAAGTCAGAATAATAAAAAGGACGATTACCAATTCCAGGCTTAGAATTAATTAATTTCCATTTTTTACCTCCATCTATTGATTTGTATAAACCATTTTTTTTAGATTCAATTAAAGCATATAATATTTCACTTTTATTGGTGGCAAAAGCTAAGCCGATTCTTCCTAAATCTCCTTTTGGAAGACCATCTTTTTCAGTTTTTTTAACCCAATTCTTGCCTCCATCAATTGTTATAAATAATCCACTCTTTGGTCCTCCTGATTTAAAAAACCAAGGCTCTCTTTTATGTTCCCAAAGAGCAGCAACTAATTTATTAGGATTTTTTGGATCCATAACAAGGTCAGCTGCACCAGTATTCAGATTTCCACTAAGAATTTTCATCCAAGTTTCACCTCCATTAACAGTTTTATAAACCCCTCTTTCTTTGTGTTCACCCCAAGGAGATCCAATAGCAGCTACATATAAAACATTAGGGTTGTCGGGATGAATAATGATTCGATGAATATGTCTAGTGTATTCTAGACCCATACTTTTCCAACTATCTCCTCCGTCTAATGATTTATATATACCAAAACCTCCATTTAAACTATTCCGTGGATTTCCCTCTCCAGTTCCAGCCCAAATTACATCAGGATTTGACTGTTGAATTGCAATAGAGCCAATTGAAGCAGTAATTTGGTCATTAAAAATAGGCTCCCAAGAAACACCTCCACTTTTTGAGCGCCAAATACCCCCAGAAGCAGTTCCAATATATATTGTTTTGGGATCATCATGAACTACATCAATGGTTGTTGTCCTTCCACTCATTCCTCCAGGACCAATATTTCTTGCAGGAGTGCTGTTTAACCATTTAGGGTCAAAACTTTGTGCATTGATAATATTGATCGAGATTAAAAAAAAGAATAATAAAAAAAGTCTCATATTTTTGTAATTAAAAAATAAAGATAATAAACAGATTCAATTTATTTCACTCAAAAAAATATCATATTTGTGTTTTACAATTTTTATGAAAAAAATATTAATAATAATAATGACTATAACTTTTACAAATGCATGTTCTGTAATTAAAAATTATTCATTAAACTCTTTTACTTCTTCAAAGTATAAATCAATTCCTTTTTCAGAGGAAAATATTCCAGCTCCCCCAGATTACTCCTTAGACAATTCATGGGCTGTATTACCTTCCAAATACCCAAAGCCTCTTATCGAAATTATTGGAAATACAAAACCGGATAGTGCAGCTGTTTTTTTTATTTACCCCACTTTACTCTTAGACCCAGAGGATATTAGTTGGAATTCAGATATTTATAAAAAACAAATACGAGATGATGTAATTAATAAGGCTGTTAAATATCAAGCTTCGGCATGGGCAAGTGCTGGTGAATTATACGTGCCATTCTATCGTCAAGCTCATATTAGAATTTTTACAAGTCCATATAATGAATCAAGGGCATGGGAGCTTGCTTATTCAGACTTAAAAAAGTCCTTTGAATATTTTTTGAAATATCACAGAAAAAATCGTCCAATAATTATAGCTTCTCATAGTCAAGGAGCGATACATGCGAAGAGGCTATTACAAGAATATTTTGACGGAACAGATTTACAGAATGAGCTGGTTGCTGCCTATTTAATTGGGACACAAATAAAAATAAATGATTTTAAAAATTTAAAACCATTAGAGTCAAAAGAGGAAACAGGAGGATATGTGAGTTGGAACACCTATAAAAAAAACAGATATCCAAAAAAATATAACCAATGGTTCAAGGGAGGAGTTGTAACAAACCCCATAAACTGGAACTCAGATCAATCATCAGATATTTCAGAGCATCTTGGAATATTATATATAGATGATAAAATATATCCTAAAAGCGTAAAAGTTTATAAAACTGATGGAATTTTATGGACTTCAGTTCCAAAAGTGCCCAATCGAATACTTTTAAATTTTATAAAAAGTTATCATTATGCCGATATTAATTTATTCTGGGCCGATATTAAAAAAAATTCTAAAGACAGATTAAATGCTTGGTTTAAGAATAATAATAATCATTGAAGCTTTTAGAAATATTTACAGAATGTAAAACTCAATGGCTGAAGGCAATTGAAGAAAAAGATCATTCTTTCAGGTCTTTTGTTTTATCAACTGTTGATATCAATAGAAAGCCTAATAGCAGAAATGTAATTTTAAGAAGTTTTGATTCAAATAAATTGAGTTTTACTATTTATACAGATTTGAGGTCAAAAAAAGTGAATGATTTGAAAAACTCTTCATCCGTTCAATTATTGTTTTATGATAAAACCGCTTTATTTCAAGTTACGGTTCGAGCTGAATTAATAAATATAAATTCAGATTTAAATATTTTTAATGCTCAACCTGAGCATTCAAAAAAAAACTACACCTCTTTTAAACCTCCAGGAGTAAAAATTGATGATCCCTATTATGTTCCTATCGGTAAAGAAATTAACTTTTGTGAATTGACCTTCAAAGCTCTGTCGATTGAAGCTCTATATCTAAAAAAAGAAGTAAATATTAGAAGTTGTTTTAATTTAAATGACCAATGGAAAGGATTTTTTATGACGCCATAAAATATATTATCATAAAATTTGTAATTTCATAAAAATTTAAAATCAAATGAGTAAAAAATCACGAAACTTAAATAACAGTCGCAGAGATTTTATAAAAAAATCTGCTTTAGCCTCAACCTTCTTTATTCTTCCACGTCATGTTTTAGGCGGGGTAAATTATGTAGCTCCAAGTGATCAATTAGCTATTGCAGGTATTGGTGTTGGTGGCAAGGGAAGATCTGATATATTGAATGCTTCAGTAAACGGAAGAGAAAGGGTTGTTGCTTTGTGTGATGTGGATCCTAACGGTCTTCATGGTGTAATTGAGAGTCGTGAAAAATTCCCAAAAGCTAAATTTTATGAAGATTTCAGAGAAATGCTTGATAAACACCCTGAGATTGACGCAGTAACAATTTCTGGACCAGACCATTCTCATGCCCCTTCTGCAGTTTATTCAATGGAACGAAATAAACACGTTTATGTTCAAAAACCATTAACTCATAACGTAAGAGAGGCACGGCTTTTAACAGAAATGGCCAGAGAAAGAAAAATTGTATCTCAAATGGGTAATCAAGGAGCTTCAAATCCTTCACAGTTATCTGTTCAAAAATGGATCAATGAAGGTGAGATTGGAGAAGTTTCGAAAGTTCATGTATGGACCAACCGTCCAGTTTGGCCACAAGGAATTAATATGCCAAAACCAGATAACAGTAAACTTCCAAATGGTCTTAATTGGGACTTGTGGTTAGGTCCAGCTCCTAAAACAGAATATATACCAGGAATGCACCCTTTCGATTGGAGAGGATGGTGGGCATATGGTACAGGGGCTCTTGGTGATATGGGATGTCATATTATTGATGTTCCTTTTAAAGCCCTGGGTTTAAAATACCCTACTGATGTAGAATGTAGTGTAGGAAGTGTTTTTACTAAAATGTGGACTCCAGAGTATATTCCAGAGGGATGTCCTCCTTCATCTTCAGTAACATTGCATTTTGATCCAACAATAAAAAATAAAAGTAAAATTGAAATGGTTTGGACAGATGGAGGTATAAGACCGTCACATCCAGATTTAATTCCTCCAAATGAAGATTTAGCTGGAAAAGGAGGTTATAATGGAGTTATGATGATTGGTGAAAAAGGAATTATAACTACCGATGTTTACGGAATGAATCCAAAAATGTATAAAAAGGGAGTTCCAACAGTAAATGGATCTATTATAGATAAATCCGATGAACCTGAGTTTGGTCATGCACGTAAATGGATTGATGCTTGTAAAGCCGGATTTAATAGTAAAGAACACATGTCTTTAACTTCCTCTTTTGATTATTCTGGACCCCTTACGGAAACAGTTTTAATGGGTAACATTGCTATTAGAAGTTATTTGCTTCGTAAAGAAACTAGTAATGGTAATATGGAATTCTATGCTCGTAAGAAACTTTTATGGGATGGTGATAACATGCGAATCACAAATATGGATGATGCTAATCAGTTTGTCGGTAGGGATTATCGTCCGGGATGGGAAATTTAATTTAATATTTTGAAAATACTTATTACAGGAGGATTAGGATACATAGGTTCTCATGTAGCTACTGAATTAATTAGGAAGAATCACGAGATTTTTATTATTGATAATCTATCTAATTCAAGTTTATCTGTTCTAGATCAAATACAAGCTATTACAAATACAAAACCTGATTTTGAAGAAATTAACTTAATAAACAAGAATGATGTTTCATTTTTTTTTAAAAAACACAAAAATATAGAAGGTGTTATTCATTTTGCAGCCTTGAAATCTGTTAGTGAGAGTGTTAGTCAGCCTATAAAATATTATAAAAATAATGTTCTTGGCATGATTAACCTTTTAGAATTGATGCCCAATGGTGTCCCTTTTGTTTTTAGCTCTTCATGTACTGTTTATGGAAGCTCTAAAACTCAACCTATGAGCGAGGATCTTCCATTTGGTAATCCTGCATCTCCCTATGGTCATACAAAACAAATTTGTGAGCAAATAATTGATGCCCAATTTAAAATTGAATCAAAATTTAAAGGAATATCTCTACGTTACTTTAATCCTATAGGTGCTCATTCTAGTGGACTTATTGGCGAAAACCCTAAAAGTGTTCCTGAGAATATTATGCCTTACTTAACTCAAGTTGTTAATGGTCAACAAGACATTCTTACTGTTTATGGAAATGATTATCCTACAAAAGATGGAAGCGGTATTCGAGACTACATACATATTATGGATTTAACTGAGGCTCATTGTAAGGCGATTGAATATTTAAGTAATATGCAAAGAAGTAAATATTTAGAGTCTATAAATATTGGAACGGGAACTGGAGTAAGTGTTTTAGAATTAATATCAGAATTTGAAAAAGTAACTGGGAATAAAGTTCCATTTAAAATTGGAAAAAGGAGGCCTGGTGATATTGTGGTTGCCTATGCGGATGCTAAAAAGGCTAAAAATATCTTAGGGTGGAAATCTAAATATTCGTTATCTGAAGCGCTAAAATCAGCATGGAGTTGGGAAAAAACAAGAAGTAACTTTAATTAAAAGTACTTAAATTTAAAAAATTATGAAAAATGAATAGAAGAAATTTACTAAAAACAATTGGTTCTGGTATTGCAGGAGTTGGAGTAATGCCGATTGCTTGTGTACAAGATAATATGAAATCAAATTATTCAAAATTAAAGGGAAATATAAACCATTCCGTTAGCGCTTGGTGTTATAAGAAAATTCCATTTGAAGACCTAGTTATTCAATCAAAAAAAATAGGATTAGTTGGTGTTGATCTTGTTGGTTCTGAGAATTGGGACGTTTTAAAAAAACACAACTTAATTTCAACAATGTGTTATGGTGACTTAGAGGGGAAATCAACTCGTAGCTTAACTAATGGTTGGTGTGATAAAAAATTTCATGAAGATCTAATATCAAATTATTTAAGACATATAGAGTTAGTTGCAGATGCAGGCTGGAAAAACTTAATATGTTTTAGTGGGAGTCGTAGAGAAATAAGTGACAAACAGGGGCTTGAAAACTGTATTGATGGTTTAAATAAAATTATTCCTTTAGCTGAAAAATTAGGAGTTGTTTTACATATGGAGCTTTTAAACTCAAAAATTGATCATAAAGATTACATGTGTGATAATTCAAAATGGGGAGTTGAGTTAAGTAAAAGATTGAATTCAGAGAACTTTAAACTTCTTTATGATATATATCATATGCAAGTTAATGAAGGAGATGTTATAAGAACAATAACTGAAAATCACAAACATATTGGACATTACCATACTGCGGGAGTTCCTGGAAGGCATGAGATTGATGAGAGTCAAGAATTATATTACCCAGCAATTATGGAATCAATAGTGTCAACAGGATTTAAAGGTTATGTTGCTCAGGAGTTTATCCCAACTAAAGAAGATCTAATTGGAGGGTTGGCTGAGGCAATTCAGATTTGTGATGTTTAATACTTTGCTGGTTTTCCGTTAGTTGTTGTTGTTTTAATAAATTCACGCAAATCATCATTAGCTTTTATCAAATCTTCTTTTCTAAGGTACATCATGTGACCACTTCTATACCCTTTGAAAGAAAAACGATCACGTAATTTACCACTAGGATCCATCTGCCATTGTGAGTATTTAGCAGCAAAATAAGTTGTTGCTCCGTCATAGTAACCGGATTGAGTCATTACGTTTAGATACGGGTTTTGAGCCATAGCTTGTCTTAAGTTTTCCCTGGTATTGTCGTTTTCCTCATTCCATGGACGAACTGGTCCAAACATATTGTATTTGATGTCAGTTTTGAATTTCAGTTCATTTTTTATATAATGATTAATTGCTGGTGTAAATGAATGTAACCAAGAGGTTAACTCTGCACTGTAATCAGGTCTGTTTCCAGTTTCTTTTCTATCAATTCCTATATATCGAGAATCAAGTCTACCTATATTTTTTCCTTGATCCCTCAATAGCTCTTTCCAAAAATATTGTGTTGGAAGATCTAAATTGTGTTGTAAAAGAACTTTAGTTGAAATACTAGTAAAATCAGACATTTTTTGAGCAATTACTTTTTTTTCATCATCATCAATAAATCCTCCTTTAGCTAGAGCAGGAACTAGAGTGTTAATTGAAAAATCTTCAGCCTCAGGTAATATTTTTAATAAATCTTTTTGCTGTAATTCTGATTTAAGTTGTTTATGATACCACGCAGTTGCTGTAAAATATGGTAAGTTCAGTGCTGATGAAATTGGGTTATCATCAAAAGTTTTATAGTCTGCAGGAGATACCATAATTACACCATTTAGGTACATCCATTGTTGATTTTGTAATGCTAGTGAAAGTCCCATTACTCTAGTGCCACCATAACTCTCTCCGATTATATATTTAGATGATTCCCATCGATTTTTTCTACTTACAAATGTTGAAAGCCATTCTGATAAATATGCAATATCAGCATTAATTCCAAAAAATATTTCTCTATCTGGAAGTTCTCCATCTATTTCAACCATTCTAGAATATCCAGTATTTACTGGGTTTATAAAAACAATATCAGCTACATCTAAAATAGAGTAGGGGTTAGTTTTAAAGCCATAAGGTTGAACGGGATATCCTTCATCATCTATTTTAAGAATTTTAGGGCCAGTATATGCAATATGCATCCACACTGAAGCTGAACCTGGACCACCATTAAAAGAAAATATGATTGGTCGTTGAGTATTGTTTTTTATACCAGTTCTTCTATAGTATGTGTAAAAAAGAGACGCAATAGGTTTACCTTTTTCATTCCAAACTGGTTGAGTTCCAGTTTGAGCCTCGTAACTAATTGCTTGACCTTTAATTATAGTTTTATGTTGAGTAACTACAATAGTGTCAATAGGAAGTTTTTTTTCCTGAGAAAATAAAAAAATAGAAGTACATGTTACTAGAAAGAATAAATATATTGTTTTCATAATTATGAATATTTTGATAAATAAATATAGCTAATTTTAACATTATATAAACTTAACTAAATGAAAAAATTAGCGCTTTACGGAGGTAAGTTCTTCGCTAAATGGTGTTCCAAGAATTACAGAATCAGGTCTTTGCGGTTGGTTTATTAGTCTAAACCTAGATCAATGTTAATAGTGAAGAACTTAATGATTTTGATCCAAATTATCAATTAATCACATCACCAATCAATGATGTTACTCTAGTAGTTACAAATTATGGAACTTGGTTTTTTACATATAATAGTAATTCTAATGCTATTAATTTTTTAGAAGATCAATGGAGATGGACTAATGAAGATTTTACAGCATTTGAAGTGATTGACGAAGAAGATGGCGGAAATTGGGAGTATGCTCAATTAATTAACATTGTAAGTGTATCCGGAAGTTCATTGTCACTCTCATCAACTTATACTGAAGATGAGAGTGACAATTAGCTACTTGATGAGTATTCATTACAGATTCAAACAGCTGCTTTTTCCTATCCAACTTGTATTTTGCCAACAAATTGAAATTTAGAAGGATAATTTAAACAAAGTATTTTAGAGAATATAAGTGCTTGCAAGAATAATTAGGCTACTTTTGTGCCTTTAAATATTTTATGCTCACATTTAAAGATTTAGGTCTTGAACCTACTCTAATTCAGGCTGTTGAAGATCTTGGTTTTCAAATTCCAACTGATGTTCAAAAGGAGGCTATCCCGTTATTGTTGAATAAAAACACTGATCTTGTTGCTTTAGCACAAACTGGAACTGGAAAAACTGCCGCCTTTGGTATGCCTTTGTTGCAAAAGATAGATTCTGATTCAAAACATACTCAAGGTTTAATATTATCTCCTACAAGAGAGCTTTGTATGCAGATAACCAAAGAGATTCAGACTTATGCAAAGCACATGCCAAAGGTTAATGTTGTTGCGGTTTATGGTGGAGCTAATATTCAAGATCAATCAAAAAAAATTAAAAAAGGAGCACAGATTATTGTAGCTACTCCCGGTAGAATGCAGGACATGCAAAGGCGAAAAATGGTAGACATTAGAAAAATTGATTATTGTATTCTTGATGAAGCTGATGAGATGTTAAATATGGGGTTTTATGAAGATATAACTGCAATTTTATCAGAAGCTCCAAAAGAAAAAAACACATGGTTGTTCTCAGCAACTATGCCTTCAGCAGTTGCAAAAATTGCTAAAAAATTCATGAACTCTCCAAAAGAGATAACTGTTGGAAGTAAAAACTCAGGATCAAAAAATGTTTCTCATGAATATTATACTGTAAGTGGTCGTCAACGTTTTGAAGCATTAAAACGATTAGTTGATGCTCACCCAACTATTTTTGGTTGTATTTTTTGCAGAACTAAAAGAGACACTCAAAGAGTTGCTGAAAACCTTATTGAGGCAGGTTATAATGCAGCAGCAATTCATGGAGATTTAAGTCAAAATCAAAGGGATACTGTGATGAATTCCTTTAGAAAAAAACAAATTCAACTTTTAGTAGCTACTGATGTTGCTGCAAGGGGTATTGATGTTGATAATATTACTCATGTTATCAATTATCAATTACCTGATGAGAGTGAGATTTATACTCATAGGAGTGGGCGAACTGGGAGGGCAGATAAAAAAGGCGTCTCTATAATTATTGTCAGTCAGAGTGAGCAACGTAAAATTAGATCTATTGAAAAACTCATACAATCTAAAATAACTCACAAAACTATACCGGATGCAGATGAAATTTGTAATGCACAAATGCTTCATCTAGCTAAAAAACTAAGCGATGTAGAACCTTCTGATTCAGCTGAAAAACTTCTTCCTTCTTTTTTAGATCAGCTTGATAATCTTTCAAAAGAAGATATTTTGAAAAGATTGGTTACTGTTGAACTTGATCGTTTTTATAATTATTATAGTGGAAAAGCAAAAAACTTAGATACTCCAAAAAAAGATTTTTCAGATGACGATTCAAAATCTAAAGTTAGTAAAAAAGATGAAGTTCGTTATCACATTAATATTGGAGAAAAAGACAGTTATGATTGGAGAACACTTAAAGACCTTATAAAAGGAACTCTTGGTTTTACTAGTGATGAAATTTTTCACGTTGATGTAATGAAAAACTTTTCATTCTTTTCATCTGGTCCTGAAGAAAGAGATAAAGTACTAGAAGGTTTCAAGTCTATAAATATAGATAATAGGGATATTGAAGTGTCTATCACAGAGAAATTTAATCCAGGAAAGGCTAAAAAATTAAAGTCTAGAGATAGAGGTGGAAGTTTTTCAAGAGGAAGCTCCTCTGGAAGAAGCTCCTCTGGAAGAAGCTCCTCTGGAAGAAGCTCCTCTGGAAGAAGCAAGCCCAATCCTTTCAAGTTTTCTAATGATAAAAAGTCTTCAGACAAAAGAAGAAGAAGTTAAGTAATGACATATGTATAAATAAAAAAACCTCCCAATGGGAGGTTTTTTTATTTATAAACTGTACATGATTGACGACTAGTTTACACCGCGATCAAATTCAACTCTACGACTTGATTTTCTATCAGAAAGAGGTTTACTTTCTCCATATGCTTCAGTTGTCATTCTACTAGCATCGATACCTGCGGCTACTAAAGCAGCTGCAACTGTATCAGCACGTTTCTGTGAAATTTTCATATTATAACTTTCAGATCCATCATCAGAAGCATGACCTTGAATAATTATATTTACATCTGGATACTCATCTAAAAGAGATTTAAGATTATTTACAAGTTCCTCTCCACTTTTTCCAACATCGACACTAGATGATCCAAAATATATTTTGGATTCACTACTAGATATAAATTCTATCAATTTAGTTGGTTCAGCTTCACATCCACCATTCGCAGCAACACCAGCTACATTTGGACATAAATCGTCTTTGTCAAGAACGCCATCACCATCAGTGTCTGGCCATGGACATCCATTATTTCCAGCTTCACCAGCAACATTAGGACATTTATCATCTTTATCAGCAACAGTATCACCATCACTATCAGGACAGCCTCCCATTTCTGCTGAACCAGCAGCTTCAGGACATGCATCATCTCCATCAGCAATACCATCACCATCAGTGTCAGGACAACCATTCATTTCAGCTGTTCCAGCTTCTTCTGGACATGCATCTTCATTATCTGGAATCCCATCACCATCAGTGTCAGGACAACCATTAAATTCTTTTAATCCAGGAACATCTGGACATATATCTTTTTTATCTGAAACTCCATCTCCATCAGCATCTCCTGTTCCAAACATATAAGTGAAACCAATAACATGTTGTAACTGATTAGTAGTTCCTTTTTCAGAAGCATTACGCATTGAAGTGCTTAGGTTAGCGGCCCATTTATCGCTTAATCTAACGTTAATACCTGCACCACCAACGGTTGTTCTAGCTGATTCTTTAGATGGAAACATTCCTTCTGAATTAGAATTTTTGTTAAATCTAGATAATCCATAACCAGCAAAAAGATAAGGAATAACTTTTCCTTCTTTAACAATATTATATTTAACAATACCGTCAATAGTGTAGTAATCCTCAGCAGAACCATCAATACTATTAGCCGAAAATTGAGCACCAATAGACAAATTCCCCCCTAAATAACGAGTTAGACTTAGGGCTGGAACTCCAGTACCAGATCCACTGTTGTTATCATCTATACTAACAATGTTTGCACCAATACCAATAGCCCAAGGGTTTTGAGCGTTTTGTGCTGTTATAGTGTTTGAATTAAAGATCCAAGCGCCTATAGCTAATGCGAGAGTTATATATTTTTTCATTTCAATTATTTAATTATTTTCAAATATACTAAAAAAGCTTCTATTTATAATATAAACAGGGTAATTAGAGCTTTTTTTAAAGATCAACTACTATATTTCTTTATTGTAAGCTTAAATTCATTAGAATTAATTTGTTCGATTATATAATGAATGTTTGATAAAATTGTAGCTCGAGAGAGGTTTTCATTTATTAAACTCATATTACTTTCTGTCCATTTTTTCATCCTTAATGTATCTACTTGAGGTATTGGTATTTTTGATGCTTGTTTGAAAAAAATGATAGCCTTGTCTAAAGAATTAGTTTTAGAAAATGAATAGAATTCAATTTTTTTAAGCTTTTCGTTACCATCAATAATTACCGAATAAATTGCTTCTGATTCTTTAAAAATAAACTCATGTGGTTCATCATTTGTGATGTTTTCTTTATTAGTAATAAAATTATTCTTTAAAAGAAAGTCTTCTAAATCTTTTGGAATAATTCCTTCCAAGAAATTTGAATTTACTTGTGAAACATTTTTAGTGACTTTTAATTTTTCAAAACTCAAGTCTTTTATTTCTTTTATTTTATTATTAAAACAAGATGTAGTTATAAACAATAGAGTTAAAATCAATCCTTTTCTAATCATTGAGAGCTTATTATAGTGATTCCTAAAATTATGAATTTATAGATAATAAAAATTATATTTTTAAAATTATTTATTTCCAGTCAAACTTAAGAATTACAGCTAAACCATAAAATAAATAAATTTAAAAACATATATTTGTATTAATTAAGAGAGGAAAATTTTGACTGATTGCCACCTCAATAAAAAAAGCTAAAACAGATATGAATTCATTTCTTACTATTTTTCACACACCTCAACTACACTTTTTAATTTATTTAATATGACTAAAATAAATTTATCATTTATTGGAATTATCTTATTGATATTATTTGCCTCTTTTACAAGAATTATTCCTCACATGCCTAATTTCACACCAATTGGAGCCATAGCTTTGTTTGGAGGGGCCTATTTAAGTAATAAGTACCATGCTTTTATTATTCCAATTTTATCATTGTGGTTTAGCGATCTCATTATAAATAATTTCATTTTAAACTATTATGATCAATTTACTTGGTTTTACTCTGGTTTTATTTGGCAATATGCCACTTTTGGAATAATTATTTTGATTGGTTACTTCTTGTTGAAAAAAATCACATTAAAAAAAGTTTTAATAAGTTCAGTAGGATCTAGTCTCATCTTTTTTATTATCACAAACTTTGGTGTGTGGGTCTCAGGTTCTATGTATACCTTAAATCTTAATGGCTTAATTAGTTGTTTTGTTCTTGCTATCCCCTTTTATAAGGGAACATTACTAGGTTTCTTGTTTTATTCATCATTTTTGTTTGGAGTATTTGAAATGTCAAAACTTGATAAAAAACCAATCAAAATTTAAATTTACCTTCAATGCAAAACCTTTTTGAAATTTTAAAAAGAAGGATACTAGTACTAGATGGAGCTATGGGAACCATGATACAGCAATACAAATTTAGCGAATCTGATTATAGGGGGGAGCGTTATAAAGATTACCCAAGTAGCGTTAAAGGAAATAATGATCTATTGTCTTTAACTCAACCTGAGGCTATTATAACAATACACGAAAAATATTTAGATGCAGGAGCCGATATTATTGAGACTAACACTTTTTCATCTACAAGTATTGGAATGTCAGACTATGACATGGAATCAATAGTTTATGATTTAAATTATAAATCAGCAAAAATTGCTAAAGAAGCAGCTAATAAGTACACTTTAATTGATTCAAGTAAGCCTAGATTTGTTGCGGGCTCAATTGGGCCAACCAATAGAACAGCTAGTATGTCTCCTGATGTTAATGATCCAGGACATAGAGCGGTTAATTTTGACGACTTGGTTATAGCTTATTCAGAACAGGTTAATGCACTTATTGACGGTCAGGTGGACATATTGTTAGTGGAAACTGTTTTTGATACGCTTAATGCTAAGGCGGCCTTATTTGCAATTGATCTTATTTTAAATGAGCGAAATATTTCGTTACCTATTATGGTTAGTGGAACTATTACCGATGCTAGCGGAAGAACTCTTTCAGGACAAACTGTTGAAGCTTTTGTAGCGTCATTATCCCATATCCCACTTTTGAGTATTGGATTTAATTGTGCTTTAGGGGCTGACCTTCTTTTGCCTTATATGAAGAGACTGAGTAAGGTTACAGAATTCTACACATCAGCCCACCCAAATGCAGGTCTTCCGAATGCTTTTGGTGAATATGACCAAAGTGCTGAGGAAATGAGAGTCTTGATTAGAGAGTATTTAGAATCTAAATGCGTGAACATAATTGGTGGTTGTTGTGGAACTACGCCAGAACATATTAAACTTATCGCTGAAGAAGCGAAAATTTTTTCACCAAGAAACATAACTTAATATGTCAATACAAAAAAACCTCATACTTTCTGGATTAGAACCACTGGTGGTTTCAGAAAAATCAAACTTTATTAATATTGGAGAAAGAACCAATGTAACTGGGTCTAAGAAGTTTTTAAGATTAATAGAAGAAGATAAATTTTTAGAAGCTTTGGAAGTTGCAAGAGATCAGGTTGAGGGGGGTGCTCAAATTATTGACATCAACATGGATGAAGGAATGATTGACGGAGTTGAGGCAATGACTAAATTTTTAAACCTAATTGCTTCTGAACCTGATATTTCAAGAGTCCCTATTATGATTGATAGTTCAAAATGGGAAATAATTGAAGCAGGTCTTAAAACAGTTCAAGGGAAAAGTGTTGTTAATTCAATAAGCTTAAAAGAAGGAGAAGAGGAGTTTATAACCCGCGCTAGCCTTGTTAAAAGATACGGTGCAGCTGTTATTGTGATGGCTTTTGACGAAGATGGTCAAGCAGACAATTTAGATAGAAGAATAGAGATTTGTAAAAGATCCTATGATATATTAGTTAATAAGGTGAATTTTAAGCCTCAAGACATAATCTTTGATCCGAACATTTTCCCTGTAGCTACTGGAATGGAGGAGCATAGAAAAAATGCATTAGATTTCTTTTTAGCCACAAAATGGATTAGAACTAACTTACCCTATGCTAGTGTTAGCGGAGGAGTTAGCAATGTTTCCTTTTCATTTAGAGGAAACAATTCGGTTAGGGAAGCCATGCATTCCGCATTTTTATATCATGCTATTAAACATGGTATGAATATGGGAATAGTTAATCCTAATATGCTTGAAATTTATGATGAAATCCCTAAAGATTTACTTGATCGTGTTGAAGATGTCTTATTAGATAGAAGAGAGGATGCAACTGAAAGATTACTGGATTTCGCAGAAAGTGTTGTAGGTGATAAAAAAGAAAAAAAATCAGTAAATAAAGAGTGGCGTAATCTTGAGCTTAGAGAAAGAATTTCTTATTCATTAATTAATGGGAAAGATGAATTTATTGAAGATGATGTAGAGTTAGCTAGATTAAGTGTAGAAAGACCAATAATGGTTATTGAAGATCATTTAATGAATGGTATGAACGTAGTAGGAGATTTGTTTGGAGAGGGAAAAATGTTTTTACCTCAGGTTGTAAAGTCAGCTAGAGTAATGAAAAAAGCGGTTGCTTATTTACTGCCATATATTGAAGCTTCTAAAACAGATGGTTCAAGTAATTCAGCTGGAAAAATTTTAATGGCCACGGTAAAAGGGGATGTTCATGATATAGGCAAAAATATAGTGGGTGTTGTTTTGGCTTGTAACAATTTTGAAATCATTGATTTAGGAGTCATGGTGCCTCCAGAAAAAATTATCAAAACAGCTGTTGAAGAAAATGTAGATATTATAGGCCTGTCAGGATTAATTACTCCGTCATTAGACGAGATGGTTTTTCTGGCACAAGAACTTAAAAGATTAAATATTAGAATACCTCTTCTAATTGGTGGTGCAACAACCTCCAAAGCTCATACAGCAGTTAAAATTTTTCCTGAAATTGATTCACCAGTAGTTCATGTTAATGACGCTTCTAGGGCTGTTGGGGTTGCTAGTAGTTTAATCAATAAAGATTTAAAGGATGATTACTGGAATGGAATTAAAAAAGAATACTCTGATTTTAGAGTAAAGTTTTTAAATAAAAAAAGTGAAAAAAGATATATAGATTACAAAACTTCTAAAAACAATAATTTTCAAATTGATTTTAATCAATACAGCCCAGTTAAGCCTAAGCAACTAGGAATTGAGGTAATTGAAGAGATTTCACTAGAAACCCTTGTTCCTTATATTGATTGGTCGCCATTTTTTAATACATGGGGACTTCACGGCAAATATCCTGATATTTTTGATTATGAATTGACAGGTAAACAAGCAAAAGAATTGTTTGAAGATGGACAGATAATACTTAAGAAAATTTTAAAAGAAAAATCTCTTACTGCAAAAGCTATATTTGGATTATTTCCGGCTAATTCTGTTGGAGACGACATTGAGGTTTATAACTTAGAAAAAACAGAAACTATCGCTAAATTTTTAACATTAAGACAACAGCTAAAAAAGAAAGAAGGATTACCGAATATAGCTCTATCAGATTTTATTGCACCAAAAGATTCTGGAATCGAGGATTATATAGGTTGTTTTTGTGTCAGTACTGGTTTTGGATCAGATGAACTTTCGAAGGAATATGAAGACAAAATTGACGATTATAGTTCTATAATGGTTAAGGCTTTAGCTGATAGATTTGCTGAAGCCTATGCTGAATACTTACACAAGCATGTAAGATTGGAAAAGTGGGGGTATTCTTTTGATGAAAAACTTAGCAATAAGGAATTAATTCAAGAATCATATAAGGGAATAAGACCAGCTCCAGGATATCCAGCTTGTCCAGATCATTTAGAAAAGAGTACAATTTGGGATTTATTAAAAGTAGAAGAATCAATAGGAGTCAAATTAACCGAAAGTTTAGCTATGTGGCCTGCTTCTTCAGTATCAGGATATTATTTTGGATCTGAAAAAGCTAAATATTTTGGGTTAGGAAATATTTACGAAGATCAATTAATAGATTACTCTAAAAGAAGAAACATTTCAATTGAACAAGCAAAAAAATGGCTAGGACCTAATTTGAATTTACAACAATGAAAGTAACAGAACACATTAAAAAAGTTAAAGGAAAAACCCAATTTACTTTTGAAATTTTACCCCCAGTAAAAGGCCACAATGTACAGTCTATTTTTGATAACATTGATCCTTTGATGGAGTTTAATCCTCCTTTTATTGATGTCACTTACCATAGAGAAGAGCATATCTATAATGATTTAGGGAATGGACTATTGCAAAAAAAAGTAGTAAGAAAACGTCCTGGTACAGTTGGTATTTGCGCCGCTCTACAAAATAAATACAATGTAGATGCGGTTCCTCATATTCTGTGTGGAGGTTTTAGTAAAGAGATAACGGAAAATCTTTTAATTGACTTAGATTTTCTAGGAATAAATAATATTGTAGCCTTAAGAGGTGATGCTATTAAGTCAGAAACTTATTTCACTCCAAATAAAGAAGGGCATTCCTATGCAAGTGAGCTAGTTAATCAAATATCTGATTTAAATAAAGGAAAATATTTGGAAGAAGTTGAAGTGTCCTCTAAAACTGATTTCTGTATAGGAGTGGCCGGTTATCCTGAAAAACACATAGAAGCTCCAAGTCTAGAAAGTGATATTCACTTTTTAAAAGAAAAAATTAAATTAGGTGCTGAGTATATAGTAACTCAAATGTTTTTTGACAATAAGAAGTTCTTTGAATTTCAAAATATTTGTAAAAAAGAAGGTATCAAAGTGCCAATTATTCCCGGATTAAAGCCTATTTCAACAAAAAAACAACTTAATATTCTTCCGCATAGATTTCATTGTGACCTTCCTGAAACTCTAATCAAAGAGGTTGTAAAATGCAAAGACAATTCGCAAGTTAAAGAGGTTGGGATAGAGTGGTGTATTGAACAAAGCAAGGAGATTAAAGAACATGGCGTTCCTTTTTTACACTATTATTCAATGGGGAAATCGCTTAATATTAAAAAGATTGCGCAATCAGTTTTTTAGTTAAATAAAATTTTAAATTAAAAAAGAATTTTTTTATAACATCTAAGGACGAGAGTTTCGACATATTAGACTTTGAAAAGAAAATGTTAGCCGAACATCTAGATGAAAGAAAACTAGGTATTGACTGCTTTGTTGATTATTTTATTTGGAATTCTAATCAAAAACTAGTTGATAACATAATTGTCTTGATCTTCTGCAGACCAATTAAATAAATCTTTAATGTATTTTGAAAAAAAATATTTCATCATATCTAATTGGTAATAATTATTACAAATAAAAAAAGTAATTGGATTTCATGAAGCTAATATGAGTTATATAGGTTTCTAAATTGATGTTTTACAAAAATATGAGGAAGAATTAAATGATTATTATAAAATTAATTGATCAAGAAGTAAACTAATAAATTGCAAATTCTTTATTTTTTTTTTACATTGTTAATAAAATTCAAACAATTGAAAATCAAATATTTAATAATATCTCTTTTTTCGTTGAATGCCTTTTCTCAAGTTTCAGTAGGTGGAGTTGTTCAAGATGAAAAGACGCTTACACCTCTTGAAGATGTAAGGATTCAGTTGAGACCAGTAAACCAAAAAGGTGCTGGTTTTTGGACAGGCACTATGACTAAAAAAAATGGAAAGTATAAGGTTACTACTTCAATGAATCTTCCTGCAATGATATCGTATAAAAAAGAAGGTTGCGGAGAAAAATCAATAAAATTAAAAGAGGGGGATAAAGTTCCTTCAGTAGTATATTTAAAATGCACTGATAAAGCTATAAAAGCTATAATTATTGAACAAACCCTGGACACAGATGGTGATGGTTTGGTTGACAAAGAAGATAAGTGTCCTAAAGAAGCCGGTTCGCATGAGAATGAAGGCTGTCCATCTGATACTGATGATGACATGGATACCAAAGCTCAGGCAGATAAAAAAGCACACTTTTCGTTAATGAACAAGTTATCTTCTAAAATATTTTTTTCATTAAATGATTTTATGGTATCTGAAGCTGAAAAAAGTAAATTAATTAAAATTAAGAATTTTCTTCTAACTAATCCATCTGTCAAAATTAATATTGAAGGGCATGCATCTCGTGATGGTAATTTTGAATACAATATTATTCTTTCAGAGAAAAGAGCTTTTATGGTGAAAAAAGTTTTAATAGAATTAGGTATTGATTCTTCTAGACTAAACACAAAAAGTCATGGGGGAGATAAACCAATTCAAAGTAATTCCTCATCTCAAGGAAGATCTAATAATCGGAGAGTTGAAATTAGTATTCAGTAGTTTTTATATAATTAATAAAAAACAAAAGCGTAGATAAATACATTCTTTTTTATTTTTTAATTAAGTATTTTATGTATCAACAATTTTACTCTGCTAGGGGTTAAGAAAGTTTGCTTATATGTTACAGATTTAATTTTTTCTTTAGAGTAGTAGATTGGAAAATACTTGTCTTTAGCCCAATCTGAAAAAAGATTACTGTAAAATGGACTTTCTGGGTTACCAGATTGACCAGGCGTATTTGTTGCCACAGCATCATCCCAATCTCCAGTATTAACTATCATTCTAAAACTAGCTCCGCTTGATTGGTTAAGGTTTCCTCCAGTAGATCCTGGTGTATAGGCATTTCCACCTCTAGGTAAAGGTCCTAGATTTAACTTACTAGCAGTTTCTTGATTAACAATCTTACCCAATGCATGATTTATTTGAATATGTTTAAACTTTTCTTGACCATAATTCCAGCTTTCAATATTTTCACCTAATCTAGTTTTAAGATTATCAATACTTTTAAGAAATGATTTTTTTAAAAATTCATTTCTACCGGTAATTGGATTTGCACCAAAAAAATCTTTAGTTGGGTTTTGAATCCAGTCAATTATTTTTTTTAATTGAATTGATGTTATGTATTTCTTTCCTTTCTCAGGAACAAAATTATTAAAAGCTTGCTTTTTTATTTCATTTTCCCATGAAACATATATTGTAGCTGCAACTGAATTAGATGTTAATCTAAAATTCCAATTAAATAATCTATTTATAATTTCATTTTCATTTTCGCTAAACGGTATTAATTTTAAAAATGGAACTAAAATTTTAGCAGGTAACGACATTACATCAACTTGTAGTTTTTTCATTTTTTCCATATTTAAATCATTGTCATTATTTAAAACCTCATTAACTCGATCTCCTCGATATGGGTCTGACCAGGAATAGCCAATTGCGTTCCAGTTTTTATAGTTTTCGGAAGTTACATTTTGATTTGCAGTTGCAATAAATCCTTTTTTAGGATTGAATTCATTTGGTTTTTCAATAATTGGTAAGTATCCATCCCATTCGTATGATCCATCACCAGGAATTGGAACTAAACCACTAAATCCATTGCGTATTGGTGCAATTCCAACTGCTTGCCAACCAATATTTCCTTTTGTATCTGCCCATATCATATTTTCACCAGGAATATTGCTGAAATTACAAGCTTCTCTGAATTCTTCCCATGTTTTAGATTGATCCATTCTAAGAGAAGCAAGGTAAGGAGAGCCCCCTGGCTCTAACCAAGCACACTTAACTCCAAAAGCTATATTTTTTTCTTTATTTATATAAGTCACAGGGCCATGATGAGTATAGTTAAGTTTCACCTCTTTAGGATTTTGTCCTTTGATATTTACAACTTCAATAATAGTTGTCATTTTTTTCCACTCTCCATTGAACATATATTCTAAATGATTGTCTGGATTTAAATTATATTGATATAAATCTTCACCATCAGTTCTAAAAACAGTTAGTCCCCATGCTCCATAATTATTGTGACCAATCGAAATTCCTGGTATTTCGGGTTCACCACCTCCAATTACATTCCATTTAGGTGAAACAAGATGAGCCATATATCTCAGTGACGGAACAGCAATCTTTCTATGAGGATCATTGGCCATATAGGTATTTCTGTTTGATGTTTTAGTTCCACTAACAACCCAGTTATTACTTCCTATAGCAAGAGAATCTTCTTTTATCTCTAAAAAGTTATTTACTACTTGAGAAGAAGTAAATTCTTTTTTAATAGTATTAGCTCCAAATAACAATGGCTTTCTAAAGGAAAAGTAAGGCTCTAGTATATCTTCAAATAAAAGATCTTTATCAATTTTTGCATCTAGCTTTAAAAGGGGGTCTTGAGGATGAAGCCATAATAATTTTTTAACTTCTTTTGCTCCAATTGCTGCAACAGCTCTTCCTATCTGTAATTCCGAGCCTATATTCCCTAGAAGTCCTTGATGTCTTGAAATAACAACTTCTGGAGTCCAAGATTCTGGTGTTATTCCAAGAATTTTAAATGGAAGTGGAAGTGATTCAGGATTTTTTTTCACTTCTTCAATGTATGTATTTACACCATTTACATATGCTTTTATAATTTCAGATCCCTGAGGATGGTAATGATTTAATTCAACTTCAAGGTCTCCTCTGTATTTAAATAATCGAGTTCCAATATCTCTTTTAAGTTCACTTTCTCCTAAGATTTCAGCTACAGTTCCTGTTGCTTGTCTTCTCCAAATTTCAAATTGAAATAACCTGTCTTTAGCTGCTAAATATCCTTGAGAAAAAAACAAATCATTTTGATTTTTTGCATATATGTGATTTACACCCCATTTATCTCTCAAAACTTCAACTACTTCGTCGATTCCCGTAATTTTTATATTATCTTTTTTTATATTGTTGTCAAATGAATTATTACAAGAAACTAGAATTAAGAGAGCTATTGCTGTTATTGATTTTTTAATGTAAGTATTCATCTCAAGTTATTTTAATAACATAAACTAATACATATTTTTTAATATGAAGTCCTACAAAAAATATTTTTTAGAAGGTTTAGTTATATTTTTTAGTGTTTTTCTTTCTTTTTATGTTGGAAATCTCAATGAAAAAAATGCAAATATTGATAAGAAGCAGCAATACGTTGACGATCTGATCGGTACATTAAAAAAAGATATTATTCAAATTGAAGAATTGATGAATCAGTTATATAAATCTGAGGAGTATATCAATGACATCCAAAATGACATCGATTCTAATCATGAATTAATAAGTGATAAAGAAGTTATAAATAAGCTTATCGGTATTGAAGTTGGTTTCTCTTTTTTTCCACAAGACGGAATATTTAATCAAATGATTTCAACTGGGACTTTTGAGTTGATATCAAGCAGGGATTTAAAAATGAATCTTCTTGAAATGTATAATCATCAAAAGGAAAGAAATATTGCTCAGTCTAAAGAAATAGATGAATTTAATTTGAGTTTTAGAAATTTACCGTATTCTAAGTTTAGGATACGATTTAATTACAACTTGCTTGAGGGAGATTTTTATGGAAGTCCATCATTAACTAGTTTTAAGTTTGATGAAAATTTTTATTTATCTGACGAGTTTTACGGAATCCTTTCACAAGCTAAATTGTATTCAAACATGTATAAAAGATTATTAAATGATGTTTATAACTCCTATAAAGAAACTCTACTTCTTTCCAAAAGTGAGTTAAATAATTAGAGGTTTATTAGTTATTTCTTTCCATAATTGTTTATGTTTTGAACATAAATCTATTATTAAAGTCTTATATTGAAATCAAAATATTATGAAAAAACTATTTACACTTGCAGTTATCATGCTAGGCATGAGTGCAACAGCCCAAACAATTACTGATAAAAGTGGATACTCAATTGATGTAACTGATTATGAAATGATTGAAATAACTAAATCAACAAATCCACTTCAAGGGGTTAAAATAGTGGGTGATGGTTATGATGAAATTATGATAAAAAAAGGTGCGAAAATTCAAGATGGTGAGAGAGAAATTACAGATAAGACTACAGAGTTTGCTAAGAAAAATGCATTTTGGAAATCATTTATGAAAAGACGTGGTTTCACCTTTAAAGATGAAAGCACATCTAAAAAAAAGATGCTTGGAGCTGATATTACTGAAACACTTTTGACTTTTGTAATTGAAGAATAATTTGTTAATTGGTTTCTTCAATAGATAATTTTAATATATCAGAGTAAATAAAAAATAGCAACAATATATTGTTGCTATTTTTTTGTGACCTCGGTAGGATTCAAACCTACAACCTCTTGATTCGTAATCAAGTGCACTATTCAGTTATGCTACGAGGCCGTTATTAACGCTTATAGTACTTAACAAAGGTTTATGAAGTAAAGTAATAATTTTGTTACTACGATTGTTACCACATTTGTAAACTTTTTATCATTTACTAGGCGACAAATATAAATATTTCATAGTGTAATCAAAGGCACTAAACCTTATTTATCAATAACCTTATTTGTATTACTATTTATAGGACGTATATCGTTTTGCAATTCACCATCTCCATCACGTGTTATAATATCTACTACTTTAGGAAATATAGGTTGTTCAACCCAACCATCATCATTACTTGTATGTTTTAACCTGGTTACTAGATACTTAATACCTACCTGTAATAGTTTAATTTTTTGGTTATCATCTAGTTTACTTATATCTATACTATCTATTACATTATCTATTATGTAATGTAATTTATGTTTCACTTCTTTTTAATTTCTTAAATACCATATGCAATGATAATTAATTGCAAATAACTATTTTTGTTAATTGGTTCTCCTTTAAAAAATCATATATGAAATCTATGAAAAAACTACTTCTTGTTTTACTGTTTATTCCATTGGTTTCTTTTGGGCAAAACACGATAGAGAATAATATTGATCACTTCAAAGAGCTAATAACCGAGCCAATGTATGGGGGTTCACCCAAATCATTTTTTAAGGGGTATTGGATTGCTACGATAGATATAATTAAGATGGCGGTTAAATATTTCATGTCAACTGATCGGTTCATTTAATCAAGCCTTGCCCGTTTGCTGCGTGACTAATATCACAAGAATTGCTCGGACTTAAACTCAAGAGATTGTTCCTGTGATCTACATTTATTATATTGTATAAAAAAGAAATACTTGAAAGTATCTATAAAATTAAAATCTATATTCAATTGTAATATAGAAAGAGCATTTAAGGCACCTATATTGGGAGACGCTACTAAGTTTTTAAACGGTTACCTATTTCAACCACCAATCATTGGATTTGATGATGTTGAAAATTGGGGTAACATAAATGGTAAAAGAGTCCCTGTTATTAAAGGAAATAGTATAGTTAAGTCGCACAGAATTTTTACAGATAAAATAATAGAAAGGAATGAAAACAAAAATTGGAAGTGGGAATTAAGTAACTTCACTTCAATTTATTTATTTTTTGCATATAAAGCAGTTGGAGAATGGGAAGTGAATGAAATACTTTCAGATAAAATTTCCGTAGTTTATAAGTATTCCTATTATTCAAAAAATATTTTGTGTCATCCTATAAATTGGCTATTTGTGAAGATTCAACTAAAAGGTATGATGCGAAAAGCGATTAAAGGGATTAAAAAACAAGCAGAATCAAATAAAGTATTTTAAATGCATTTATCATTTTGGACTTGAGAGTGCTTATAAATAATTGAATAAAGGAGTGCTTTTTTTCATAGAATAAAATAAATTATTAACCCACCGAAAATAAACCCCTCCATAAAACAAATCCAAAGTAGTCCATAATCTGAAACCCCAAATTCTTTTTGAAACCATTTAATTAATTCTTTATGTTGATTGATCATTGCTAAATTATTTTTTTAATCTTCTAAAAAGGTGTCTAGTTAAAAAAAACTCTATTAGGGTCTTTATGTCCTGATGATCCTACTGCAGAGGAAATAGCAAATAAAGTCCATCCTAATTCATACATTTTATTTAATTTAGATTTAACTATAGTATCATTTGTTGAAATATTATTAAATCTTATTTCTGCAACCTTATAAAGATTTAATAGTTTTGTTTCCTTAAATATATAGGCTACAATATCATTTATTTTTGAATTACTTTTTAATTTTTTCACCATTTTTTTCTTATTGTTGATCCAGCAACACATTCTATATTTTCAGTAATTGCAATAATTCTAAATCTTTCGATTCCTCCGGTCACAATAGATTCAAAGACTATTATGAAATCAAATTCGTATGTTTGAGCAGATATACATGAAATGGATAAGAAGTTAAAAATGAAAATTAGGCCTGCAAAACAAGAGGACATTAATGTATTATTAAAATTTGAGCAAGAATTGATCAAGTTTGAGAGACCTTTTGATCCAACATTAAAAAAAGGTGTAATTAGTTATTATGATATTTCAAAAAGAATTGAAGATGAAAACTCTTATGTTTTATTAGTAGAAAGTGATAATGAGATAGTGGGTTCTGGATTTGCTGATATAGTTAAATCAAAACCGTTTTTAAAACATGACTATTTCATTAGTCTTGGTTTTTTTTATGTTAAAGAAAACTATAGGTCTAAAGGTGTAAATAAACTAATCTTAAATGGATTAATTAAATGGTCAAAAAACAGAGGCCTTTCAGAGGTTAGGCTAAGTGTTTATGATAAAAATATAAATGCAAAATCCGCATATCTTAATTATGGTTTTGAGCCTAATTTATTAGAGATGAAATTGAAAATATAATTAAAGTTTTTATCAAGACCTTAAAATCATATATTTGACAAAAATTATCTAATGGCGTTTATTGCAATTATAGTAGGGATTGTATTACTTATAAAGGGTGGTGATTGGTTAATGCGTTCTGCTGTTTCTATGTCTTTAAAGCTTAACATTCCTAAAATAGTTATTGGAATGACGGTTGTTTCCTTTGCAACTTCTGCACCTGAGTTGATTGTAAGTATTAGGTCAGCTTTATTAGGGCACCCAGACCTAGCTCTTGGCAATGTTATTGGTTCCAATATTGCTAACCTTGGTCTTGTTTTGGCAATAACAATAATTATATCTCCAATAAATGTAAATTCTAATTTTTACAAGACTGATTGGCCAATGATGATTTCAGCTACTATATTGTTTTTTCTATTTATTTTTTTTGATCATAAATTGACTTCAATTGAAGGACTTATAATGTTTGTTTTATTAATCTCTTTTCTTTTTTATTTAATTTTTTTTCAAAAAGAAACGGTTGATGAAATTTCTGAAAACAAAGATGTTTTAAGTATAACTCAGATCTCTTATTATTTACTTGCAGGGGGATTCAGTCTATGGTTGGGTTCGGAAACACTGATCAAAGGTGCTGTTGCATTAGCCTTGGATAATGGAGTTTCAGAAAGAATAATTAGTGTAAGTATAATCTCTATAGGCACCAGTATTCCTGAACTTTCAGCTTCAATTATAGCAGTAATTAATAAAGAAAAAGCGATTTCAATTGGGAACTTAATAGGGTCGAACATATTTAATTTATTAGCTGTTCTTGGGATTACATCAATTATTGCTCCAGTTAGTGTTGTTGATATGGGACTTCTAGATAATGATTTATGGTGGATGATAGGAATTTCTTTTTTGATTTTACCTCTGGTGTTCTTTTTTAAAAGGAATCAATTAAGTAAAATTGAAGGAGTAATATTATTATCTGTTTACATATCCTTCATATATCCTTTAATCTCTAAATAAAAAAACACCCTAAACAATAAAATTTAGGGTGTAAATTAAAAACACAAATTAAATTATATTTTTGCTGATTTAACAGTTTTAATAATTCTTGAAGCAATTTTGTATGGATCTCCGTTTGATGCTGGGCGTCTATCCTCTAGCCAGCCCTTCCATCCATTCTCGACAGTTGCAATTGGGATGCGAATAGATGCGCCTCTGTCAGAAACTCCATAACTGAAGTCATTTATAGAAGCTGTTTCATGAAGACCAGTTAGTCTTTGGTCATTGTCTTGACCATATACTGCAATGTGTTCTTTTGTGAGAGGTCTAAATGCTTCACATATTTTTTCATAGGTTGCTTGATTTCCACATGTTCTAAGAATCTCATTTGAAAAGTTCGCATGCATTCCAGATCCATTCCAATCCCCCTTGACTGGTTTAGGGTGGTACTCTATGTAATATCCATATTGTTCTGTAAGTCGATCTAGAATGTATCTAGCTATCCATATTTCATCTCCAGCTTTTTTGGCTCCTTTAGCAAATAATTGAAACTCCCATTGACCACTAGCAACTTCTTGATTTATTCCTTCAAAATTTAATCCTGCATCGATACAAAGATCAGCATGCTCTTCAACAAAATCTCTTCCGTGTGTGTTTCTCCCTCCAACTGAACAGTAATATAAACCCTGAGGTCCAGGATAGCCTCCTACGGGAAAACCTAAAGGAAGTTGTGTGTCAGTGTCCATTATAAAATATTCTTGCTCAAAACCAAACCAAAAATCATTATCATCATCATCAATTGTTGCTCTTGCATTAGATTCATGAGCTGATCCGTCTGCATTTAAAACTTCAGTCATTACTAAAAATCCATTTACTCTCATTGGGTCAGGGTAGATTGCGACAGGTTTTAATAAGCGATCTGAAGAACCTCCTTCTGCTTGAAGGGTTGAGGATCCGTCAAAAGACCACATAGGACAGTCTGATAATTTACCATTAAAATTTTCTATCACTTTGGTTTTACTTCTTAGATTAGCTGTTGGTAAATAACCATCAAGCCATATATATTCAAGTTTTGATTTGCTCATTTTATAAATTTATATTAAAAAATTAAAATTAATAATTTATTAAAGTTACACCCCTTTTATAAGGGGGTAAATTGTTATATGTGAATAAATTTTTGTGAATACCCATGTTTTTATGGGGTTAAAATGTCAATTTGTTAATAGCTAAGGTGTTTTGCTCTCTTGATTTTAAAAAAACTTTATATTTGATTTTTATATTAATTAAATTTAAACACTTTGAAACACTCTGAGATTTTCGGCGCTAGCGTTTTTAATGAAAATAATTTTAAGCAATACTTGAATAAGGAATCCTTCAATAGTTTAATTGAGGTAATAGATAAAGGAAATAAGATGTCTCGAGCATTAGCAGACCAAATAGCAGCAGCCATGAAATCTTGGGCTCTTTCAAAAGGAGCTACTCATTATTCACATTGGTTTCAGCCTCTAACAGGAGCTACTGCTGAAAAACATGATGCATTTTTTGATATTACTGTTGATGGTTTCCCTCTTGAAAAATTTGATGGCGCAGAGTTAGTCCAACAAGAGCCAGATGCTTCAAGTTTTCCAAGTGGTGGAATTAGAAATACTTTTGAAGCTAGGGGTTATACTGCGTGGGACCCTACTTCTCCTGCATTTATTTTTGACACCACATTGTGCATACCAACAATTTTCGTTTCTTATACAGGGGAGGCTTTGGACTATAAAACTCCTTTACTGAAATCAATTGCATCTCTTGACCAAGCCGCAACATCAGTATGTAAATATTTTGATAAAAATGTATCCAAAGTATATCCAACTTTAGGTTGGGAACAGGAATACTTTTTAATTGACAAATCATTAATAGACTCTAGGCCTGACTTAAAAATGACTGGAAGAACTCTTTTAGGTCATGGATCTTCTAAGGGGCAACAATTGAGTGATCATTATTTTGGGTCAATCCCAAATCGTGTTTTAGAGTTTATGAAAGAACTTGAATTTGAATGTTTAAGACTTGGAATTCCAGTTAAAACAAGACATAATGAGGTGGCACCAAGTCAATTTGAATTAGCTCCAATTTTTGAAGAAGTTAACTTGTCAGTTGATCATAATTCTTTGTTGATGGATATTATGCATAAGGTTGCATATAAACATGATTTAGAAGTTCTGTTCCATGAAAAACCATTTAATGGAATTAATGGATCAGGAAAACATAATAATTGGTCTTTAGCAACAAATACAGGTGTTAATCTTCTTAGTCCTGGCAAAACTCCTATGAGTAATTTACAGTTTTTAACATTTTTCATAAACACTGTTTCTGCAGTATTAGACCATGAAGAGCTATTGATAGCGGCAACTTCTAGCGCAAGTAATGATCTAAGGTTGGGTGCAAATGAAGCTCCTCCTGCCATTTTATCTGTTTTTATAGGTGAGCAATTAACTAAAGTAATAGAAGATTTAGAAAATGTTTCAAAAGGAAAACTCTCTCCAGAAGAAAAAACAGACCTTAAATTAAATGTGATTGGAAAAATTCCTGAGATTTTATTGGATAACACAGATAGAAATAGAACCTCACCATTTGCTTTTACTGGAAATAAATTTGAATTTAGAGCCGTAGGCTCCAAAGCAAACTGTGCCAAGCCTATGACATTTTTAAATGCTATGGTTGCAGAAAAACTAATATCTTTTAAGATAAAAGTTGATAGTCTTGTAGATGGAAAAAACATGAAAAAAGATGATGCTATATTTAATATTTTAAGAGATCAAATCAAAGAAATAAAACCAATTTTATTCGAGGGAGATGGTTATTCTGATATTTGGGTTAAAGAAGCAAAAAAGAGAAACTTGAGTCATAACAAATCCACTCCAGAGGCTTTGTCTGCATATTTATTTGAAAAGAGTGTCAGCCTTTTTTCATCTTTAAATATTTTATCCCAAAGGGAGATTGAAGCGAGGTATATAGTAGACCTTGAAGAGTATACTATGAGGATTCAGATTGAAGCCAGGACTTTAGGAGATATATCTCGTAATCATATTATTCCTACTGCAATAAATTATCAAAATACTTTAATTGAAAATGTTAGAGGTCTTAAGGAGATCTATGGAAATGATTTTAAAAAATACGCAAAAGAGCAAATGTTAATAATTGAAAGAATATCTGGACATGTTTCCGCTATTAATTCTGGAGTAAATTCTATGATTGATTCTAGAAAAAAAGCAAATGAAATCAGTGATCATCAAAATAAAGCTATGGAGTACTCAAAGCAAGTTCTTACGAAAATGGACCCCATAAGATATCATTGTGATAAACTTGAACTATTAGTAGATAATACCCTTTGGCCACTTGCAAAGTACAGGGAGTTGTTGTTTAGTTGTTAATTAATTTAACAAATTCTTTGAAGTCAAAAATAGACTCCATAATATGGGGTGATTTTGAATACTTAAAGTATTTTTGTTATAATTTTAGGTTTTATGTCAATTAACAGATATAGTCTTCGTGGTGTTTCAGCTCAAAAAGAGGATGTGCATAACGCTATTAAAAATATAGATAAAGGTTTGTTTCCAAATGCCTTTTGCAAGATTATACCTGATTATTTAACAAACAGTAAAGACCATTGCATTGTTATGCATGCAGATGGAGCCGGAACAAAATCATCATTAGCTTATTTATATTGGAAAGAAACTGGTGATTTGTCAGTTTGGAAGGGTATAGCTCAAGACTCTCTAATAATGAATATTGATGACTTAATATGTGTTGGTGCAACCGACAATATTTTACTTTCATCAACCATTGGAAGAAATAAAAATTTAATTCCTAGCGAGGTCATTTCAGCAATCATTAATGGAACTCAGGAGCTAATAGAAGATCTTAGAAAATATAATATTAATATTTTTTCAACTGGGGGAGAGACAGCTGATGTTGGGGATTTAGTTAAAACCATAATAGTAGATTCAACAATAACTGCTCGAATGAAAAAAGAAGATGTTATTGATAATTCTAATATTCGATCTGGCGATGTAATAGTAGGCTTAGAATCATACGGTAAAGCTACATATGAAAACAGTTATAATGGAGGTATGGGTAGTAATGGTTTAACATCTGCCAGACACGATGTTTTTGCAAAATATTTAGCTGATAAATATCCTGAAACTTATGATATTAACTTACCTTCTTCCTTGGTGTATTCTGGTAAAAAAAAATTAACTGACCCTGTTGAAGGACTTGATTTAGATGTTGGAAAATTAGTTTTGTCTCCTACTAGAACATATGCTCCAATTGTTCAGCAGGTTTTTGAAGAAATTGGTAGAAATAATATTCATGGTATGATTCATTGCAGTGGAGGAGCTCAAACTAAAATTCTTCATTTTATTGATAAACTTCATGTTATAAAAGATAATTTTCTTCCTGTTCCACCTCTATTTAAAATAATTCAAAATGAATCAGGAACTTCCGGTAAAGAAATGTATCAGGTTTTTAATATGGGTCATAGGCTAGAGTTTTATGTAGATCATTCTATTGCAGATGATATTATATCAGTATCAAAAAACTTCAATGTTAAAGCTCAGATTATAGGTAGAGTAGAGTCTGCAAATGCTAAAAAACTTACTCTTAAAACATCACAAGGTGTTTTTATATATTAATTATATCGTAATTTTATATTAATAGTTTCTAAAATGATAGACAAGTTAAATATTATTAAGCAAAGGTTTGATGAGGTTTCAGATCTAATAATCCAACCAGATGTTATATCTGATCAAAAAAAATATATTCAAATAAATAAGGAATATAAAGACCTTAAGGCAATTATGGATCAAAGTGAAATATACTTGTCTTTATTTGCTAATATAGATGAGGCTGAAATAATATTAAAAGAAGAGACTGATTCTGAAATGATAGAAATGGCTAAAACTCAAATTGAAGAAGCTAAAATTCAAATTCCAGAACTAGAAGAAAAAATTAAGGTTTTATTGATACCTAAAGACCCCGAAGATTCTAAAAACGTTGTAATTGAGATTCGAGCTGGGACTGGAGGAGATGAAGCTAGTATTTTTGCTGGAGATTTATACCGTATGTATTTAAAATACTGTCAGGATAAAGGTTGGAAGACTAGTCTGGTTGACTCAAGTGAGGGGACTGCAGGTGGTTTTAAAGAGATCATTTTTGAAGTGTCAGGACAAGAAGTTTATGGTACTTTGAAATATGAATCAGGAGTTCATAGGGTTCAAAGAGTGCCTCAAACTGAAACCCAAGGAAGAGTTCATACGTCTGCTTCTACAGTTATGGTTTTACCTGAGGCTGAAGAATTTGATGTCCAAGTTGATATGAATGAAGTAAGAGTTGATTATTTCTGTTCATCAGGTCCGGGAGGTCAGTCAGTTAATACTACATATTCTGCAGTAAGATTAACTCATGAGCCAACTGGTATAGTAGCTCAATGTCAAGATCAAAAGTCTCAACATAAAAATAAAGATAAGGCTTTAAAAGTTTTAAGATCAAGGCTTTATGAAATGGAGTTAAGTAAAAAATTAGAGGCAGATTCCGAAAAAAGAAATAGTTTAGTTTCTTCTGGAGATAGATCAGCTAAGATCAGAACTTATAACTATCCTCAAGGAAGAGTAACTGACCATAGAATAGGTCTAACATTATATGATCTTCAAAATATAATTAATGGAGATGTTTCAAAACTTATTAATGAACTTCAGCTTCATCAAAAAACTGAAAAATTAAAATCATCGGCAGAACTTATATGAACCAAAAAATCATTTTTGATCAAATTAAAGAAAAACGCTCCTTTTTGTGCGTTGGCCTAGATGTTGATTTAAAAAAGATACCCAAGCATCTTTTGTCAGAAGCAGACCCTATTTTTTCTTTTTGTAAGGCGATTATTGATTCTACTTCCAAATATGCAATAGCCTATAAACCTAACATTGCATTTTTTGAATCTTACGGATCAAAAGGGTGGGAGTCTTTAGAAAAAGTAAGTAATTATCTTTCCACTAATTATCCAAATGTTTTTACAATTGCAGATGCAAAAAGAGCTGATATAGGTAACACTGCATCTCGATATGCCGAAGCTTTTTTTAAAAATCTTTCATTTGATTCAATAACAGTTTCTCCTTATATGGGTAAAGACTCTGTAGAGCCATTTCTTAATTTTAAGAATAAATATGCTATTATTTTAGCCTTAACATCTAACGATGGTGCTGATGATTTTCAGTTTTTCACTAGTGATAAAACAGCCTTATATGAAAGAGTAATTCAGGTTTCTAAAAAATGGAAGAATTCTGAAAGAATCATGTATGTAGTTGGAGCCACAAAAGCAGATTATTTAAAAAAGATTAGAAAGATTGTTCCTGATTCATTTCTTTTGATTCCAGGGGTAGGAGTACAAGGTGGAAGTTTAAGAGATGTTGCCTCAACTGGAATGAATGAACAGTGTGGCTTAATCGTTAATTCATCTCGACAAATTTTATACGCTAACGGAGGATTGAGTTTTGATGTTTCTGCGAGAGAAGAGGCTAGAAAACTTCAAAAAATTATGGAACAAGAATTGATAAAAAAGGGAATTATATAAATGCTTCATTACACTGTTTATAGAAATAATAAAAAAAAATCATCATGGATAACTTTTATTCATGGAGCTGGAGGTAGTTCATCAATTTGGTTTAAACAAATAAGATATTTTTCAAAATATTTTAATTTATTGTTAATTGACTTAAGAGGTCACGGTAATTCTAAGAGTTTAATGGTTAACCCTTTTCAGCCGAAATATACTTTCAAAGTTGTTACAGAGGACATAATAGGAGTTTTAGATAATGAAAAAATAATAAAATCTCATTTTGTTGGAATTTCATTAGGAACAATTTTAATAAGAAAAATAGCTGAAACTTCACCTGAAAGAGTTGTTTCGATGATAATGGCGGGAGCAATTATAAAATTAAATTTTCGATCCAGATTAATGATGTATTTTGGAAACTTAACAAAATCTTTTTTACCATATATGTTGATTTACAAGATGTTTGCTTGGATTGTAATGCCAAATTCAAACCATAAAGAGTCACGTTTATTATTTGTTAGAGAAGCGAGGAAGCTTTACAGAAAAGAATTTCTAAGATGGTATAAGTTAACAACTGAAATTATCCCTTTACTTAAAATATTTAGAAAAATTGAAGTTAAAATACCTACTTTATATATAATGGGTGCCCAAGATTATTTATTTCTAACACCAGTTAGAAAACTTGTTTCTCAGCATAGCTATTCAAAACTTATTGTTTTGCCTGAGTGTGGTCATGTAGTAAATATTGAAAGACCAGAATTATTTAATAAAGGCATGTTGTCATTTATTGATGATGGGATTTAAGTAAATCTAGTTTCCTGGTTGTTTGATTGTAAATAAACTTTTTTCTTTGGCTGCATCAACCATGTTTTTAACCTCCTTTAATAGAAGTTTAGAATTGTAAACCACACCATTGCTAATTGTATATTTCACACCTCCAACTCTTACTATTTTATTCTCTTCATTAATTTTTATAGCCCCTGTGCCATATAAAACCTTAAGGTTTTTTAATGGATTTTCTTCCACAAGAATCATGTCTGCTTGTTTTCCAATTTCAATAGATCCAATTTTTTGATCCATTCCTAGAGCTTCAGCTCCATTAAGTGTTGCTGATCTAATTACTTCAAGAGGATGAAACCCTGCTTCGCGAAGCAGCTCAAGCTCCCTGATATATGCGAAGCCGTAAAGTTGATAGATAAACCCCGAATCTGACCCTGTAGTTACTCTTCCACCTCGATTTTTATATTCATTAATAAAGGTCATCCACAATCGGAAATTATTTTTCCAAGCAACTTCTTGTTCAGTCCCCCAGAAATGCCAATATGATCCGTGTGAAATTTTACTTGGCTCATAAAATTTCCATAATGAAGGAAGAGTATATTTTTCATGCCATTCTGCTCTTCTTGCTCGATGTAAATCCCTGCTAGCTTCATATATATTAAATGTAGGGTCTAGAGTAAAATCTAAATCTATTAATTCATTCATTACATTATTCCAGTGATCTGAGTAGGGTGCAGCAGCTTGTTCCCAAAGTTTTCCTGCTTCTTCAAATCTATGTTGTTCATTTTGGTAATTATAATCTAAAGGATAGTTTTGAACTGTTCTGTCTTCAAATAACGCTTCTGGAAGTCCATACCAATGCTCCATTGAAGTTAAACCAGCTCTTGCCGAATGTAGTACATTCCATCTTGCAACACTCATCTGAGTGTGATGACATGCAGAACCAAGGCCAAGTTTTTTATTTTCAGCTAAAGCTGCTTTCATTATTTTTGGATCTGCTCCAAAAAATTTGATTCCATCAGCACCATTTTTTTTATTTTGTTGAACCCAATCTATGGCTTCTTGTGACGAATTAATCCCTTTTTCACTCCCTTGTCCAAAAGACGTGTAGGCTATTATTCTAGGGGCTATTATTTCATTTTTTTCTGCTTTTCTCTTCAAATTTAAGGTGTAATCAAGCCCTCTTCCGCTAGGCTCTCTTACGGTAGTTACTCCATGAGCTAGCCAGAGTTTGAAAACATAATCCCAATCAGTTCCTTGTGAAGTTCCTCCAATATGTCCATGCATATCGATGAATCCTGGCATTAAATACATTCCTGATGCGTCAATTTCTTTACCTCCTTTTTTTAACTTTGGACGTCTGCTGGTTTTTATATCAATTCCAGGATAACCTACCGTTTTTATTTGAACAATTATATCTTTTTCAACAACAATATCTACAGGGCCAATTGGAGGAGCCCCATTTCCATTTATAAGAGTTACTCCTCTAATTATTAGTTGTGAGAATGGTCCTTCGGACAATTCTTGAGATGATAGATAGGTTGAGCTAAATATTAATAAAAAAAGAAATAGGAGCTTTTTCATTTAGTTTTTTCTTTTAAAGATAGAAAAAACCCTCAGATACCAAACTGAGGGTCAAAAACCAAACAAATAACCTTATACTTCTATAGCAGCTTAGAAAGAATAAATTGCTGCAATAATAAATGAGGCTAAATTATCAGATGCACCTGAGGTGTCTGCGAATATTTTTTCAGAGGCACTATCAATTCTTATTTCTGGCTTGAGTATCATATTGCCAGATGTATAACTTCCGGTTAGAGTTATTGAAGTGTTATCAGCATCTCCTGAAGCATTTCCAAAAACCCCTGTAAAATCTTTTTTGTCAGAGAATATTTCACCTCTTAATCCAAGACTGAATGAGTCAGATAATATTAATTGAGGGTATAGCGCTATTCCTGAAAAACCTCCATCCGGAGTGTCATTGGATGCTGAAGTAGCATTGATTCCAAAAAAGAAAGATTCAGATAATTTAAATCCACCTGTATAATCAATTTGGCTATATCCTTTACCGCCTAGATAGTTGATATATTGGCCACTAAAACTAAATTGAACTCCTAGCATGTATGTGTCATCTGGATTACTTTCAGTAGCATCTGTAGGATTTAAAACACCTATCATTAAAGAGCTGTTTTCTGATAGAGTAAAATCTGCTTTAATACCTGTGTGAGAAAATGGCCCATAAGAGAACATATATGAAGTAGAATAATTAAAATTATAAACAGGAGAGATTACTTCATACCCTAAAAAAGTATTAAAATTACCCATAGTAATTGTTGTTTTTTCACCAACATTTAAATAAGCATACATTTGATTGATTATACTGCTTGAATTTTCGACAGACCCAAAAACAGCATCTGTTCCTCTAGGACCATATACTAGATCTGCAACAAAACCAGACTTTTCTCCTTCATATGCAAGAATAATATTTGCCATACCTAGGGAAAATCCAGGGAGGTTAGCAAAAGATGTTCCTGGAGCTGCATCAAAATTATTTGAGAAATTGTGACGCATGTATGTGTCAACTGAACCTGAAACACTAAATGTAGGAGTTTCTTCTTCCTCGATCTCTTGAGCATAGCTATAGTTAAACATAGCTAATATTAATAAAATTTGAATTATTTTTTTAAGATTTTTCATAATTGTAATTTATATTTTGATTTTTTAATTATTCGTAGGCTTGCATTCCGTGTTCTGAAAGATCTAGGCCTTTTGCTTCTTCTTCTTTTTCAACCCTTAAGCCGATAGTTGATTTAATTGTAAAAAAGATTATGAAAGCAGATATTATACAGAATACAGCTACAATTAATATAGATTTTAATTGAATCATAAACTGCCCTAATCCTGCTATTTCACCAAATATTCCAACTGCAAGTGTTCCCCAGATTCCGCAAATCAAGTGAACAGAAACAGCTCCAACGGGGTCATCTAGTTTTAATTTATCAATAAAAGCTACACTAAGTACAATGATTATTCCTGCAATTAATCCAATCCATACAGCATCTGTTGGGCTCATTTGGTCAGCACCAGCAGTAATTCCTACTAAACCTCCTAATATTCCATTCATGTACATGGTTAGGTCGTATTTTTTATATAAAATGTTAGCAAATATTGCAGATGAAATTCCTCCTGCAGCAGCAGCTATACATGTGGTTACAAGTGTAAGGGATGTTAGAGTCGGGTCGGCTGATAAAACAGATCCACCATTGAATCCAAACCAACCTAACCAAAGTATTAATACTCCTGATGCTGCAAGTGGAATATTGGAAGCAGGTAGAACTCTTGGTTTTCCGTTTTCATCAAATTTCCCTATTCGGGCGCCAAGTAGATAAATACCTACTAATGCTCCCCATCCGCCAACAGAATGAACTAATGTTGATCCGGCAAAATCATAAAAACCCATAGTATCTAGGAATCCACCTCCCCATTTCCATGATCCTACAATTGGATAGGCTAAGCCCACATAGAGTATAGTGAAAAGCATAAACGATGTTAATTTGATTCTACCAGCTACTGCACCCGACACAATTGTGGCAGCAGTTGCAGCAAACATTCCTTGAAAAAGGAAATCTGTCCACCATGTGTATCCACCATCAGCATATCCAAAACCCATTCCTCCTTCAGGAGCTGTAATTCCAAATCCAGCAAATTTTAAAATTCCAGCGGATCCTTCTTCAAATCCTGGATACATTAAGTTGAAACCGCCTAATGCGTACATTAGGAGGCCTGCTGTGATAACAAAAAAGTTTTTAAATAGTATGTTTACTGTATTTTTTTTTTGAGTCAGACCTATTTCAAGAAAAGAAAAGCCTAAGTGCATAAAAAAGACTAAGGCGGTACAGACCATCATCCATACGTTATTTACAGTTAAAATTGTTATTTCCATTGATTAATAATTTTAATATATATTTTTTTTAGTTTAGTGAGTTTCCACCTTTTTCCCCAGTTCTAATTCTGTAAGCTTCTTCAACAGGCAGAATAAATATCTTTCCGTCTCCAACTTTATCAGTTGCTCCAGATTCTATAATTGCTTCAATAGTGGGTTGGACAAAATCATCATTTACTACAATCGATAAGAATCTTCTTTGAATCTCTGCAGTACTATATGAAATACCACGATAAACATGTCCTTGTTTTTCGTTACCTACACCAGTAACATCCCAATAGCTAAAAAAGTTTACCTCTACATTATGTAGAGCTTTTTTAACATCGTGGAATTTTGATTTTCTAATTATTGCTTCAATTTTTTTCATAGTTATATGATTTTTTTAATTCTTCAAAAGTATTATATTATTTACAACACCCCCCATAAAAAAGGGGTGTAGATGTAAATAATTATTAATATTTTAATTATACCCTATTTTTTTTAGGGTATAATTAAAATAAATGCATTAATTTTTGATATATATGTAAAAAAAGGAGGGGGTGTGTTTAATTAAATTGATTCAGTAGGCCATAACCTAACCGAATCATTAGTAATCCAATAACAAAACTAGATATTGCATAAGTAAAGAACATTATCCAATTTTCATTTTTTAGCATGAAAAATGATTCATGACTAAATGTAGAAAAAGTTGTGAGACCCCCACAAATGCCGACTGTTAAAAATATTACCCAGTCTGATCTAAAATTTTTAATAGCCCAGCTCATGAATATTCCAAGAAGAAAACAACCTAATAAATTTGCTAAAAATGTTCCCCAGGGAAAGTCATTTGAATTAACAGGATTTATTTTACTAATTATGAATCGTATACTGCATCCAATTCCGCCACCTATAAAAACTAAAACTATCTCTTTGATCAAATTCATTTTATTGGATAATATAACCCAGTAATCCAGGCTGTTGAGTCTCTGCTCTGCTCAAGTCCCTTCCAAAAAACTTCAAAAGGTGCATTAAATATTTTTTTATTTTGTTTAGTTATCTCTTTGTCTAATATTTCCCAAGCTTCATTTCTATCATTAAGGTATCCTTCATGGACAACTGTCAAAACGTCTTGTTTAGGAAAATAATTACAAACAAATTTTAGTGGCAAATCTATTTCGTTACAATTCTCTATAGGAATAGCAATTATATATTGTGTTGATTCTTCATTTTTAGATGTATAAATTATAAAGGGAAAACCATTCTTAGATAATTTTTTACTTATTATATACTTGTTAAGTTTTTTAAACTCTAGCTTTTGTGTTTTATCAAAAACTAGAGTTGGAGTTGATAAAATCTTTCCAATATAAAAACCTCCTTGATGGAGCTGCATTCCTTTATACTCATTTGTACTCTTAAATTTTGATTGATTGAATGCAATTAAAATAATAGTTAGAATAATTAGAGATGTTATAATAAGTTCTTGAAAACTATAATTTAAATTTTTAATTAATTTCTTAATCACTTTTGAGTATAAACTTTAATTAAAAAAAGTGAAAAAATCAATCCAATCATAAATAAAATTATTTTAAAGCTTCCTTTAAAATATTCTTTTTGATCTTTTCGGTCTTTTCTGTATGAATAGATAATTATAAAAGTAAATACAACAACAAAGCAAGCAGCAAAAATCAATTGTCCTGTACTAAACATAAATTATTTTTTACTAAAGTAATGAAAGCCGAACAAATGATAATAAATTTTAATGTTTTGTGTTATTTTGTAATAAAAATATTATGATACAAAAACCTATTGATTCTGTTAAACAATTTCATGATGCTTTTAATATAGAAGTTGCTAATTCTCCTACAGTTAATTTATCATTAGAAAAAATACAATTAAGATTTAAACTTATGCAGGAAGAAAACCAAGAGTATCTTATTGCAGCTAAAGACAACGATATAGTAGAAGTAGCCGATGCATTGGGTGATATGTTATATATATTATGTGGAACAATTTTAACTCATGGTATGCAATACAAAATTGAGGAGGTCTTTGATGCAATTCAACAAAGTAATATGAGTAAGCTAGATGTAAATGGAAAACCTATTTATAGAGAAGACGGGAAGGTTTTAAAGGGCCCAAATTATTTTAAACCTGATATTAAAAAGTTTTTTAAATGATTAATGTTCATACTTCAATTCTCCAGTTGTATGGGTCTTCTGAAATATTATATTGAATTTCTGTAATTGCTTTTTTTAATCTTATTGCATACGAATCTTTGATAGATTGAAGTTTATAATCTGTATTTTGATATCCAAAGCCAGTAATTGGAATTATTACAACCGCAGTACCTGCTCCAAAAATTTCTTTTAACATCCTATTTTTTAGTGCTTCAATAATTTCATCAATGGTTATTGATCGAATCTCAACATTTATCCCCATATCTTTTGCTATCTGAATAGCACTTTTTCGAGTTATACCATCAAGTATTCTGTTATTTGTTGGAGCTGTTACAAGTGTATCACCAATTCTGACAAAAATATTCATTGTTCCAGCCTCTTCAATGAATTTATGCTCATTAGCATCAGTCCAAACCACCTGTTGATATCCTTGCTCTTGTGCAAGAGAAGTAGGATAAAATTGTGCTCCATAATTTCCTGCTGCTTTTGCGTATCCAACACCCCCATCAGCTGCTCTACTGTATTTTTCTGCTATTAAAACATTAAATACAGAGTTACTATAATAAGATTTTGCTGGTGAACAAATAATCATAAATTTATACTCTTTTGATGGAGATGCCTGAACAGAAGGTTGACTTGCAAAAATAAATGGTCTTAAATAAAGTGAATTTCCGTCTCCTGGTTTTACCCATTCAGAATCTATAGAAATTAATTTTTTCAACCCTTTCATAAAGTAATCTTCAGGAAAACCAGGAATCATCATGCGTTCACAGGATTTATTTAACCTCAACCAATTTTCCTTTGGTCTAAACATCCATACTTTTCCATTAACATCTTTATATGCTTTCATTCCTTCAAAAACGGCTTGTCCATAATGAAGAGCACTCGCGGAGGGGTCTAAAGAAATAGATTGATAAGGAATAATTTCAGGAGTGTTCCATTTACCATTTGAATAGTCACAAACAAACATGTGGTCAGTAAAGGTTTCTCCAAAATCTAAATTATTGAAGTCAATTCGATCAATTTTAGTTTTTTTATTTATTTCAATTTTCACAACTATTAATTTATTGTAATAATAACAATTAAAATTAAATTAATTTATAAATAATGTTTACATTTTTTCGCAAAAATTTTACTTATAAATGATAAAATAATAAAAAAAGACTTCCTTTAGATAATGTTAAAAAAAATAACTACTCAAGATGGAAGTTGTTCCTTTTACGATTCTGTTATAAAAGAGACATACCATTCAAAAAATGGGGCATTAACCGAGTCATTGCATGTATATATATCTAAAGGTCTTGATTATTGGATCAATCTAAACCAGAAATTAGAATTATGTAAAGTTTTTGAAATGGGTTTTGGAACCGGTCTTAACGCAGTATTGACAAAAAGATTTTCAGAAGTAAACAAAAAAACAATAAGCTATTCTAGTATTGAAAAATTCCCTTTGAGTTTCGATCAAATAAAAACAGTCAGTCTTAAAGATCTTTCTCCAAATGAAAACAAAATATTAAATTCCTTATGGAATGAAATACATGAAATATCTCCATTTTTTAAAATACATAAAATACATGATGATTTTTTTAATATTATAAATAAAGATTTTTATGATGTGATTTTTTATGATCCTTTTGCTTACCATGCCCAGCCATATATGTGGAGTGAAAAGGCATTAAAAATATCAACAAATCTTTTAAAAAAAAATGGGGTTTGGGTTAGTTATTGTGCTAAAGGTGAGGTTAGAAGAATTTTAGAAAGACTCGGTCTTTGTGTTGAAAGAATTTCTGGCCCACCAGGAAAAAGAGAAATGTTACGTGCTATAAAAAACTAATCTATTATTTTTAACCTAAAGATGAAAATACTTATTACTGGAGCTACTGGGTTAGTTGGTAGGAATTTGATTAACAAAGCACTTGGTAAAGGCTATTCCGTCAATTTTCTTACAACTCAAAGAGATAAAATTGATTCAATAGATAAGTGTAAAGGTTTTTATTGGAACCCTTACAAGGGTGAGATAGATTTGAATGCTTTTGAAAATATTTCATACTTAATTAATCTTGCAGGTGCATCTATTTCAAAGCCCTGGACTAAGAATTATAAGGCTAAAATTATTGAAAGTAGAGTTCTTTCATCTCAGATATTATATAATTCCTTAGTTGACCTTAATTACAAACTTGAGGGTGTTGTTTCAGCATCAGCAATAGGATGTTACCCAAGTTCATTAGATAGATTACATCAAGAATCTGATAAATTTAATTCAGAAAATTTTCTTCAAGAAGTCGTGAAAAAATGGGAAAATTCTAATGATGAATTAGAAATACATTCCAAAAATATTACAAAACTGAGAATTGGTCTTGTTTTGTCTGATAAAGGAGGTTTTTTATCAAAACTTTTAATTCTAATTAAACTTGGTCTAGGCTCCTCTTTTGGGTCTGGAAACCAATGGCAATCTTGGATTCATATCGACGATCTTTCTAATTTAATTATATATAGTATTGAAAATAGTTTTAATGGAGTTTATAATGCTGTTGCTCCAAATTCAATAACTCAAAATGAACTAATAAAAAGTTTAGGAAAAAGACTTAATAGGCCCGTTTTTATTCCTAACATTCCAAAAGAAATGGTTAAGATTATTTTAGGGGATAGAAGTCAATTGGTTCTTGATAGTCATAGAGTAAGTGCTGATAAAGTTTTAAAATCTAGATTTAGTTTTATTTATGAAAAATTTGATCAAGCAATTATAAATTTAAAACTTAATTAGATGACATTTTGACATTTATTATAAAATGGCAATACCTTTGCATTCATTTAATAAAAAAATAAAATTATGACTAAGGCTAAGATAAAAATTGATAAAGATGAATTTAAATCTAAACTTGCTGAGGTTAAAAAGAAAAAGACTAATTCAAAGAAAAGTAGTCCTACAGCTATTCTTAAGGAAGACTTGCAAAATGAAAAAGAAAAGTATTTACGCCTTTTTGCTGAATTTGAAAATTTCAAGAAAAGAACATCTAGAGAACGTATCGAATTATTTAAAACTGCAAATAAAGAAGTAATGTCAGCTTTAATTCCAATAATGGATGATTATGACAGAGCAAAATCTCAAATTAATAATGAAAATTCTACTGATGAAATAAAAGGTCTTTTATTAATTTTTAATAAAATGAATGAAACTCTAAAAATTAATGGTTTAAATGAAGTAGAAATTTCAGTTGGTGATATTTTTGATTCTGAAATTCATGAGGCAATAACTCAAATTCCAGCCCAAGACGAGTCTCAAAAAGGAAAGGTTATGGATGTTCTTGAAAAAGGATATCAATTAGGAGAAAAAATAATTAGATTTCCTAAAGTTGTAGTTGGTAAATAAATATATTTTATGAAAGAAGATTATTACAATATTTTAGGAGTTTCAAAGGGGGCTTCTGCTGGAGAAATAAAGAAAGCTTACAGGAAAAAAGCAATTGAATTTCATCCTGATAAAAATCCAGGAGATGATAGAGCTGAAGCTAACTTTAAAAAGGCAGCTCAAGCCTATGAAGTTCTTGGAGATCAAAACAAAAAGGCTAAGTATGATCAATATGGACATGCAGCATTTGAAAATGGAGGTTTCGGAGGTGGTGGCGGAATGAATATGGATGATATCTTTAGTCAATTTGGAGATGTGTTTGGCAGTGCTTTTGGGGGTTTCGGAGGAGGCTTTGGTCAACAAGGATCAACCCAGAGAAGAGGGAGTAATCTTAGGATAAAAGTTTCATTATCTCTTGAAGAAATACTTTTAGGTGTTGAGAAAAAAGTTAAAGTTATAAGGAAAGTTCAATCACCAGGACTTTCATATACAAGATGTAATAATTGTAACGGCTCTGGCCAAGTAAATAAGATTACAAATACAATTTTGGGCAGAATGCAAACATCTGCTCCTTGTAGTTCATGCGGTGGGGCAGGGCAATCAATTGAAAATCGTCCTCCAGGTTCTGATTCTCAAGGTATGATTAATGAGGAAGAAACAGTATCTATAAAAATACCGCCAGGGGTGGAAGAGGGAATGCAGTTGAAAGTTTCTGGAAAAGGTAACGCTGCATTATCAAATGGCGTATCCGGAGACCTACTAGTTCTAATTGAGGAAAAACCTCATGAGTTATTCATAAGAGAAGGTCAAAACCTTCATTTAGATGTCTACATAAGTATTTCAGAAGCAGTTTTAGGCGTATCAAAAGACATTCAGCTTTTGAATGGAAAAGTAAGAATAAAACTTGATCCAGGAATTCAGTCTGGAAAAACTTTAAGATTAAGAAGTAAGGGGCTTTCTGATATTAATGGATATTCAAGTGGAGACTTGTTAGTTCATATAAATGTATGGACACCAAAAGTATTAAACAGGGATCAAAAGAAATTTTTTCAGAGCATGATTGATGATGACAACTTTGAACCAAGACCAGATAAATCTGATAAATCATTTTTCGAAAAGGTTAAAGACATGTTTGCTTAGTTTTACAATGCTTTTGTTTTTAGCCTTTTCAGGTCTAACTTCTTTCTTTTAAATTAAAAATAATGTTTTAATTTTTGTAGTATATTAGAAGATGAATTTAACGCAAAACCCGTTTATAAAATTCTTAAATTTAGAGATCCCTTTAGGTAGTACTATAGTGATTACTCCAAGATCAATATTGATTATTTTATTTGCCTTTTTTATTACTTGGCTAGTTCTTAAAACCTTTAAAAAAATTATTCATAGAGCATTATCTAATGAAGCCAAAATAAAGTTTAAAAGTATTTTTTCTTTTTTTAACTATTTCATATATACTATTGTTTCTCTAGTTACGATTGATACCTTAGGTATCGATTTAACTGGTTTTTTTGCTGCATCAGCTGCTTTGCTAGTTGGATTTGGATTGGCCCTTCAAACATTTATTCAAGATATTATTTCTGGTGTTTTTATAATTGCAGATCAGGCAGTTCATGTTGGAGATATAATTCAAATAGATGGACAAATAGGTAAAGTTGAAAATATTACATTAAGAACAACTAGAGCAGTTACAAGAGATAATAAAGTTTTAATAATTCCTAATCATATATTTTTAACTAAAATATTATACAATTGGACAGAAAATGGTGCATTAATTAGGGAATCTGTTTCTGTTGGAGTTGCATATGATACTGATACTGAACTTTTACAAAAACACCTTATTGAATTAGCTTTAAACCACCCATTAATACATAAAGAAAATAAGCCGATTGTTTTATTCGAAGACTTTGGAGATAATGCATTAAAATTCACTATAGTTTTCTCTATGTCGAATAGTTTTAACTTGTATAAAGTAAAAAGTGATTTGCGCTTTTCAATGAATAAACTATTTAAAGAGAAAGGTGTTGAAATTCCTTATCCTCAACGTACAATTAGTTTTATAAATCCAATTGAAAAATAATCATGATAAAAATTTTAATTATTGAAGATGAAGAGCCTATTAGAAGGGTGTTGCTTCGTATTCTTACGGAAGAAGATTCTTCATATGAAGTTCATGAGGCTTTCGATGGTAAAGACGGTCTTAAAAAAATTAACAATAACAATTATGACCTTATTTTGTGTGACATAAAGATGCCTGGAATGGATGGTATTGAAGTTCTTGAAAGCATCAAAGTTTCAAATAAAACTTTGCCATTTATTATGTTAACTGGCCACGGTAATGTTTCAACTGCTGTTGAAGCCATGAAGCTTGGCGCTTATGATTTTATTTCTAAACCACCAGATTTAAATAGATTATTGAATTCTGTGAGACATGCTCTGGAGAATAAAAACTTGGTAAGTGAAAATATTATTTTAAAAAAGCAGGTTGCTAGAAAATATCATATTATTGGTGAGTCCAAAGCAATTAAAGCTATTCATGACCTAATAGACAAAGTTGCACCAACAGAAGCTAGAGTTCTCATTACTGGAGAAAATGGGACTGGAAAAGAATTGGTTGCTCATAACTTGCATCAAAAAAGTCAAAGATCAAAATCTCCCTTTGTCGAAGTCAATTGTGCTGCAATCCCATCAGAACTTATTGAGAGTGAGCTTTTCGGTCATATTAAGGGAGCTTTTACATCTGCTATTAAAGACAGGTCAGGTAAGTTTGAATCCGCTAATAATGGAACTTTATTTTTGGATGAAATTGCCGATATGAGTCTTGCCGCACAGGCAAAAGTTTTAAGGGCACTCGAAGAAAATAAAGTTCAAAGAGTTGGAGGAAATAAAGATATTTCTGTTAATGTTAGAGTTATTGCAGCAACCAATAAAGACTTAAATTTAGAAATTAAAAATGGTAATTTCAGAGAAGATCTCTTTCATAGATTAGCTGTTATATTAATCGAGGTTCCAACTCTAAAGAGTCGTAAAGATGATATAGGCTTATTGGTTGAGCATTTTGTTAATACTCTTTCAAAAGATCAAGGTCTTGAAATTAAAAGATTTGATTCAAATGCTGTTGAATTATTAAAAAATTATCCATGGTCTGGAAACATTAGGGAGCTGAGAAATGTTATAGAAAGACTTATGATATTAGGCAATAATCCAATAACTTCAGAAAATATAAATCAATTTGCTCCAAAATAAATTTTAAGTATGTTTCGTTTCTTTTATTTCTTATTGTCAATTTCCTTATTTTCTTATTCACAGGATAGTCAAAATATCGAATCTCAAATAAAGTCTTTTTATGACCACTCTTTAACTAGTGGTAAAAGTTATGAGTGGCTAGAGCATTTATCTAATCAAATTGGAGGACGATTATCAGGCTCTCTTAATGCAGAGAGAGCAGTTCAATGGAGTAAAGAAGAATTAGAGAGTCTTGGGTTAGATAAAGTATGGCTTCAGCCAGTCATGGTTCCTAAATGGGTAAGAGGGAATTTTGAATATGCTAGTATAGAAAGCTCAACAGGTAATTCAATCAATGTCTCTATCTGTGCACTTGGTGGATCTGTTGCTACTCCCAATAGAGGTATTCGAGCTGAGGTAATAGAGGTTAAATCTTTTGTTGAATTAAAAAAGTTAGGTGTAGATAAAATAGCTGGAAAAATAGTTTTTTTTAATCGTCCAATGGACCCTACTAAAATAAACACATTTTCATCTTATTCAGGAGCAGTAAATCAAAGAACAGAAGGGGCAGAGGAAGCAATAAAACTTGGCGCTAAAGCTGTTCTTGTTAGATCTATGAACTTAAGTAATGATGATTTTCCTCACACAGGATCAATGTATTACGGATCAGTAAAGTTAAAAGATAGAATTCCTGCTGCAGCTATAAGTACAAATGGGGCAAATCTTTTAAGTTCAATGCTAAAGCTAGACCCCAAGCTTAAATTTTTTATTAAACAAAATTGTCAAAATTACCCAGATGTTTTATCTTATAATGTAATAGGAGAGATAAAGGGAAGTGAATTTCCAAACAAAATTATTTTAGTTGGAGGTCATCTTGATTCTTGGGATTTAGGTGATGGGTCTCACGATGATGGAGCTGGTGTTGTTCAGTCTATGGAAGTTTTAAATCAATTCAAATCATTAGGAGTAAAACCAAGGCACACATTGAGAGTTGTTCTATTTATGAACGAGGAAAATGGTCTACGTGGAGGTAGTAAATATGCTAATATTGCAAATAAAAAAAGAGAAGATCATCTTTTTGCATTAGAATCAGATGCAGGTGGATTTACACCAAGGGGTTTTTCTTTTGATTCTTCAGATTCTGAATTTGATAAAATAAAATCATGGAAAAAATACTTCAAACCGTATCTTATAAATGAATTTACTCAAGGTGGAGGAGGAGCTGATATTGGACCTCTTAAATCAACAGGAACTATTTTGTCAGGGTTAAGACCAGATTCTCAAAGATATTTTGATTATCATCATTCTTCACAAGATACTTTTGACGCTATAAATAAAAGAGAACTTGAAATAGGTGCTGCCTCAATGAGCAGTTTAATATATTTAGTTGATATTTTCGGTTTTTAAGGTGTAGATTAGCCAAAAAAATTTCATGGGCTTTCTTACCGCCTACACTAAGGAGTTTGATTATAATTTAAAACTTGCAATACCCGTAATTACAGCTCTTCTTGGACATACTTTTGTTCAATTAGTTGATAACATTATGGTTGGTCAACTAGGAACTGCATCGTTGGCAGCCATATCATTGGGGAATAGTTTCTTTTGGGTGGCCATGTCAATAGGGATTGGGTTTTCAACAGCAATCACACCGCTAATTGCTGAAACTGATGGACAAGGAAATACTGAAAAAGGAAGGAAAGTCCTTATTCACGGATTACTTTCCTGTACTTTTTTAGGTATAATTTTATCTATATCTGTTTTGTTAGCTCAGCCACTTTTATATGAAATGGGTCAACCTGAACAAGTAGTTGATTTTGCCTATAAATATTTATTTTGGGTTGGAATTTCTTTAGTTCCATTATTAATTTTTCAAGCATTTAAACAATTTTCAGATGGCCTTTCATACACTAAGCCTTCAATGTATGCCAGTTTATTGGCAAATATTTTTAATGTAATATTAAACTACATGTTAATTTTTGGGAATTGGGGAGCTCCAGCTATGGGTATTGAAGGCGCTGCTATAGGTACACTTATTTCCAGAGTATTAGCTTTATTTTTTATGATTTCATACTTATTTATAGATAAAAAATTCTCTCCCTACGTAAGAAATATAACTAGAAGAGGTTTAGATAAATTACTTTTTATTAAAATATTTAAACTTGGGTTTCCCAGTGCTGCAATTATGTTTTTTGAAGTTACTTTTTTTACATGTGCAGTTTGGTTATCTGGACTTTTAGGGAAAAATCCTCAAGCTGCTAATCAAATTGCACTAAACCTATCAACTGTTACTTTTATGTTTGCAATGGGCTTTGGTGTAGCTGCTATGATAAGAGTGGGTAACCAAAAAGGAAAAAAAAATTATATGGAACTTCGTCGAGTTGCTCTTTCAATGTTTTTATTAATTTTTTTATTTGACATTATTTTTTGTGCATTATTTTTGGTTTTTAATGATCAATTACCCTGGCTTTATTTAGATCTTGAAAGCTCTTCTAATGTATCAGATATATATCAAGTAGTTAGTTTATCAGCTAGTTTATTAATAATTTCTGGCTTTTTTCAAATATCAGATGGGTTACAGGCTGTTGTTCTTGGAGCTTTAAGAGGGTTGCAAGATGTTAATATCCCTGCTTTAATTGCTTTCTTTTCATATGGTTTAATTGGATTGCCCATTTCATATATTTTAGGGATTAAACTTGAATATAATGTTATGGGTATTTGGATAGGTTTACTTTCAGGGTTGACCACCTCATCTATTCTTTTATTTTTACGATTTCAATACCTTACCAAAAAATTAATAAATAAAAATGTCAAAAGTTAACGAAGAATTATTTCCGAAATATTTAATTGCTGATAATTCAAAATACCCTAATAGTCTTTATATAGTTCATACTGAGTATCCTCGTTTTATTTTAAATGTTTCAAACGATGATATATGCTGGCTTGAAGAATTTAATAAGGAGGATGAAATTGAGGTTTCAGACAACTCAGAAGCTTGGATTGATAACGCTTTAAGGTTTTACGATTCTGAAATTAAAAGCTTTGAATAATGATAGAAAACCTATTAGAATTAGATAGATCATTATTTCTTTTTTTAAATGGGTTGGGTGACCCAGTATTTGATATATTTTGGCTCGTCATAACAAATAAAATTTTAAACGCAATAATTTATTTTATTTTGGCTTTATTTTTTTTTAATAAAACAAATTTAAAACACTTCTCTTTTCTTTTATTATCAGTTTCTGTATTAATTTTATTCACAGATCAATTCACTAACTTAATTAAATACACGGTTTCAAGACCTAGGCCTTGTCATGAGGAAGATTTTCAAGGACTAATTAGATTAGTTAAGGAAAGTTGTGGTGGAGCTTATGGGTATTTTTCAGGACATGCTTCAAACTCTTTTGCTTTAGCTTTTTTCTTTTCAAGATTATTATTTAAAATAAAATGGCTACCTGTTTCATTAATTTTATTTGCTTTTTTAGTCTCATATAGTAGAATATACATAGGAGTTCATTATCCATTAGATGTTTTATCAGGAGTAATAGTTGGATCTTTTTCAGGGTATATAGGTTACTCTTTATGGAATAAATTTATATATAATGATTCGTTAGAGAATAAATAAGTACTCTTTAGTGATTGTATTTTAATAATCGAGAAAATTTAGCTTTAAATTTCTTTAACCTTGGAATGGATACATTTCTAACATATGAATTGTTAGGATTGAGCTTTTCATAATCTTGATGATAGTCTTCAGCGTAAAAAAATTTTTCTAATTTTTTAACTTCTGTAACAATAGAATTCTTGAAAATTTTATTTTGCTGAAGTTTTTGAATTTGTTTTTCAATGATTATTTTTTCCTTACTATTTTTATAAAAGGCAATAGACCTATATTGAGTACCTCTATCTGGCCCTTGCCTGTTTAGTGTTGTTGGATCATGAGAGCCGAAAAAAACATCAACGAGCGTCTCGTATGAGACAATAGAAGGGTCATAAATCACTTCTACAGCCTCTGCGTGGCCAGTTCTTCCAGTTCCTATTTTATTATAAGTTGGATTAGGAGTGTTTCCTCCAGAATATCCTGAATAAACTTCTTCAACGCCTTTAATACTCTCAAAAATTGCCTCAACACACCAAAAACAGCCAGATGCAAAATAAGCTCTTTTATTATTTTGATATTGTGTTAAATTTTTTGATTGAGATTCATCCATATAATTTTTAATTTTTTTTTCTTTTCCAAAACATGATTGAAATGAAAGGAAAATTGAAAGTAAAATGATTTTGTTTTTCATGTAAATTAATTGATTTTTTCTATGAAGTTAATTATGTGTTTTGAATATTCTTCCCAGGAATATTTTTTAAGGGATCTTTTAATGTTTCTAATGTAAATGATGTTTCTATCCAATTTCAACATTTCCATCAGCTTTATTGAAATATCCTCTGGTTCATGGGAACAAACCAAACCGGTGTTATCATTTACAATCGGAGTTTTTAGTCCTAATAAGTTTGTAACTAGAATTGGAGTTTCAAAATGATATGCAAGTGAAATTACACCACTTTGTGTTGCTGACTTATATGTTAAAGCAACCACATCTGCTGATGAAAAATAAAGTTGAGTTGATTTGGTATCTGAAAATTTTGGAATTAGATATATTTTATCTTCTAACTTCAGTTTTTTTATAATTGCTTGGTACTTGTTTATCGACTCATAAAACTCTCCGGTTATTGCTAGCTTAACATTAGACAAGTTCAATGGAGGTTTTGCAAAAGCTTTTAAAAGATCATCTAGTCCTTTGTAGGGCCTGATTAAGCCATAAAAAAGAACGACTGGGGAGTTGTTATCCCAGCCTAGTTTTTTTCTTGCTTTTGATTTAGATATTATTTTTGGTAGGTTATTACTAATGGGATGAAAACCTGAAAAGATATTTGAATTTATTTGTTTTTTTAACTCTAGCGCAACATTATCAGATAAAGTAATGAAACTGTCTATTTTTTTTGAAAATAATTTATTTAAAATTTCATCATAAAACTTGGACTCATGATGAATCCAATTATCAACTAATGCAACCTTTTTAATTCTGTCATTTAAATTATTAATTATTCCAGAGTAACAAAAAGCTAAAAGTGGATTGTAGTATCTGAAAACAACAACCTTGGGGTTAATTGTGTTAATTTTTTTTGCTGTTTTAATCCAATTAAAAGGATTATAACTGTGTAAATCAATTTTAATTTCCAGTAAATCGGGTTTGGCTTCTGAAGTATACTGACTTTCTCCTGGAAATAAGAAATTAGGGTATAATTTTTTAAAAGTGAATAATTGTACAGTTTTACCTAATCTAATCAAGCTTAAAGCTAATTCATTCTGTGTTTGAGCTATTCCTCCTCTGAATGGGTGTGCAGGTCCTATTAATAAATAATCAACCGTCTGCATATATAAGTTTTTTAGGAAGAGAAATAAAAAACACGCTTATTAATGTTATAATTAAATATGTTAAAATAAAATAGAGAAATATTTGAGAAAAGTCAACATATAGATTCCATTGAAATGGAAGAGTAAAATATATTAGAGCTGAAGTGCATCTTAAGATTTCAAATAATTTTGACCATCTATGGCCATCCATTACAGTAGTAAATCCAAAAATATTCAACATGATTACAACTCCAATTTCTATTCGATTTACAGGGTTTAAATCAGAAAAAAAAGTTAAAAAATAATATAGGGTAATATTTATACCAATAAATTGAAAGATTGCCCATAATTTATTTTCAAATCCCTCTTTTGTTACATATTTTTTTTGTGAATACACATCTTTTATGATGTCTATAGGATATTTTTCTTTTACATCTTCAGGCCTCCATCCAGTTGGCTTAAACCAAATATAAAATTTAGCTTTCCAATCCTTTGTATAAAATGCATCTTTTGAAAGTCTCCATAAATGTTGAAAATTAATCCAAAAAGGATTCCATGTTTGTACTGGTTTTAATACTCCATAAACAGGCTCTACTTCATCTAATTCTTCTTGAAAAGTTCCAAATATCCGATCCCAGACACAAAATATTGATGAAAGGTTTTTATCTATATACTCTGGATTGATTGCATGATGAACCCTATGTTGTGATGGAGTTACAATAATGTACTCCAAAACACCTAACTTACCTATATGTCTTGTATGATACCAAAATTGACCAAATAGATGAAGTGGAGTCAAAATAGATATTATTTTATAGGGTATACCTACTATAGCTGCAGGAATTAGAAATACAGCTGTAAATCCAATTAAGTTTGAAATACTTTGCCTTAATGCACAAGCTAAATTAAATTCTTCACTACTATGGTGAATAACATGTATATTCCAAAATATATTAACTTTATGTTTTAAACGATGTATCCAATATTGTGCAAAGTCAATACAAATAAAAGCAACAATCCATAACCAAAAAGTATTGGGTAGGCTAATCATTGATATTTTTTCAAATAAAAATGGATAAGATATCAATATAAAAATCAATCCAAGAGAATTTTTTATTGTTTGAGTTATTCCAGAAGTCATACTAGTTAAGGTATCATTGAAACTATATGTTTGAAAGCCTTTAAAATGTCCATAAGCTATTTCTAAAAGCACTAATAGGCTAAAACTAGGAATTGCAACTAAAAGAGCGTTGATATATGCTTCCATTTTTATTTATTTTATTTACAAAAGTAAAATATTCTAATTATCTATTATAATCCATTCTCCTTTATTAACTAAAGGTTCAGCTTGTTTATATTTTAATGTTTTAGAGCTTCCATTAACTAAATGTTTAATAGTAACCCTTTCATTCCTTCCAATTTTAGGCTTTTGTCTAACTATCGTTTCTATTTGTTGCTTTTGTCCACTAGCGTTAGCTCCAACAGATCTGTTTTGAGCCGCTCTCTGGTCAGTGTTTAAGACTTCGTCTTTTTTGGTTGCATAGCTTTGCTTAACTGGAGTGTTTTTCGCCTCTTGTATTGAGTCATTTTGAGAAGGTAAACTACCTTTTATGAGAAATGACAAAGTATCTCTGTTTAATAAGTTTATCATCTCTTTAAATAATTCAAAAGATTCAAATTTGTAAATCAATAGCGGATCTTTTTGTTCATGAACTGCTAGTTGTACTGATTGTTTTAGTTCATCCATTTTTCTAAGATGTGTCTTCCATACATCATCTATAAATGCCAGAGAAATATTACGTTCAAAATCATCAACTAATTTTTTACCACTCGAATCATATGCTTTTTTTAAATCAGTTACAACATTTATTGATTTAACACCATCTGAAAATGGGACAACAATTCTTTCAAATTTATTTCCAGGGCGCTCATATACGTTTTTGATTACTTTATAGGCTAATTTTGCATTTGAATTGGTTTTATCATCATAATACTTTAATAAAAACTGATATAATTCATTAATTAAAATCTCTTCACTAGAATTTTCAAATTGTTCCAAATCAGTTGAAGCAGTAATAGAAAAATTACTTATAACCTCAAATTCAAAGTTTTTATAATCATTTGAGGTTTTATTTCTAATAATGATATCTTCACAAGTGTCATAAAGCATATTAGCTATGTCTAGCTTTAACCTATCTCCACTTAATGCATTTTTTCTTCGTTTATATATCACTTCCCTCTGAGAATTCATTACATCATCATATTCAAGTAACCTTTTTCTTATGCCAAAATTATTTTCTTCAACTTTTTTTTGTGCTCTCTCAATAGATTTTGTCATCATCGAATGCTGAATAACTTCACCATCTTCAAGACCCATTCTATCCATAACTTTAGCAACTCTTTCAGATCCAAACAACCTCATGAGGTTATCTTCAAGTGAAACAAAAAACTGAGAGCTTCCAGGATCTCCTTGTCTTCCTGATCGACCTCTTAATTGTCTATCAACTCTTCTTGAATCATGTCTTTCTGTTCCAATTATTGCCAAACCTCCAGATTCCTTTACGATTTCAGAGAGTTTAATATCAGTTCCTCTTCCAGCCATATTTGTTGCAATAGTTACTATTCCTGGATTTCCTGCCTCAGCAACGATATCAGCTTCTTTCTTATGTAACTTCGCATTTAGGACGTTGTGTTTTATTTTTCTTATTGTTAAAGTTTTACTCAGCAATTCAGAAATTTCTACTGACGTTGTTCCTATAAGTACAGGTCTTCCATTGTTTGCTAGTTTTGTTACTTCTTCAATTACAGCATTATACTTTTCTCGTTTTGTTTTGTAGATCAAATCATTATCATCATTTCTGACTATTGGACGATTTGTTGGTATTTCAATGACATCTAATTTATAGATTTCCCAAAATTCTCCAGCTTCAGTAACAGCAGTACCAGTCATTCCAGATAATTTCTGATACATTCTAAAATAATTTTGAAGCGTGACTGTTGCAAAAGTTTGAGTTGCAGCTTCAATTTTTACATTCTCTTTAGCTTCAATAGACTGGTGAAGTCCATCTGAATACCTTCTTCCGTCCATTATTCTTCCTGTTTGCTCGTCAACTATCATAACCTTGTTATCCATTACTACATATTCTATATCTTTTTCGAATAATGTATATGCTTTTAATAATTGATTCATTGAATGAATTCTTTCACTTTTTATATTGAAATCTTTAAAAAGCATTTCTTTTTCTTTTGCTTCATCTTCAGGCTTTATCCCCTTAGATTCAATATTTGCTATCTCTGAACCAATATCTGGTAGAACAAAAAGATTTGGGTCATTACTTTTACTTGAAAGTAATTCTGTACCTTTTTCTGTAAGATCAATTTGATTGTTTTTTTCATCAATTACAAAAAATAAATCTTCATCAATTAAATGCATGTTGCGATTATTGTCTTGCATATAAAAATTTTCATTTTTCTGCAGTAACTGCTTAATTCCTTCTTCACTCAAAAATTTAATAAGAGCTTTGTTTTTAGGAAGCCCTCTGAAAACCCTATATAATAATTTCCCTCCTTCTTCCCTATCTCCTTCTTTTATTTTATTTTTTGCTTCATCGAGAAGATCATTTAAAAGATTTTTTTGTTTTAATACTAGGTCTGAAACTTGAGGTTTTAGTTGATTGAACTCATGTCGATCTCCTTCTGGAGTTGGACCAGAAATAATTAGAGGAGTTCTAGCGTCATCAACTAATACAGAATCAACTTCATCTACAATTGAAAAATGATGTTTTCGCTGAACTAAATCCTGCGGTGTATGAGCCATATTATCCCTCAAATAATCAAATCCAAATTCATTATTTGTTCCATAAGTTATATCTGCCAAATATGCCTGACGTCTTTCAGGACTGTTAGGTTTATGGTAGTCTATACAGTCAATTGTAAGTCCATGAAACTGAAAAATTGGAGCCATCCAAGCACTATCTCTTTTTGCTAAATAATCATTTACTGTAACCAAGTGAACTCCTTTTCCAGTTAAAGCATTAAGAAACATAGGAAGCGTAGCTACAAGGGTTTTTCCTTCTCCAGTCTGCATTTCAGCAATTTTTCCCTGGTGAAGGGCTATGCCTCCAATGAGTTGAACATCATAATGAACCATGTCCCAAGTGATAGGTTTTCCTGCAGCATCCCAATGATTTTTCCAAATGGCTTTATCATCTTTTAGTTCAACATAGTCGTGTTTTGAAGATAAAATAAGATCAAAATTTTTGGCTGAAACTTCAAGTGAAGAGTTTAGTTTAAATCTTCTTGCTGTTTCCTTTATAATTGCAAAAGCTTCTGGAAGAATAATATTAAGAATATTTTGAATGTCTTCATATGCCTTTTCCTCTAAAGAATCAATTTTTAAATACAATTGTTCTTTCGTTTCATAACTTTTAGTAGTTTCAATATCAATTTCTATATCATGAATTTCTTTGTCAATTTGAGACCTGCCGTCTTTAATTTTCCTTTTTAAGCTAGAAGTTTTACTTCTTAGCTCGTCATTACTAATATTCTCAAATTCTTTTTGAATTTGATTTATTTCCAGGACTAAAGGTTGAATAATTGATACATCTTTTTGAGCTTTATCACCCAAAAATGTTTTTAAAATACGATTTAAAAAACTCATTAAAATTTAATTTTTAACACTCAAATATACACAAAAAAAAAGCCTCAAACGAGACTTTTTTGTGATTTGAAATGAATATTAATACTCATCTTCATTCCAAAGATAATCGTCCTCTGTTGGGAAATCCGGCCATATTTCTTGTATAGACTCGTATATGTCACCTTCATCTTCCACAGACTGGAGATTTTCAACAACTTCAAGAGGTGCTCCTGTACGAATAGAAAAGTCTATTAATTCGTCTTTTGTCGCTGGCCACGGGGCATCACTTAAATAAGATGCAAGTTCTAAAGTCCAATACATTGATAATATTTTTTTGCAAAAATAGAATCTTTATTAAACTGAACAACTTTTTAATGATCTTTTTACAAAATATTTAATTTAAAATCTCTTTTTAATGCTTTCACTAGAAAACTCTTATTTTATAATTTTGTGATTGATTTCCTTGCTTTTTTACGATAATAGCCCAGAAATAAAAATCAATTACTATATACATCTTTATGTTTTCTATAGTTTTAATTATGGGTTTTAAACAATGACTATTATCAATGAATAAAACAAATTGAGAATATTTTATATTTAATTTATTTATTAATTCAATAAGATTATCCTTTGACTGTACTTTCAAAAAAAATTGATCTGATAGATTATTCTTATTGTAATTCAATAAATATTTTTTCAAACCCTCAATAAAAAATATTGAATTACTATGTAGGTGTTTTTTTATACAAAAAAAATTTCTTTCTTTTTTCCACTTTTTATTGAAAAAACAAAACGTAATTAAATCATAAACAAAAGGTGAATGAACACCGTGATTGGAGGTTGATTTATAACAAAACTTTATATAATTAAAGAAATTGATCATTACTTAGATTTATACCTACCACTTATGGCCATTAAAAAATATAGAATTAATGTTAAAATGCATATTCTGGCTATAAAATCTCCATATTTAGTATAAAATGTTATTTTTTTAACTATTGGTATTTCTCCTAAAATAGCTCCTTTAGATCCATATTTAAGAGTTTTAACATATTCACCTTTTTCATTTACTAACGCAGAGATCCCAGTATTTGCGCTTCTTGCAATTGCTCTCCTATTCTCTATCGCTCTTAACCTAGTTATACTTAATAATTGTTCATGACCAGGAGTTTCCCCCCACCAGGCATCATTGGATATGACTGCAAAAAAATCAGCGCCTAAACGAACATATTCAGTGCTGAAATCTCCATAAATTGACTCATAACAAATTACCGGAGCAGCTTTTATTTCTTTATATGGATGTTGAAAAATTGATCTATTGTTTTGAACAACTCTATTTGACACTGTTCCTCCCAAGTCAATCATAAATTTTCCAAAGATTGGCATTATTAAATCACTATAAGGAAGATTTTCAACTCCCACAACCAACTTTGATTTATGATAGAACTCAGTTGCTTCATTAATTGACACTGAAATTGCGGAGTTATAAAAATCAGCCCATAGATTTTGTTTAATTTTATTTGAAGTTTTGGTGCGTTTTAAATTAGAGTAAGTGTTATAAAATTGAATTCCAGATATAAGTTGTGTTTTTTCAAATCCAATTAATTTCTTTTTGATTTCAATATTTAATTGACTTTGCTCAAAGTTATTAAGCCTTTCTCCAAAACCATTAGCAAAATAAGTTTCTGGTGAAATTATGTAGTCGATTTCTTGGTCTTTGTAATCTTTAATTTGTTCAATAAGCATTTCAAGAAACTGAATATTTGAATAAAGGTATTTTTCCTCGTAAGGATCTATATTTGGTTGTATTGACAGTACTTTAATTTTTTCTTGGGATTCATCAATGTTAATATAAATTATTAATGAAATTAAAATAGGTATTACAATTGAAAAAATCCACTTTATAGATTTTTTTAAGACATCAGTAAATTTATAATCAACTTGTATTTTTTTAAACACTTCGAAAAGACCGATGTTTATAATTAAAATCCATAATGATCCACCAAAAACACCTGTAAATTCATACCATTGAATCCAATATATCTGTTCTGAAAATCCATTACCTAGTGTCAGCCAAGGCCATGAAATATCCCAGCTTAGGTGTAGTTTTTCAAAAGAGATCCAAATACTTATAAAAAAAACATATGCTCCTCTAATAGGAAGTCTTTTTTTACTCCAGTGAAATGATAAAAAAAGGATACTAAAAAACAGTGAATTAAAAATATTTGCTATTAGCATTCCTGAAAATGAAGCATTAATAAGCCACCATGTTGAGACTAGATTCCATAGTAAAAAGGTTAAATAGCTAAACGCCCATATTTTTAAAGCTTTATTTCTATCAGAACTTAAATTGATCTTTTTTTCTATAAAAAACAAAGGAATAAATATGAAAAACAATAAAACTGGATGCCCCCATACAGGCCAGCCAACTAAAAAAAGTAGTGCTGAAATAAGAGAAAGAGACCAGGGACTTTTTATTTTAATCATATAAAAGTGAAAGTTAATTTTTTTTATACTTTTTAGCTCTAATTACCATAAATATTTGTTTTTTTACTGTTAAATGCAAAAAGTTATAAAGCAAATCCCTAATTTAATTACAAGTGCCAACCTCTTATGCGGTTGTTTGGCATGTGTTTTTGCTGGTCTAAATCAATTTGAAGCTGCTTTTTGGACTGTTTTGTTGGGAATAACTTTTGATTTATTTGATGGAATGATTGCTAGGGTATTAAATGTGACCAGTGATTTAGGCTTACAGCTTGACTCTCTTGCTGATGTTATCACAAGTGGTTTCACTCCTGGAATTGTAGTTTACCAGCTGTTTATAAGAAGTGGAGTTCTTGTTACTGATTTTAAATTAAATTTCTTTTCTGAAACTATTGTTTTTTCAATTGCTCCCTTAGCATTGATAGCTTTTCTTCTCCCAGTTGGTGCAGCATTTAGATTAGCAAAATTCAATTTACTTAAAACCAAATCCCTAGACTTTTTTGGATTACCAACTCCAGCAAATGCATTATTTTTCTGTAGTCTTCCATTAATGATTGCTCATCCATCATTTTCTTTTATTGCCTCTTTTTTTAAATCAGCTTATTTTTTAATTTTCTTGATTCTATTATCTGTTTTTATGATGAATAGTAGTTGGAGATTGTTTTCTTTAAAAACAAACTTTAAATTAGGAATTAAGGCTTTTATTTTTCCATTAATTCTTTTTTTAATTTCAGTATTAATTATTTATTTATATCAAGGCGCTGGTTTTCCTTTAATTATACTGATTTATTTGATTCTTTCAGCTACTAGAAATTGGGTTCTATTCCAAGCATGATTTTTTAAGTTTTCAGATTAAAGTTATATCCATTGATTGTTTAGTGCAGTAAGACTTCCTCCAGCATCTCCAGTGTTAACTATGTTTTTAGGTTCAATTAGCATTATTTTACATTCTTTATCTGAATATGGTTTATGTATTTCATTTTTAGGAACGACTATCATTTCTCCGCTATTTATTTCTATTATCTTGTCATTAAATTCAATTTTTAAAACTCCTTCTAAAACAATAAACACTTCATCTGTGTTATCGTGTTTATGGGGGATGAAATCTCCCTTAATCTTAACAAGTTTAAATTGATAATCGTTCATTTCAGCAATTACCCTAGGCGACCAATAATCTGAAAACAGATTTAGCTTATTTTTTAAATTAATTACTTTTTTCATTTTTCATTTTTATAATTTCATTTTGAATATATTTTCTTTCAATTTTTCCATTAAGATATTTGAAAGATTTTAAACAAAAGACTTCTTTAGGCTTTTCATATAGCCCCAATTCATTAAAACATAAGGTGTGATTTGAAGGTATTTTATTTTCAAAAACTAAAACTATTTGTTCACCAAGTTTTTCATGAGGAATCCCACATATTATAAATTTACTTGAATAAAATGGATTTAACTTTTTTTCAATTATTTCTGGATTAGTTTTAATTCCACCAGAATTAATAACATAATCTTTTCTTCCAATCCAAACAAATCTTGTCTCAGAGATCAATTCGACTATATCATTTGTTATAATAGGTCTTTTTGAAATATATGAAGCGTTAATTACTAAAACCCCATTTCTTGAACTGAATTCTACTCCCGGCAATGAACTAAATTCTTTTTCACCTTTACTTAAATTTTTGAGTGCAACATGACTCAATGTTTCAGTCATTCCATAAGTTTCATAAACCCCCTTGGTTTTATAAGTAATTTTTTCTTTTAAACTTTCATTTACAGGGCTTCCTCCAACAATTAAGCATTTAATTTTATTAATATTTTTAATTGAATTATTTAATTGATGAACAGTCATTGCCGCAAAATCAAAATTTTGATTTAATTTTTCTAGAGGTTTGTCACAAGGTTTTTTTATAACTAAATCAAGCCCTATTGTCAAGGCTCTAACTACCATCATTTTCCCTGCAATAAAACTAATAGGCAAGCATAATAAAGCCTTGTCTCCTTGCTTGAGATTAAAAAACTTTTTTGTTTTTTTTGCTGAAGAAATCATTTTACTTTTTTTTATAGAGTAAGTTTTAGGATTACCTGTAGATCCAGATGTTTGAACTTTAATTGTCCTCTTATTACTTAGCAAGTCGATAATAAAACTATAAACTTCATTGTTTTTAGAAGACTTGTTTTTGCAAAAACTTATGAGTTCGTTTTTAGTATAATGCTTACCATTTAACTTAAATCTGGAATTAATATTAAACTCTTTTTTAAACATTATTTAATTTATATACTTGTCAAACAATTTGGTTTCCCATTGAAGCTTGGGATTATATTTTAAATAACCATTTTCTATATAGTGAGGAGAGCTAATATTATTGGAATAGAGCATCCCTGTTCCTAAACCTTGTCTTAATGACGTGTTTTTATTGAAAAGCCATTGTGAAATGGAATTTAAACCAATATTACTTTCTAGAGCACTAGTTGACCACCATTTTATTCCTTGAGAATTTGCTAACTCAATCCATATGTCTGATTTTTTTAAACCTCCAATTAAACTGGGTTTTAAGATTATATATGAAGGCTTAACTTCTGAAAGTAATTGTTTTTTTTCCCTTATGTCATTTATTCCAATTAGCTCTTCGTCAAGAGCAATATCAATAGGAGATTTTTTACAAATTACAGCCATTTTGTCCCACTGTTTTACTTCAATGGGTTGTTCAATTGAGTGAATTTTAAAATTTGATAGTTCATCAAGTTTATTTAGAGCTATTTTAAAATCAAAAGATCCATTTGCATCAAGTCTGATTTCTATATCTCTATCTGAGTACTCTGATCTGATCGACTTTAAAAGATCTAATTCTAGAGAAAAATCTAAAGCCCCAATTTTAATTTTTATACAAGTAAAACCATTTTCAATTTTTTCTTTAATTTGGTTTTTCATAAAGGATTTTTCACCCATCCAGATCAATCCGTTTATAGGTATAAATTCTTTTCCAGACATGAAATTAGATTTAAAGAGGTTAAAGGGAGTTGAATTATTATATGATAAATATGCTGTTTCAAGTCCAAATAATATTGAAGGATATTCTTGTATTTTTTTTGATAATTCATTAAATCCAAGATGGATATTTTCACAAACCTCTTTTAACTTGGATTCAAATGAAAAAATAGGATCTGGACTTAAACCATTTATTAAACTACATTCACCTATTCCATAATTTTCTCCATCCCTAATTAATATAAACCAACTTATTTTATTCTTTAAAACGCCTCTAGAAGTACCTCCAGGGATTTTAAATTTTAACACATGCTTAAAATAGAAGGCTTTCATATTTTAAATTAAATAAGCAAAGTTTATAGATAAACTAATTGAGTAAAAAACTGTTGCAAGAACTAAAGGTTTTAAAAAAAAATCAAATTCCTTTGGATCTTTAATTTTATAGACTCTATAAAGATCATAAACTAACCAAATTATATTAACAAAAGTTAATAGGGTTAATATTAAAGAACAACTTTTTTCTTTAATTAAGAATGAAACCATTAAAATTATAGAAATTGAAATTAACAAAAAATGATAAAACTTGGAGTTGTCTAAACCCATTCTTGCCGACATAGTTTTTTTACCCACCAATTTATCATTTTGAATATCTCTCATGTTATTTAGATTTAATACTCCTACAGATAAAAAACCAATGGTTAATGCAGGATATAAAAGTGATAGATTTAATTTTGAGGTGAAAAGAAAATTGGAGCCCAAAACACTAATTAAACCAAAAAAAATAAAAACAAATAAGTCTCCAAAACCTATATAACCATATGGGTTATTTCCAACTGTATATTTTATAGCAGCAATTATTGCTAATAGTCCTAAAATTAAAAATAAGAGTAAATAAAAAGGACTGTTTTTAAAAGAAGTAAACACTAGCGAAATAGTTAATAAAAAGGAAATAATAGAGGTTGCAATTATTATTATTTTCATTTCTTTTGAAGTAATTAAACCTGACTGAACTGTTCTTTTAGGACCAACTCTGTTTATATCAGTTCCTTTAACTCCATCTCCATAGTCATTTGCAAAATTTGATAAAACCTGATATGAAATAGTAGTTGCTATTGCAAGAAAGAAAATAGATAAATTAAAATTATTGTCAGTAAATGAAGCAAAAGAACCAACAAAAATACCTGAGACAGAAAGTGGTAAAGTTCTTAATCTAGCCGCAGAGAACCACAATTTAAATTTTGAACTGTTTTTATTAATCAACTATGTGTTATTTTTTATGGAAATTTAGGAAATTTTTTAAAGTCAGGTTTTCGTTTTTCAATAAAAGCATTTTTTCCTTCCTGAGCTTCTTCTGTCAAGTAATATAACAAAGTAGCGTCACCTGCAAGTTGCATTAATCCGTGTTGACCATCTAACTCTGCATTTAAACTTCTTTTTATCATTCTTAGCGCAAGTGGACTTCTTTCCTGCATAATTGAACACCAGTTGAGAACAGTTTCTTCTAGTTTATCTAAAGGGACTACTTTGTTTACCATCCCCATATCCAAAGCATCATTTGCTGAATATTGTTGACAGAGAAACCAAATCTCTCTAGCCTTTTTTTGCCCAACATGTCTTGCTAAATAGGAAGATCCAAATCCACCATCAAAACTACCAACTTTAGGTCCGGTTTGACCAAAAATAGCATTTTCACTAGCGATTGTGAGGTCACAAACTACGTGTAAAACATGACCACCTCCTATTGCATAGCCATTAACCATAGCGATTACGGGTTTGGGTATTTCTCTAATTTTTTTATGTAAATCCAAAACGTTTAGCCTCGGAACACCATCCTCTCCAATATATCCTCCAGATCCTTTTACATTTTGGTCTCCACCACTACAAAAAGCCTTATCTCCTTCTCCAGTTAAAACAACAACATCTATGTCGTTTCTTTCATGGCAAATATCAAACGCTTCTAACATTTGAATATTAGTTTCAGGCCTAAAAGCATTATATACTTCAGGTCTATTTATGGTAATTTTAGCAATACCAGTATAAATCTCAAACTTAATATCAGAGTATTTTTTAATATTTTCCCACATTATTTTTGTCATAATTTATTTGCAATAAAGATAATGTTTTATGTTTTTAAATTAATGTTTAAGATTCGGACAAATATTTAAAATAGCTTTTAAGAATTTTTGAACTAAGTTTTGATGAGGTTTTCACTTCTAGTATTTTAGGTTTATTCGATTTTTTAAAAAAGCTTTTTAAAGCTAATTTTAAACCTATTTTCGAACTTTTCTTTTGATAAATAAACCCATACATTTTTGCTAAATATTTAGCACTTAAATTATGTTGAGTTTCAATAAATTTTGAAAAAACAGAATTATCTTTAAAGCCAGGTAAAATTCTGAAAATTCCTCCACCTCCGTTATTTATAATTATAATTCTGAAATTTGAATTAATATAATTATTCCATAGACCATTAGTGTCATAGAGAAAACTTAAATCTCCTGTTATTAACAGGGTCGGAGTTTTACTGAAAACTGAATATCCAACTGCAGTTGAAGTACTTCCGTCTATTCCACTAGTGCCTCTGTTGCTATACATTGTGTAGTTATTCATTTCAAATAGTTGCAAGTATCTGATTGGTGAGCTATTAGCAACTTGAATATGGTATTCTGAGGATATTTTTGACGATAAAATAGAAAAAACTAATAAATCACTGAAAGGAATATTTCTAATATAATGTTTATGTAAACTTTTTCTATTGTTTGATAATTCTCTCCATATATTATTGTAGCCGGACCTAATATCATTAATCATTACCTCTTTGAAAAAGAAATTAGGATCTAATTTAATATGTTCAACACCTTTAAAAAAGGTATCTTTCGCGTCGCTAAACCCAACATGAAAATGTTTTATTGGAGAACAATTTCTAAGAAAATCTTTTATTTTTTTTGAAATAATCATTCCGCCTATTGTTATAATTATTTCTGGCTTAAGACTACTAAAAATCAAATCTCTGTTTTTGGAAATCTCAATTGGAGCAATTATTTGATCAATATTTCCAAAAAAAGATTTATCATGTAAATTAGAAGTTGATTCTGTTAAAACTACAACTTTTTCATATTTTGATAATTTACTGACAGTTTTTTTTAAAAGTGTCTCTGGGGCCAAAGAGCCAACCAGGACTAGTATTTTGAGAGATTTTTTAATTAAAATTTTAAATTCATTAATATCAGGCTCTTCATTTTTATACTTAATTATTTTTTTTGAGAGATTGATTGAAGGCCTTTTAGTAAATTCATAAAGAGGCTCTTCTAGAGGAATATTTATATGAACTGGTTTTTTAAATTGGATTGATTTTGAAAAAAAACTAAAAATTATTTCTTCATTAAAATTTTGAGTATCTGACTGAATTTTTTCAATTGACTTTATTTTCAATTCACTGTTCTTAATCAAGTTTTGTTTGTTACTAAGAAGAATTTTATCAGTTTCATGTACTACATCCTGAAGTAATGACTTTGAACATAAAACATTACTGCCAAAAACATTATTTTGATTTATTGTTTGGCCATCTCCAATGTTAATTTTGTAAGCTGGACGGTCTGCTGAAATTATGATTAAAGGAATTTCACTGTAAAAGGATTCTGAAACTGCGGGTGAGTAATTTAATAATGCTGATCCGGATGTGCATAAAACAATAGTTGGCTTATTTGTTTGTTGTGAAATACCTAAAGCAAAAAATCCTGCTGACCTTTCATCTACTATACTGAAACAACTAAACTTTTTATTAGACGCAAAGCTAACAGCTAGTGGAATATTTCTTGACCCAGGTGATATAACCACATTTGTAATTCCTAACTCAAGACATGTAAGTATAACAGTTTGTGCTGATGGGATTTTTGGATACATAATTTAAATAACAAATGTAAGAAATGAATTAATTTATTAATCAAAAAGAACATTTAACATTGTTGTTGACTTTTGTAAAATTTCTTCCCATTCATCTTTTGGTTCACTATCTTTTGTTATTCCACCTCCTACAAATATTCTAGCTATGTTGTTTTTAATATTTACTGACCTGAGGTTTACATACAGGTCACAGTTTTGGTCATCAATTAGACCTAAATATCCTGAGTAAAAAAATCTATTATGTTTTTCTTTAGAGTAAATACATGATAAGGCTTTTTTTCTGGGGATTCCTGCAGTTGCAGAAGTAGGGTGAAGTGCTTTAATTATTTCTCTAGGAGAGTTGTATGATTTTCCCGTAATAATAGTTTTTAAATGTTTGATATTCCCAGCTTTGGATGATCTTGTCTTTTCAAAATTTAAATCATCACAAAATGGTGCTAAGTTTTCTCTGATTTCTTCTTGTACAATCTTTTGTTCATTTAATTCTTTGTGCCCCCAATTAGAGTTGTCTAGTTTTTTAGTTCCAGCTAAAGCCATTGTGGAGAGACTTTGATTTTGCATTTTCAAAAGAGTTTCAGGTGTTGCTCCCATCCAGAAACCTTCATCAGGATGATAAAAAAGATAACAAAAATCAGTAGGATAGAGATTTAATAATTTTTTGAAATAATTAAAAATATTATAAGAATTTAAGCTAAAATCAAATGCTCTAGAATAAACTGTTTTAACTAAATCTGAATTAAAAATCTGTTTAATTACATCAGAGACGTCATTTAAATACTCATTTTTATAAACATCTAATTCTGTTATTATTTTTGATAAGACAGGGTTTTTATGTTTGTTTTTATTTATAAATTTTGTTGAAATTATATTATCTGAGGGGATTAAATAACCTTCAGAGTTTGTGTTGAATGGCATCATTATAAATCCAGATCCATGAGGTTTTTTTCCCCTCGATATATCTTTGTTGTTAGCTGAATGACATTCAACAATTGATTTATTGGGTAATCTAAATGAAGAAAAAGGAATGTTATTTTTATAATAGAAATTTAAATTATAAAAAAAATTAGCATTTGAAATCATAAATTAATATCTCTATTTATTAGCTAAATATATTGATGTAGCTCCTAACATTAAAGGTTTAATATCAATATTTTGAAAATCACATTTTTTTAATATTGAAATAAATTCTTTACCACTAGGAAATTTTTCTGCTGACTTTTGTAAATAATTATATGCAGATTTATCTTTAGAAAAAACTGACCCTATTAATGGAATGAATGACCTAGTGAATAATAAATAAAAATATTTAATAATATAATTTTGAGGAATTGATGTTTCAAGAATTATTATTACACCACCTTTTTTGAGGACTCTATTGCTTTCCTTTAATCCTTTTTCTAAATTTTGAAAGTTTCTCACACCAAAACCAATAGTTACTAAATCAAAACTTTCATCAGAATAATTAAGGCATTCTGCATCTCCAGACTCTAAAACAATTTGATTTGATAATTTTCTTAATTTAATTTTAGTTCTTCCTACCTCAAGCATTTTTCTAGAAATATCAACACCTGTTATTTTAGAATCATTGATCTTAGAAAGTTCTAATGCGATATCAGCAGTGCCTGTCGCTATATCTAAAATATGTTTTGGATTACTTGTTCTTGCAATTGAAACTATTTTTTTCCTCCATCTAATATCACTCCCAAATGTTAAGATTCTATTTAATAAATCATATTCAACGGAAATTGAGTCAAACATTTTTTCAATTTGAATTTTTTTGGAACTATTATTTGATTGATTAGGCTTCATGTTAACTTATTCAACAGTAATGGAATAATCTTGTGGAGTAAGATTTATAACCCCTAACTACTTTCCCACATCTAGATTCATTCTTTTTGTAAATATCAGGATTTTGTTTGTTACATTCTACTTAAAAATAATTTTGTTATATTGAATTATGATTTCCAAAAATAGACCCTCAAAAGTTTCAACAAACTTTTTAGACCAATTAGTAAAAATTTTGAGTTTTTCTCCTTCAAAAACTAGAAGAGAAACAACCAAACAAAAAAGAAATCAGAGAATATAGTTAGTTGAGAATCTCTATAATCGGTTGGGATACCTCCACGATATCCTCTCTATTGATTCTTTCTTCACTAATTTTACCCTTCTTATAGATGGAATGAACGTGATTGTTCTTAAAAGATACTTCCACGAGGTGTTTTTAACCCCTCCCCATTGAAGATTTGAGATATCTTTCTGTACCCAATAGGGGTAAGAAAATCCTCTTTATACCCACAAATTCGATTGAATAAATACTGTTGATATTCACTATAATTTGACTCCCAAAGTTTGGTAGTGGTAACTGATATTGTGAATGTTACGTGTGTAATTGAGGAGTAAGAATAACGAACACTTAATATTACTCCACGGTAACTGATTAATCCATTGTGACCAATTATCTTACCCCTTAAACCTTTTTTGGTATATTTTCCTTTAAGAATTTATAGTAAGATGATAGTTTAGGTTTATCCCACAATTTTCCTGTGGGTGTTTTAAACCCTTTTTTATTTAAGGTTTCACAAATTTTAGATAAAGATAAAAATTCTTGTTCCTTTAGTTTAATCACTTCATCATTTAAAACCTTCCTTTTATCTTCATCTAATTTATAGGGATAAGAATTTCCTTTGTTATTCATATCAATAGAGAAAATAGAATTTCCTTTTTTAAGTTCATATTTTTTAAACCCTTTTTCATCCTTTTCAATATTTTGATTATAAACTAACTCATCACCAACAATGGGTAATCTAAACTTAATTTTTAAATTATGTTTTTGTTTTTGAGGATTATACTTTACAAGTATTTTTTCTACATTTCTTCTTATAAACCCCTTCTTATCATCGTTTGTAGAGGTTTTTATGTTTTCAATATCTTTTACCATTTTATCTATCCAATTAACCCAACCCCTTGAATCTGAAAGAAGTTTTGAATCCCTTTTCAGATTTGAAATATCCTCGTTAATTATTTCAATTGTTGATTTGAATTTATCAATAAGTTTCCTCCCAACCGATTCACTTAATGAATTCATTCTCATATCAAATTCAACTTGAACCATTTCCTTTTCAACACTATTCATTTCACTTAATTTATTCCGAAGTTTTTTGTTAATAGTATCTATTCTCTTTCTATTATTTTCTTTATCCTCCCATTTTGGAGATAAGTTTTTCAGTTTATATTGTTCTCTAATATTTGAAGACTTTTTAAGTATTTCTGTAATGTTATCTAATACAGTTTCATCTGTTTCATCAATTTCTAAACTTCTTTTTAATTTACAGTTGGTTTTATTATAGTTTTTACCATTTTCATCTAAAAAATCTTTATTGTATTTCCAAGAATATTCAGAACATCTACCATAGTAATGTTTTGAATTGTTTCTCATTCTATCGTTTAATGACAACCCACATTCTTCACAAATCAAAACACCTTTTAGTATTTCGTTTGTTGGTGTTTTTTTTACTTTTTTTCTAACAAGTAAATCCATTTTGTGATTTACATTCTTCCAAATTTTTTCATCAACTATTTTAGGTGTTTTAATTTCTATTTCATCAATAATTGTTATTTCACCACTTGGTAACTTTTCTTTCCAAACCCATTTTTGTTTCCCAATATAAACAGTATTTCTCATCATCTTTTGAATCGTTCCTAAACTCCAACCCAATTTTGATTTTCTTGGTTTGATATCTGTTTGTTTATCAAGATAAACCTTGATATCCATTACTGATTTTCCTTCGTTGTATCTCTTAAATATCTCCTTCACATACTTTTCTTCAGTTGTTTGAACAACAAGTTTCTTATCAATTCCACTGTATCCAAATGGAGGGTGAGAACCCAAATATGTATTACCACTTCTTAAAGAATTCCTTTTTCCTAAAACACTTCTTGTTCTACGAAGTTCGTTATCGTATTGTGAAATCAATGATAGAATTCCAATTTGTAGTTTATCCGGTGAGTTATTTAAATCATAAGGTTTAGAACTCTCTCCAACATAAATTTCAACTCCATAATCAAGAAATACTTTTAATATACTCCACCAACTTTGAGAATTTCTTCCCAATCTATCAGTATTTAATACCCATACTTTTCTAATACCATTTGGTTTTGAAATTTCATCTAAAAGTTCAACAAGTTTAGGACGAAGATTTATTTCGGTTTTAAAAGAACTTTGAACTCCTTCATCAAATTCTATAAACTTTAACCCTAACTCCTTTGAAATTCTTTCACCCATTTTTCTTTGAACATCAAGGGAACTCCCATCTGTATCTTGGATTTTTGAACTAACTCTAAATAAACATCCTAATTTTTCCATATAAATAAAGGGGTAAGGTTGACACAATATTTAATCAAATATATGTAATTATTGTTTATTTATATATTTTTCTTACCCCTTAAGTAACTTTTTTCCATTTATTTCCATTTTTCTTTACGTTTCACCATTCAGTGTTATACTTATATACAGAAGGTAAGGAAAATCCACACTTATCCATTACTATGAGAGTAGTTGAAGAAGGTAAAATCAATCAGTTTTAACAATGTATAACATCAATTTGATGTAATGGGGATTTAGTATGAAATCAGTAGGTATAATGATAAGAAGAAGGAAGAGAACTAATAAGAAAATATTAGATAAAGAGATAATCACCCTTCACTCAAAACTTAAAAAGAATGATACTATAATCACTCATTACACTACTGAAAAGGATTATACAAAAGGAAACTATCATACTCATCTAATGGTTGAACACAACGATGATAAGAACCTCTACAATCAACTAAACAACTTCATAGGTGGAAACATTTGGGAAGTAGATAAGAGTGGGTTAGATGAGATTAAAATCAACAATGGTAAATGGGGTGAGATTCATACTCATCACATTTGGGATGAGTTAAGATTCAAAGGATATATGAATAAACACAAACAACTTAAAACACTATACTAATGGAAAACTATTATGATAAATCTAACCGATGGGTATATGATACAGATGGAAACTTCCTCCACTCTAAAAGAATGAACTATAACCCAAATATAATAAGAGAAGGAATGTTTGTTTCAAACTCCAAAGTGGATGATGAACAATATTTTGAATATTTATATAGAAAGGAAAACAAATTATGATAAATGGAATAAGATTAAGTGAGAATAATATTTCACCACAACAAAGAAGAATTCGTTTAATGGAATTGGGAAATATTCCTCTAAATGAAAAACAAAAGAAGAATTTACAACCACGAGGTTGTAAATGTATAAATGAGACAGTATCAATGGTTGAGATACCAAAGAATCGTAAATCATTAGTTCCAAAGAAACCTCACCCTCAACCAGAAGATGAGATAGATTTATTGGAAATTCTTAAAGAAATGGGATATTCTGACGAAGAAGACCTAAGGGATGATATTGATGAAGATGAAGGATATAATGATTTCATTGGAATGATGAGTAAGAGTGAGTTAAAACAGATGATACAAGGTATTGTATTGGATACAATGGAGGAGGAGGATGATTTGAATGAGATTATTGAAAACCTAACGAAAAACTATTAACATATATATTTATATACAGATGTTTAAGAAAAGAGATTACGAACAAAATCCGAATCAAGAATCTCACAAATGGAAACAAAAAGATGGTTCTACTTGTGATGATATAACCTTTACTAATGGGTTAAGAGAAATAGGATTTGATGAATGGATATCATTAGAATACAAATAACACTTAAAAACGGAATAAAAACTATGTCAGAAAGATTATCAATAGAAGAATTAAAGAAAATTTACGGAGTTACTGAAAGAACTCTGAACAATTGGAAGAAAACAAAATCTCTTCCATTATTACAAATATCCTCACAACACAAATACATCTATAAAGATGATTTGATGAAGTGGGAGAAAAGTTTTATCCACTCGTAATTTAGTTACTTTTCATCGGAGAGAGAGGGTTATCATTTAGTTGGTAATCCTCTTTTTTATTGGTCCATCCAATCAAATACTTTATCACCCATTTCCCCATAAGTTTTAAGAAGAATTAACTCCACCAGTTTTGTGTATTTTACTGGTGGGGTTTTTTCATATAAAGAGATATTAAGAAAGAATAGGAATTAAGATGATAGATTGATATAGTTTACAATATGAATTTAAATAGAACAACCTACAACTAACCAATTAAGGTCTTTCTCTTTTCTTTTGACATAACCAAATTTCTCTGTATAATTTTGACAGGGTTTAACTAATTAAGAGTATACCCCAAATGATATCAAAAATATAGGAGAAATGACTTGTTAGTCTCAGACAAAATTACTATATTAGGGTATAATTAGTAACAACCTAAAGTAGTAGCAAGATGAAAGTATTTTATTCCAGAGTAAGTAGTGAGGGTCAATCACATTTAAGACAATTAAAAGAAACGGAAAAGGGTTTTGACTATGTTCTTTCAGATACAATATCTGGTGTAGTGGACCTATGGGAAAGACCTCGTGGAAAACAGATTAAGGAACTTATAGACCAAGGAAAATTAAAAGAACTACATATCCATTCAATTGATAGACTAGGGAGAAACACTCTTATGGTTCTTTCTGTTTGGAAAGAATTAACTGATTTAGGTATAAGGGTAATTTGTAGAAACCCAAACATTCAGAATATAGATGAAAATGGGAAAACTGACCCATTCTCTCAGTTACTTTTAGAACTTTTGGTCAGTATGAGTTCTTTTGAGAAATCAATGATAGAAATGAGAAGAACAGAGGGGATTGAGAGAACTTTGTTGTTACATCCTGAGAGATATAGTGGAAGAAAGATTGGAACTACCATATCACCTGAGAAGTTTCTTATGAAAGTAAAACCTCAGAATATAATTAAGGATTTAGATAATGGATATACAATGAGAGAGATTATGGATATGAGAAGATGTTCACCTTCAATGATTCAAAAAGTAAAGAGATTAAGAAATGAAGTACACGAAATTAAACAAGTCTGTTAGGAAAAAACTAAGGTTAGAATACGAACGATTAGAGGGGTTGAAGTAT
>Ga0209709_10000098_pt1 | contig 78058 bp, 74 predicted proteins | sample ArcticOcean_MG_C_2_FD_187435 | JGI IMG/M metagenome (GOLD analysis project Ga0209709, IMG submission 187435) | Marine microbial communities from western Arctic Ocean - ArcticOcean_MG_CB4_136 (SPAdes) (version 2) | ecosystem: Environmental > Aquatic > Marine > Oceanic | place: Arctic Ocean...
GGATATGAGTGTGATGTTTGCTAGTGCGGAAAATTTCAACCAGCCGCTCAATAATTGGAATGTGTCCAAGGTGACGGATATGAGTTATATGTTTTGGGGTGCGAACAATTTCAACCAGTCGATCGATAATTGGGATGTGTCCAAGGTGACGAATATGGATAGGATGTTTTATGCTGCGACAAATTTCAACCAGCCGCTCAACAATTGGGATGTGTCCAAGGTGACGGATATGATTCGGATGTTCATGAATGCGACAAATTTCAACCAGCCGCTCGATAAGTGGGATGTGTCCAAGGTGACGAATATGTATGCGATGTTTGCTGTTGCGACAAATTTCAACCAGTCGCTCAATAATTGGGATGTGTCCAAGGTGACGGATCGGCCCGGGTGGTATGTTTACTGGTTCGGGCATGAGTGAATCGAATGCGACTTGGTATTTTGTCGACGGCGACAGCGACAGCACTGTTAATGAAGAATAAATTAATACAGACGAATGATAAAACGCGAGTGCGTCGCGGCACCGTGGCCGATCCGGTCTCTCTTATTATTATTTGGCGACAATATTTGACCCAGGTTTTGCCCCAAGGTGATGGATATGAATCGGATGTACACACACATGTAACTCTTCAAAAAAAAACAAGAAATACAAGAAAGACAAAAGACAAAAAGACGAATTAAAATAATATTATAAATTATAAATAATACGAATGAATAATATTCAAAAGAGATTTATCGTGTTTCTGGTTTTATGTATCGGGTCGCGTTCGTATCTCGCATATCTTGCGAAGACAATATCAACCAAATATTTGCAATATATGGGTACTCTTGCCTTGATTCCTGCGATTGGATTTACAATTATCTATTTGGGTGAATTGCGTAAAACTGGACTCGAAGTTTTTGGAGACAAAATATGGTGGAATAATCTTCGGCCTGTGCACGCCTTGTTGTGGTTTGCGTTCGCTTTTACTGCGATTACCAAAAAAGATTTCGCATGGATGTTTTTGGCTTTAGATGTTTTGATCGGTTTCATCGCATTTTTTATTCATCATTCAATTGAAGGAAATTTAAAGTATCTCATTTGAGAATTCATAATTTATTCTTCATAATGCGTTAAAGAGGTTCATCATCGTCTTCATTGTCATCTTCATAGTCTTCATAGTCTGCATCGTCTTCCTCCTCCTCATCCTCGTCTTCGTCTTCGTCTTCGTCTTCGTCTTCGTCTTCGTCTTCGTCTTCGTCTTCGTCTTCGTCTTCGTCTTCGTCTTCGTCATCTTCGTTGTCATCTTCATTATCATCGTCGTCATTTTCGACTTTAAATGAGATATTCGGAATCGGAGTACTTGGTCGGTTTGGTTTTCTAGGGTTTATTTCAGGCCCTGGTTCTGGTTCGGGTTCAGGCTCTGGTTCGGGTTCGGGTTCAGGTTCAGGTTCAGGATCTGGTTCGGATTCAGGCTCTGGTTCGGGTTCAGGTTCTGGTTCGGGTTCAGGCCCTGGTTCGGGTTCAGGCTTGGGTTCAGGCTTGAGTTCAGGTTCAACTAAAAGAGTACGACGTTTGCGAGTCTTTCTTTCTTTTGTTCTATTTTTTAGTGTGAAACGTCGTGGCATATAATGCTTCAAAGTATTTTATATTTAAAAAAACACACACACCTATTTTTCGTTTATTCCTAAGAAAAATGATTTGAATTTAAAGGTATAAACAAAATATAAATGATGGAATGCGCATATTCAAAGAATAACCTCGACAAGACGAATACATGTGTTTGCGCAGACGGATTTACATATGATAAACGAGTGATTATTCCATACATTCGAAAATTTAAGAAATCTCCTCTTACAAATGAAACATTAACTCTTGATTCTGTAATTTATGATGAAGCATATGATTATGATGAAACTATACTTGATAGAGTTCGTGAAAATCTTGATGATTATATTGGAGTTTTGAAGATGAGTCATAACTTTTCAAATATTCCCCGTCGTGAATATTCAATACTAATGACAAAATTTGGCGACAAGTATCGCGTGAATATAGTGTTTGAAAAATTTATAGAAGATTCTAAAAAAAACAGTGTGATAAAACATATCAAACACGATCTTTATTCGTGTTATATCAAGTTTTATAGTATCATCGGTCACTATATTGCATATCTCCATACAGTGAATGATATCAACTATTTATCAATACATGGTAAAAAAATGAAAGAACTGAACCAAAAACTTGGAAAGGATGGATTTGTAGAGCTAGAGTCCATCAGTTCGTTTTCAAATGAAAATAATGCAAAGAAATGGCTGGACGAAATATTTGTTAAAGATTTTGTTTCTGCTCCGATCAAACTCATCCTTGAAAACAAATCTATAAATTTAGTTATGATTCCTAAAAATAATGATGCTAATATTAACCGCCATTTGAATGATGAACAGAAGAGTATTTTCGATGACATGCGTCAATTGACAATAATTTCTGGACCACCTGGAACAGGAAAAACTATGGTGATTTCAACTGCAGTTGAATATATTCAAAATTTTTATGATAATACAGCACACTGTAATAATGTAAACAGGAATGTGAAACACTATACAATTGTCTTGAGTGAAAAAAACAAGGCTATTTCGGCGATTTGTGAAAAGTTTACGAACGAACAATACAAAAAAGTTGTTGCATTCGGGTCTTCTGAATCTATGGATGTTTCGTCGGCTCGGTATTTGATAGATAACAAAATTTATAATCACGAATCCGTTTTAAACATATATCAAAAAATGAACAAAGTTATTATCGAAGCAAACAATAGAACCAAGAAACTTCGAAGATTTTGTTATAAATTCTTCAAAAAGGTTCAATTAAATCGGTTTTCGTGGACAGATTTGGAATATGTTCGTTACCAAATTTCAACAAAAAACTTCAGTATAAAGACTAAAAGAAAAATCGATGTCATTCTCCAAGACTTGACTAAACTTTTCTTAGAATATGAGAATTTGCAAAAAAATGTTAACGTTTCGATTGAATACGCTCGTGAAGCTGTTACAAAGGATGCTACAATTTTGATTACAACATTTGGTTCGATTAACAAAGTTTTTGATTTTCTTAAGAAAAAAGAAAGTTCACCAGCCGATTTGATAGAATTTACGTTTATTGTTGATGAGTCTTCGACTGTAGAATCGTGGAAAGTATTATACCTTGAAAAATTTGTGAACGATCTGAATGGACATATGAATCAAATAATTTTGATTGGTGATACAAAACAGCTTTCAGTATATTATCCAAATGGCAAAAATGATGAAAAAGAGTCAATATTAGATGTATTAGATTCTCGACATCATACACATCATTTGATTCAAACATATAGAATCCCACACAAAATTGTCGACTTGATGAACAAACATTTCTATAGAATTCCTTTGAAAGTCGGTCACACGCGGAAAATAGATAATCCAATTGTTTGGATTCATTCGATTGGTATCGAAGACGATGAGATTAATGCTCGAGAAATAGAAATGATTCGAAAAACGATCATAAATTTCACAAACATCGACAAATCGATTATGATTATATCGCCGTACAAAAAACAGGTTGAACTAATTCAAAATATGATTCTAAATTCTAGTTTTGAAAATACAAATACGTGTACGATTGATAAATCTCAGGGAAATGAAGCTGATGTAGTTATATTGAGTTTAGTAAAATCGAAACCAACTCAGTTTTTAACGAAGCGTCGAACAAACGTTATGATTTCGAGAACTCGAGAAAAATTGATAATCTTCGGGAATCGGAATAATGCTCTAAAATGCTCAAATTATGCCATACGTTCACTTGCGAAAAATTCAGGATTTAAAAATTTATAGCTATACAGTCGTCAAAAGAAAAAGAGGGTAAAATCCGAATCAAATATAAAGATATGTACATGGATATATATATATATATGTACATGTAATCAAGAATGTACTTCCCGGAGGATGTATGGGCAGAAATCAAACAATTTCGATTTTACATGCATCTCTGGAATGAATTTCATATCAAAATGTTTAACAAATCTATTAATAAGATTAAAAATATACGATCATTATACATACATACAACACCCTACATGCGTCAATCAGGTGATTTCTACAAAGTCGTTTATTATATTTCCTTTGGACAAAGATCAATTATATTCATTGAAGAAATCTTTTTAAAAAAATCATATAACTTCTTTGATGATGAATCAATGAAAGTTCTATATGGTTAAAAAACTATGTTTTTGATTTTGTTTTGTAGTATTCTTTAATTCTATTTCACGATCTGTTATTTTTTGTATTTTCGAATTATGTGAAATTATTATAACTGTTTTATTTTCGCTAATTCTGTCAATGAGTTTTAAAATAATATCAACATTATCCTCGTCAATTCCTGATATCGGTTCATCGAGAAGCAACAAGCGTGCTTTCGAGAAATAACATCTCAAGAGCACGATAGCCTGACGCTGACCACCAGATACATTGGAACCGTCAACACCAACTTCCGTATTTAAATCATCTGTCAAGTTCTTGAATATATCAGTATTCATATCAGCGATCACGTGTTCTATTTGATTTGTCGATGCGTTGTTCCCGTATTTGATGTTTTCAAGAACTGTGTCGTTGAACAAATTTGTTCTTTGATCTACAATTGTGATTTCTTTGCGAATTCTGGCTTTGTTTGTATTGCCGTAGACTTTGACAATTCCGGAATTTGGTTCAAGCGATTGCATTAGAATTTTTAAAAATGTTGACTTACCGCTTCCAGAGTTTCCTTTCAAAAATATCTTTTCACCGTGTCGAATTTTGAGGTCAATGTCTTTGAAAATCCACGGAGATTCTGTATCAGATTCTGTATGGTATCTAAAACTGAGTTTTGAAATATCCAATGCAAAATCGGAGTCTTTTTTCTTTCCCTTCGCTTCGAAATGTAAGTCTGAATTTACGATTTCTGTTAAGTATTCGATTTGAGCTCTCGATTCACCAATATTCGTTAAGATGCCGACGATATTGGATTGGGTTTGTTTCAATATTTTTAAGAAATAATAATTTTCTGCGACAAAAAGTGCAATTTTCGTTTTGGTACTCATCTTTTTGTTTTTGAATAAAATATAATTGAATAACGAAAATGAAAAAATTATTAATATTTCTTCGTAAATTCTAAAAAACCAATTGTGTCGCAACGCATCACGATGTACGGACGTATTTCGCGTGTTCAGTTTGGCATAGTTTTCGATTTCAAATTTCTCTTGTTTCGCTGCATACACTGCTTCGATATTTGCGATACGATCTTTTGCTTGTTCACTTATTTCCAAGTATTGATTCATTGCAACATTTGACTTGTGAACACATGTACTCGTATTCAAAAGAATGATTGAACAAAATATAATAAATGTTCCTAATTGTAATAAACCAATGTTCCTATCGAGTTTAAAAAAATATGTTATCAAAACTATTGATGCGATACCATATGGAATGTGTATGCGTAATACATCTAACAAAATCGAACGAATCGAATACGGTAAATAAGACAAAACATGTAACAACTTTCCAAGTTCTATGTCTCTATCCGCTGAATATGAACGAATCACATATTCGTAAATTTGGTTGCGAATTTTCTTATTGAAATCGGGAACAAAACAATCTTCTATGTATCTTTTTGTTATATCAGTGAAAATGACGAATACGTAACCTGCAATCAGCAACATAACAACTCTTCGAGTGGTATTTCCTTCGTATATTGAATTAATAAGTGAGGATGTGAGAGACGGGATTATCCAAAATGATTGTGTAACTCCTAGAAACACAACTATTATGTATAAACTTAGGCGATATCGATTTTCGTATGACCACTCGTTGATCACATCTTTTATCATATTATTACTTAAGTATTGTATATATATATAATATTATCCTTTTTTGAACATAAAAAAAAAGTAATAGTATGTAATGGGAATATTGGGAATTAAAGTGTGGTTTACGGAATGTGACAATAACTCCCGTATATTGAAAATGACATTAAGCAAATATGATTCGGTAATTCAAGTTCAAAAGAAGGTTTTTGTTTATCTTACTTCTGATCAGCCACCGCCAGATAATTTAGAGGATTACACTCAAATAGCTATACGATCGACTTGTGATGGTGAGAGTTGTGAACACTTACCTAACGATGTGCTGTCAAAATTATTCCCCGAAAATGACGAAATTTATGTGTATGTGAAAGGAAAATCAGAAGGTGCACCAACAACACTAACGGAGGAAGTAAAAGAATCAATCAAAAGACACACAGATGAAATAACTTTGATGGAAAATAGAGACGATGACATTAAAGATAATAACTATTGCATAACTTTGATGAGAGCTTCATTAAACAACAAAACACCGAAATGCCCGGATTTAAATAAAATATTTGAATTATTTGAACTTAGTAATATAATCCCGTACATATCCTATAAAAAAAAACATAAAATATTTGAATCGGATTTAGAATCGAGTTTTGAATCCACATTTTGGAAAAAGATTATGAAAGACACGACCCACAAGGAAAAATCTGCGAGAGAATCTCATGAATTGAAATTCAATTTTAGATTTAATGATGGTATTACAGCGGATTTGACCATTGGATCAAACGGTTCGGTTAATGTTATGGTCTCGGCATCAAAAGGTGACGCAATGAAGAAGGATACTGGTTTACGTAAAATCCAGGATATAATATCTAAAATTTTGGAACTTGAAAATAAGATCAATTTCAAATTCAATATTCACGATGATAGTAATAAAGTAGAGTTTTCTAATATCGCTGTTCATATAAAAATCGGCATTGATTTACGACAACACCACCCCAGAGACAAGTTATTAGAGAGTATCTCGTACAATCAATGTTATTTTAGGATAAATACATTATTGGAATCTTCCAAAAAAGGCAATCCCGATAGAATGACAACCTCACAACTATCATTTATAAAAACAAGAGAATTCAGCAGTACTAACTCCCAAAATCGTTTTATTGATGATCACGTTACTCAAGGTTACAGTTACAAGTACCCCACAACTAAAAAGTATGACAATGCGTATCTTTGTAAGTTATTTATGGAGTTGAACCCAGATGAATTAACAAATCGTTTGGAATCATCAGGGGGTAGAAGTGATAGGTCCGTAGTAGGTAACAAGATAAAGTTTAATGATGGTAATAATGATGGATATTTGACTCTCATATATTACACAAAGGATCTTGATGATATAAATTATTTTATGAATATATTGAAACATTCGTTAGACGATGTTGTGGAAGAGACACGACTCGCTAATAGTAACGCTGGACCACTAATGATGTTGTATCCTAATAAAGAAGATAAATTTAATAATTTTAGTTCCGAATCAGATTCTGATTCTGGTGATTCTGGTTCAGAATCTGATTCTAGTTTAGAATTAAAATCAGAATCGGAATCAGAATCTGAACCAATTGGAGTACCTAATGGAGTTGTAGACATTGATGTTCGCTTCAATGAATTTAAATCCGACACTGAATTTAAATTTAAGAGAATGCTGAGTCTACTTCCAGAAACACAAAATATAAAATATTCTAGAAAGTGTCAAAAACCAATTCAACCTATAGCATTTACAAAATCTGAATTTGAAATTATAATGTTAAATATGAAAAATTTTGATCGTACATATCCGGTGACGCCCAATTCTGAACTAAGAATTAAACATTTCCCAAAATACAAAAATATATACCTTCTTTCGTGTGATGTGTATTGTAAAGAATGTAATATAGCAATCGAATGGAAAGAATATATAGAAAATTTTGAACAAAAATGTCCGTTATGCAACGACTCTCGTTCAACTGAGGTGAACGTGAAAATTCAAGACAAAAAAATCATTCAGTATAATCAAATTGTTATACGTAAAGGTAAAGTTGGCGACACGGATGTCGCAAAAGAAGAAGTACTTTTTCCGTGCCGTCTACAAAAAAGTGTCAACCAAGAAAAACGTTACGATGAAATAGTGTTTACAGAAAAAGACGCAGCCAATGTCCCACGAGGAGAATACATTCACAAATTAAAAAGTTCTTATACCCCAAAAGATAAGTTTGGTGATATTCCAGAATTCCTTCATAGGTTCTTTAAAAACCCTTCTTTTCTAACGTATGGATCAATATCTTCAGAAAAAATGCTGGGTGGTGGTTTTCTCCGTTATGGTATTTATGAAGAGGGTTTTGATATGAGCGAATCATTCTTGGAGTGTGTTCGATATCTGTACAACGCGCCCCCTTCCCGGTCAACACCGAACAGAGAAAAAGAAAAACTAAGACAAAGAGTTACCATAATCGAATTAAAGAACCTTATCAAGAAAAACATTGGAAACCCAGTTGTTCTTTCAAAAGCAAGAACTTTAGTTGATATGTTTTGCAATGGATCTGTAAATGGAAGTAACACCACCATAGAGAGTTTTATTAAATGGAAGAAACTACACTCTGGTTTCATAAGTTCATTAACATTTCCTAAAGGTATTCTTGCAGATTATTTGAATAGACTTTATAATGCGACTATCAATATACTTGCTTTCATCGATGATGTGAAATCACTTCACGATCATTCAATTCTCTGGGAAATAGTGTGTCAACCCAGTGTGTTATTTGATGATGGAATAAACTTATTTATGTTCAGCATTGAAAATAACAAAGTTGAATATATATGCCCATATGGTAAGCAAAAGCTGCGTTTCTTAGATGCAGAATATAGAGCCGAGTGCGCGTTTTTAACTATCAAGAAGAACGGAATGAATATTTATGAACCGTTGGTGCAAATCATAACAGAAAAAAGTAAGGTAACACAAAAGAACTTTAAGTTCGGAATTGACGATCAATGGGAAAAAATAACATTACTTCAAAAAGGATGTATAGGTGTCACTTCGGATATACAAGTTCGTAAAATGCGTGAGAACGATTACATATCTCGGTCAATACAATACTATCCACCTAAAGGTAAACAACCTGTCACTGTTCCAGAAGGGATTAATATTCTGCAACTGAAAATAACTTCACAGGTGATGCATCGACGCCAATATGATGTTCATGGAATCCTAGTTGAATATAAAAACAACACATATTTCGTTCCAATCGAGTCAAGAGATTTGATCAGTGATGTTTCGGTTACTTTTGATTTTTGTAATAAAACCAAAAATACTTTACAAGATACAATTGCGTTTTATAATTATTTTAATAATTCGTCGGTGTTTCGTAATACATGCAATGTAATTAAATATATTACGGATTATGAAGGCGAACATGTAATTGGCGTTGTACTTCAAACCAGTGATAGAATCGCGACGCAAAAAGTCAAGTTGGAGAGTGTTGGTAGCTTATTAAACAAATTGACGCAAACATATTGTCCATTGAATTGCAATCCTGATACCAATGAAACCATGGAATCATACTTAAAAGAGCATAGAACTAGATGGAATTCGTACGAAGATTATTGTCTAGGTTTGGCTGCTCATTTCAAGCGAACAAAAGTTTTCACTGTATCGCCAAGTATCGACGATTTGAAAACAGAAATTAATAGAGCTCATTCACAGATTTATGCAGATAAACATTCGGAATTCCTCGAAATCTTGATTGGTGAAATTCAATATAATAATCAACGCATTCGTGTTATTACAAGCTCAGAAATTTCCGATGTGAAAAAGCAATTTCAAAAAAACACGACGAATAACATCATCCATGAAAATGATTTAGAACAATATTTTGGCATAATAAGGAATAAATCATATTTTGCGAAATACATTGGTAATTTCATTGTCGATACAAATTTGCTTTTAAATAGGAAACAGTATACAATACTAGATTCCGGAGATTTCCTTTCGTTGACATGGCGTGCAATTTTAAAACGAGACTTCAGACATATTTCTTCAAATGAACGTGAGTTTAAATTGTTTTTAGAGAACCAAAAATATAATACAGGCAAAATTAAAGATATACTATCGAATCGTGTGTTTGTAGACCTCGATAGTAATGACATCGAGTCGTACATCTCTCATCTACGAATGCTGGAAGAAACACTGAATAAGATTCGCATCATTGTTCTGAAATCAGATGGTACTCTTATAAAACTAAGAACAAAAGATTCTGAATCTGATAAGACACATTTTTTATTGTTATATTTACCTAATTGTGATACGGGTGCCGTCGTTCTATCACGTCCTATATTTACAAAATTTGGTGGCAATTTTGAATTTTTCATGAATCTTGATAGCTTTTCTACAGAATTCGTAAATCGTCTCCAACCGATGCAACGTCAGATTGAGACTGCGACTGAGCCTGCCGTACCAGAGCCCGAACCAGAGCCTGAGCCAGAACCTGAACTAGAACCAGAGCCCGAACCAGAACCTGAACTAGAACCAGGGCCTGATTCTATAAACGTGCCTGAATCTAGAACCGCGATGACCGTGTCGGATAAGTCGAAATTTGCACTGGATTCGAAAACAAACAAAAAAGTTGAATTTTGTAAATTAAAATTGAATCTAAAACGCAAAACGTGCATTCGTACAGATAATCCAACTGAGAACAATACACTAGATTGTTTAATTAAAAACGGGAAGTGCAGCCGGCCCAAAATGCGACAACCGAGAAACTTGGTTAAATAAAATATAAAATGATATACTGATTGTATAATATGTGAGTTATAAAATACTATAATGATACGCAGCGTTTCTTTTAACGACTGTTTTTTATACATCATTGTATCATACACACCGGGAATCACGTCTCCGAAAATATTTGGTATTTTCAACACAGAGACGAAAGTTCGTGAAAAACTAGATGGTTTTGGGATAAATAATTATGAATTTGTATCTGACACAAACTTTCCAAATTATTTAAAGAGTTTTGAGTGTTTCATTTGGATTTTGAAAGTAACAGATACGGACATGCGAAATGGAATCGACATCTCATCAAGTAAACGTCTTAATTTTAGAAAACTTAACCTCGGAAACTCTGAATATATCCCTTAGATCACGTATAAATTTTGATAAAATGATGATGATATTCTGTTACAATTACAATTATAAACTAAACAATAAAATTTCAAGAACTCTCAAATTCTCAGTTTCCTAAATTTTAAAAATGTGTCGGCAAGATCGTGTTATTAATTGTATAAGGAATGCCTTTGAACGTCAACTGTTGGCCAAAGTCGCCACAGTACAATTCTACGGAACAAAAAAGGATTGAAAATAAGAAAAGACCCTATCGAGTTTCAAATCACTACGCTGCCATCACCATTTCAGGGAAGCCTCTTTCAATTGGTGTGTCAAGTTTAGCAGGATGCAAGCGAATGTGTCCCGACGCTGTCACACGACACGCTGAAATGGATGCGTTAAGTCGTATCAAAAATAAGGATCGTTTAAAAAAAGCTGAACTATGGAGCATTAGATGGACAAAAGGAACTGATGACGGAGAATATGTTATGGCAAATGCTAAACCGTGCGTGTTGTGTAAACGTCTTGCGCTGAGAATGGGAATTAAGACCTGTTATTATTCCGACAATGACGGTACTATTGTCAAGGAAAATTTGATTGATGTTGAATCGAAATATACAGTCGGTTCGGTGATTCAAATGCGTAATATGCGAGGTTACCAAAATGTTCCATTTCGTCTATCTCGTCACACGTCGGATTCGGAGTCGTCTTCTTCAAGCTAAATATCAATTTCACCTTCATCATCTTCAAGAGAAACCAAAATAAAGTAAGTCGTCAGCAAATATTATATTGTTGGTGCATTTTTTTTCAATTGCTTATAATATCCATTAAGGTAAATGTCTCAAATGTCTCAACGCATTGCCTTAATTACAGGAATTGGGGGTCAAGACGGGTCGTACCTTGTTGAGCTGTTGCTGAAAAAAAATTATAAAGTATACGGAACAATTCGAAGAGCTTCAAATCTAAACACAGAAAGAATTGAGCATATTTTACATAAATTAACTCTTTTCTATACTGACGTTACAGATACGTCATCTATTGCCAGTATTTTGAGTCGAATCGAACATGCAAATCGAAGTTTGGAAAGACTCGAAATTTACAATTTGGCTGCCCAATCACATGTTCAGGTCAGTTTTGATATGCCGTTGTACACAACACAAACTAATTTGGTTGGTGTGTTAAATATTCTCGAGGCGATAAAAAATAGTTCGATAAAAGACAAAATACGAATATATCAAGCTTCAACCAGCGAGATGTTTGGTGCTGTTTTGGAAGTTCCTCAAAATGAGAAAACCCCTTTTAATCCGCAGTCACCGTACGGTACCGCTAAATTGGCTGCTCATTATTTTGTGAAAAATTATAGGGAATCGTATGGTTTGTTTGCGGTTTCCGGTATACTTTTCAATCACGAGTCACCGCGGCGTGCCTTCAATTTTGTGACGCGAAAAATCACACTAGGTCTCTCAAAAATCTTGAAAGGGTCCACTGATATTTTAACGCTTGGTAATTTGGACGCATATCGTGACTGGGGACACAGTCGCGACTTTGTAAGGGGTATGTGGTTAATGTTGCAACAAAATGAAAAACCTGAAGATTTTGTGCTCTCAACAAACAGAATGTATTCTGTCCGTGATTTTGTTGAAATTGCATTTGCCCTCAGGGGTTTTGATATAAAATGGAAGTATTCTGGAATTGATGAGATCGGTTTTGATTGTAAAACTGGACGCAAGCTTATTTGTGTCGATGAAAAATATTATCGTCCAAACGAAGTTGAGCAACTCTTGGGTGATTCGAAGAAGGCACGAACCAAATTAAAATGGAAACCTGAGATATCATTTAATGAATTAGTTCGAGAGATGGTCGAGCATGATTGTCAATGACATGAAAATTCAAAACGTTGGGATACGAAAATCCTTCGATGAGGATTGCGTTCCGGATTACATTTCACCAAAAGTAACCGAAAAAACGCATATTCTTCTTTTTCGGCTTGGGTTCAGTTGGGTTTTGCATAACTTTATTGTTTTCTATAGTGTGTGTTGTTGTTTAAATTGATTTATAAAATCTCCAATTCAGCTTACCACAAATTTGTTTCCAAATCAAATCAGCTGCAAACAGTTTTTCTCTAGACTTAAGTAACGGAAATAGCTGTTTAAGGTGATTCATGCCCAAAATCTCCACAAATTTATGTAGAACATATGAGTAACTCAAGAAGTTCTTGCGTTCCTTCGGACAGAATTCTACGAATGGAGTTTGAATCTTTTGGAACATGAGACGAAGAAGTTCTTCGGTTTTTCTCGTCATGTACGGTGCTTTCTGGCCGTTCAGTAAACTGATTATGTAAGGTACGTGCTCATAATATTTACTTATTTTCAATTTCTTGAGAATTGCACGCATTTTCGATTTTGTAAGTTCATCGATATTTCGAATTCTCTCTTTTTTTATTTCTGCCCAAATTTTCAATAATATATCACGTGGAATAGTTATCGTTTCTTTTCCTTGGAATTGTGCAAGCCATTCGTTAAAGTGATTTGTGCGTTTATATGAGTAATATGCCGTTTCTTTCGGCGTATCCTTAAAGCTCGTTTTTGATCCGTCTTCGACTATTTCTTGTATATTTCCACACGATGAACATTCTGCGATACCTTCAGATGGAACGAGTATAAGTTCTGAATTGCATACATCACAATATTCGACAATTACGGCATTTTGCCATGTATTCACTTTTTTTTTTGATACAATATTTTCGGTACAACCAAGTTCCAGGTATTTATTTTGTAAAAACTCCCGTGTACCATCTTCTTCTATTTTATCATCTTCCTTATTTTCTTGAGAATTTGATTCATGTTCAAAAAAAGATAGTATACTATCCTTTTTTGAATGTTCGACTGAATTGGGCTTTATATTCTCGAAAGTGTCGTAGTACGAAAATAATACATCCCCCGCTTCAACATAATATGATTTCTGTTTTAGATTATCTTTTGTATCATTTATAATTTTCTTAACATTTTCAATTTCTTCGTAAACTTTCATAATTTCGATTGCGTTGCAGGAAGATCTATCTTTCATAAGTTCATTCTTTTTGTTTTCTAATTTATTCAGATTCACTTTTATCTTTTCTCTGTCAATTCTTTCAAGATCTTTTATTTTTTTTGTATGTATAGAGTCAAGTGTCATAATGAGTTTATTATTCTACTCTTTATATTGATTTTAATTATAACAAATGCATGAAGTCTCATGGAGCTTGTTATAGGTTGGAGTGTGTGTAAAAACCCAAATCAAAAAAGAATCCACCAATTATAATGTCTATTATAATTTCATTGAATCAAAACAACCTCTTTGGAACTGGGGACAATGACCTTTCATACACTTGCCGGGATGATTTTATACGGTTCAGTTCTATAACCAAATCGATTGGGAATGTTGTGATGGGACGGAAAACTTTTGAATCTATTGGAACTGCTCTTCCGGACCGAGTCAATTATGTTCTGACGAGTAATACCGAATTTATCGAAAGAGTTAAAAATGATAATAATATTCGGTGTATCTCAAATATCGAAGATGCGTTTACGATTCTTGAAGATCCAATTTTCATTGGTGGGAGACAACTTATTTCGGAACTTTTGAAAACAAATTATAAGTTCAAAATTAAAACAATTTATCTCACACGCTATCATCATAAAAGTTTTACTGTTGATGGTTCGGCGATTTTGGATATTGATTTCAATAACCTCGAAGGTTTTGAAGAATCTGCGTCACATAAAATCGTTTCAAACGTAAAGTCTGTATTTGGTGCGTTGAATATTCCGGTTGAATATAAGACTTATAAAAATAATAATATAAGTTACGAATTTGATTATCTAGAAAATATGAAATCAATTATGGAGCAGCCAATATTTCGTGAAACAAGAAACGCAAAAACAAAATCAACATTTGGATTACATTCAAAGTATGATTGTCGAGATGGTAAAGTTCCGTTGATTACGACGAAAAAAATGGCATGGAAAACGTGTATTAAGGAATTACTATGGTTTCTGCAAGGTAAAACTGATAATCAGTCACTTGAAGACTTGAATGTAAAAATCTGGAAAGGAAATTCTAGTCGTGAATTTTTGGATTCACGTGGTCTCATCGAATATCCTGAAGGAACATTGGGTCCAATTTATGGTTATCAGTGGCGTCATTGGGGTGCTAAATATGTGGATGGTACTACAGATTATACGGGAAAAGGAATTGATCAATTGAAAGAGTGTGAAGAATCATTAAAATTCGATAAACATTCTAGACGTATGATTTTCTCTGCGTGGAATGTTTCTGATCTGGAGAAAATGGCCTTACCACCTTGTCACATTATTACACAATTTTACGTTGATGATGAGAATCAGTTGAATTTACAGTTTTATCAACGTTCGGGAGATATGTTTTTGGGAATTCCGTTCAATATGTTTTCATATTCAGTGTTGCTGCATATCATGTGTAAGAGGACTGGTTTAAAACCAGGATTTTTGTATCATTGTATTGGTGACGCGCATGTGTATCATACACATTTCGGCGCTGTTCGTGAACAATTGAACCAGATTATCAAGTGTCAGCCCAAAATTCGTATAAATGAACTGAAAGAACTTGATGAGTATTCAATAGACGATTTTGAACTTGAAAATTATGTTGCGGGACCTAAGATTCATGCGCCAATGATTCCATAATACCTTGAATTGAAAAAATGAATTAAATAAATAATGCCTGGATTGTCGAGTAAGTCCGAAAAGTCGAATAAGTCCAACACGCTCCGTCGCAAACCCCGTGCTAAGAAGAATACCCGTCGGGTGACCATGAGTTGGATGTTTTTTCGTGCGACAAATTTCAACCCAGATTTTGCCCCTAAAAAGAAGTAGCTTTAGTTCTTTCGGTTCCTAAGTAAATTTCCTGAAATTTCTCAAAAGACCAACGAAGTCGCGACATATGCCTGTGTTCTGAACTTTTAGAAGGACGCCATGCGAATTTGACCATTCCTTTATCGCAGTCTCGACAGACAATAATAATTTGTATCGGTACTGTACAATCGAATGTCTGGATAAAACACTCTCAACTTCAGCATCCCAATCATCTTCCATAGACGACGAAAGGAATATATAATGGTTTCGAATGTTTTCAAGTTGATATTCTAAATATACATGAGATGGCTTTGTTCGACCAGGGTACCAAATTTCGTACGTATGAGACTTATTTTCGACCGAAATCAACATTCCAAATTTGGTCTTATACGTTTTTTTCCGTACATACGATATCAAATTTTGCTTTAACCTAAAGAATACTCTATTTAAGTCATCGATTGAAGTTTTTCTCTTCAAACTTAACGATAATTCGTAATCGTCTTTCCTCTTTTCAAATGAATCATATATAATATCATAATCATTCACATTAGACTTAAGAATATATTCGTCGACATGCAAGATATATTTGCAATTCCTTTGGTTTAATTTAGTTTTCGCAACATGATATCTTAACTGTGAAAACAAAATTCGCTGTAAATCAATTTTCATGTCAAACAAATTGTTTAGCAAAATGTTTTGATAATTCATTTTTCGAGGCTTGTAAATTTCATTCCTGAATGAGATGGTTCCATTAACAGATATTTTTTTCAGGATGTTGTTATTATGGGTCAAGTATGGGATGATTGTATAAAAAATGTCAGTTGGTAATTTCCCAAGCGTATTCTGACATTCTGAAGTGTTCCTACAAAGTAATAAAGTTTTGACGACCGATTTGACATATGGTGACTGCTGTGTATGATTCTTTTTTGTCCATCTTTCAAGTATAGAGAAATTTTCAAATTTAGTGTTTGGGACATAAATTTCGAGTTGTTCGAAAATTACAATCAAAATACCAAATAAAATCTTGTCTGTCAAATTATACTGCAAATTATTTAGCATTCCTTTAAAAATAAACATCCAATATCGCCCGTGTAAATTCAAAGAAATATACTGCAGATTATTATGATGTATTAAGGATCGTCTATCGTTATCAATGATATAATCGTTAAGATTTGAAAGAATTTTAGTGAAAATAGTATACGTGTTAGAACGAATAGTACGAGTGTGAGCCGAAAGACCCTGTCGTATTGAGACTAAATCGAATTCTGTGATTGTATGGGTTGATGTCTGTCTTTGTGTATTGTACCAATTTTTGGCGATATTAATGTTTATGTCAAGCATAAAACTATCGTATGCACATTTCGATATGGACGTACAACCATTAAACTCAACATTGTTCAAAACGCTCGCCCGTTTGTCTCCTTTCGTAAGTGCACCAAGTTTTTCTAGCTTTGAAGTGACTCCAAAAACATATCTCATTTCGGCTGGAATATTTGATATAAAGATTGAATACATCGGTTTGTGAGTGTTCACAGTTGTTCGATATGTCCTTCCAATTTGTTGAACGACTAGATCAGCCGATTTAGGGATTTCAAATAAAATATGGTAACGTTGCCGTGAACTAATCGTTGACGAATGTAGCGAGATCCCTGCATTTCCGGCACGGGTGATTATGGCAATTTGTTTTTTGTCTAATTGAAACGCATCAATCTCATTTGAAGTACTTGGGATTTTTTGTGTTTCGTACGAGTTTGTAGTGGGATCGAAAATCAAACGCATGCTTCTTCCAGAAATCTCGGAAACATTATCAACTCCGAATTCATTCACAAAATAATCTATTGGATTTAGCATATTCTCGACTTCGAATTCAGTCGATTCTATGCCATACTTCAACAACAGATCGTACAACGGAGATTTGTGTCCATCACATGTTGAATTCAAACCAATAACAATAGATTTGTTTTCGGATAATTTCGTTCTGACGTGTGCTACCAAATGCTTCATCTTAATACTCGAAATAAGATATTGATAAAAATTTGCAGTATCAATGCTGGAAATTTCGTATCTTTTTTGAAAAAAAATATCGCTCAAATACTCATATAATCTTTGCTCCGATTTAGATATCTTGCACATATCAACCTTAATTTTGATATCATGTAGTCCTAACTGTCTAGAAATCATATGTCCAGAATACTTTAATTGAATCGCTGACATTTCCATCGCAGCATTACCATAGTATTCGAGTTTGCGTACAAAATTTGTATGATCCTCGAATAAACCAAGACGGGACATGTAATGCATCTGACGAACATTTGAAGCGCTTGTTGCGGTAGAGTATAGTACACGAGGATTTTCGTACGTGTCCTGAAGTTGCATGATTCGTTTAGATGTCTGTGAATTCTTGTTTTTTAATTGGTGTGATTCATCAAAAATGAGTAATATATTGTTCGTATTGAGAAACTTTAAGATTTTTAAGAATTTTTCGTTATTCAAAAAATTTGAATATGTGACATATAGTAACAACCCTTTATCGTTTTCGTCATCAATATCATCAAAATCATCAAAATTATCAAATGTAACCCATCGAGGACACATATTTCCCAATGTTTCGTTGATTTTATATTCTTCTTTCATTGTTTTCTCGAGTTTTTGATTTAAAGATACCCAAATCGCACGAAAATTGACTGGATTGCGAATAAAACATTCGGCTATAATTCCAGATATGGATCTGGATTTTCCTAAACCAGTTCCGTCACCAAGAAGAAACCCTCGGGTACGATTTAAAATATTATGTTTATCCTCAAAACACTTAATGGCATATGAAATAGATTCAATTTGAATATCTGAAATAAAATTGTTTGAGATTATCGAACAATCCGAATAATCGTGATGTGTTTTGATATTCAATTCAATTTCATTTTTTGGTAACGCAACGCACGAAAGGCGTTCCGATTCAAAAACCGTACTTGGATGCTTATGATGTGTAACATTATTCATTTGTTTCGTTGGTTTCCAGAGGGAAAATATTTCATTTTCATCATTTGTCTCATCAGTCATCATGATAGTATTATATATAAATGGTTTATTGTTTATGTTACTATAAATAATTGGGAAGGGGAGTATGGTAGGTAGTAGTCGGCATGGGAAGGGGGTTAGTTAGATTGGAATTCGGCATGGGAAGGGGAGTAGAGTCGTCATAGTTGGAATTTTGGAATTTTGGAATTTTGGAATTTTGGAATTTTGAAACTTTATCTATTCTTTTCGATTTCACGCGAGCTTACATTCTGCTTGAAATCTTGAATCACGTGTTCTTGTAAATCATCGTGAAGGAAGTGAAATCGGTCAATTCCCTTTCCACGATCATTCAGGATGAATGTATAATTCGTTGGATCCATTGGATCCATTGGATCCATTGGATCCATTGGATCCATTGGACCGCGTACAGATACATTCTTCAAACATTTCATGTCAGTCGATACGTGTTCGTATATTTTGTCGAATTTGCGTGTGCCATCGACAGTTTTCGACACAAGTTGATTATCTTTCTTATCAAGTGAGATTTTGTTTGGACGAACAATCGATGTTAAATAAGTACCCGGTTCAGTTGAAGCATTTATGGTGTTATTGTATACGCAGCCAACATGACTCATTCTAGTGTCGAGACCTTGGTTATCAATAATTTGCATTTATATTAACATATATTATTTTTTGTACAATTCGCCTTTTAGGTTTCTTTGCTTTCGCTGTTGTTGTGTTTTCTTCTTTGTTGGTATTTTGTCAGGTGGAAGCTCCGGAAGCTCCGCATCTAATTTTTGCAAAGGTAATTCAAACGGAAGACAGTTGAAAGAATCATGGTTTCTTATTTTTTTAAAACAATTCACGATTGTAACATTGCTCACATTTGTAACTTGTGAAATTTTGGTTCTTGAAATATTTAATTTTAGAATGGAGATTGCAAGATAAATTGAAGATGCGGTAATCGAGAGTGGAGTATTTTTTCGTAAAATTTCGTTCCGTATTATGAATTTAATTATTATTCTAGATAATTCTAGCAACCTTTCGTTAGAATTATATAAAGTTGAACAGAATCGTGCTAAATATTTTGTACCCCCGTCATCAATTTCATCAATCTTATTTTCGTGAATATACTCATTGCCTATTTTAAACCATACTTCGTTAAACTTTTTATTTCCTTTTGTGAAGATTTTATCATCAATTTGAAAAATACGAGCAATCTCCTTTGAGGTTCGTGGATATCCTTTTAATTTACATGATTGAAACAAACATGCAGCTATTACGCCTTTGCGCAAGTTTCCTCTCGGAATATAAACTTTTGAAATGTCTGTATACATTTCTTGCGCGGTAAATGTAATATTATCTAAAATAGAGCTGTTCACCGCTCTGAGTTTTATATCTATGAACACGTTGTTCAATGAACGTTCAGAATATGTCATGTTACTCCAGCTATGAACCTTTTGTTTGCGCATTTGTTCATATCCTGTGTTGAATTTATTTAGCATTATCGTTGATTTAGAAGAATTTGGAAGAAATTTCGATATAGACGTGCCCTCTAGTTCATTTCGGGCGTTGAATGATAATGTCGTATCTATTGTTTCTTCGATAAAACAGCCACAGGTTTTGCATTCCCAAATATTATTTCCATTTGAAATAGTCGGTAAGTTGCAATCTTTACAAATTATGATATTGTTTTTAAGGAATTCATCATCGTCTATCAAAACTTCTGGTTCATTCAGACCAAACAATTTTTCATATTTTTCGACTTCATTCATGTCGGCTCTTGCTGAATACTGATAATAGTCATACTGTATTTTTCAGATATCATTTTTATGTTATACCGACGGATTTATTTTGGTACTACTAAAAAATAAATATAATATATAATTAATATTATGAATTCAGATACACAACGGAATTTGGTATTGATTTCGGTTCTATCATTGATTTTCGGTTACATTCTTGATGGATTTTACGTAAATTTCTTGAATCCAGATAAAAAGGACAAAACAAGTTCAGAAATTGAAGATGAAAAAAAAGAAAAAATTGAAGCCGCATACGAAGCTGTTGAAAGGAAGCGTGTATTCGTAGATATCGATAGAACGGGGTTTTTAAACGAGACAAAAACCCAGCGCGTCGTGATTGAACTATACGATGACATTGTACCAATCACATCACAAAATTTTTACGAGCTTTGCAAGGCTAACGCATACGCAAAAACTCCGTTTCATAGAATCATTAATAACTTTATGATGCAGGGGGGGGATTTCGTAAACCACGACGGGACGGGTGGGAAAAGCATCTACGGCGAAGACTTCAAGGATGAGAATTTTGAACTTAAAAATCGTACGGGGTTCGTCTCGATGGCGAACAGTGGTCCAGACACGAACTCTTCTCAATTCTTTATACTCCTCAAAGATTCCACACACTTAGATGGAAAACACGTTGTATTTGGCAAAGTGATTCAAGGAATGGATTTTATTCATGAAATTGGAACTATTGAAACCAACATTAACGATGAGCCAATAGATGCAGTTCTGATTGCTAGAACCGGAATTTTGAATTAAATGTTTGATGCCAGTAAGTATTCATCCTTTAGATTATCATCATCTAGAGAGACTTTACACACATGCCATTAAGAATACGGAACATATAGTATTGGACAAAATAACTGAACACTAGTAAGGTATGAGTCGTAATAAATCCCTTCGGATATTCACTCAGTAGACCAAGAGAAATCGAAATTAGTAAAGTAAATAAAGTCAACGCACCTAAGACAAAACACAGTATAGAAAAGAATTTGAAAGTTGCACAATTTTCTTTTCCTATGAGAGGTGAGAAAAGATCCATTGTTATAATTTATACACATATATTTTTTTTGCATTTAATAAAACAATTAAGGGTAAAAATAAAAAATGATGAGTTTTCCCGTTAGAATAAATATTAAATAAAAATAAAAAATGGGGAGGACTCCTCAAAGGACATGTTCTGTATGTGATTATAAGAATCATGTTCGCAGAATCAAATGTACATCATGCGGACAGGTGTTCTTAAGAAAGACAATTAAAGAAAAAGCATACACACATGCTAGTACAAAAGACAAAAAAACCGCACAGGAAGCTATTAAAGCTGCTAGAAAAGCAACACAAGCTGCGAAGAAAGCCGACTCAAAAGCTGCTAGAAAAGCAGTACAAGCTGCGAAGAAAGCCGACTCAAAAGCTGCTAGAAAAGCAGTACAAGCTGCGAAGAAAGCCGACTCAAAAGCTGCTAGAAAAGCAGCACGAGCAGCACAATCTACGAATAAAGACATTATTGATATCACAACCATAAATTTGAGTGAATATGAACAATTACGTATTCAAAACATCGAACGCAACAATAAGTTTCTAGCTCAATTGGGAATCGTCAATACGAGTCAAAAAGTATGTCAACGAAGGAAATATCAGAAGAAAACTTACTCAACAACCTTACGAAGATCAAAACGTTTAATGAAATTATACGTTTAATGAAATTATACGTTTAATGAAATTATATAATTATATTTAGGTTTTGAGGTTTTGTTTACATACGTTTACATACAGTATTTTAAATATTCAACGAAAATGACTTGACGTCTGGCTTCACTTTGCGAGGACGTCCACGTCTTTTTTTTGGAGCTTCCGCCACCGAGGCCGACGCAGGTTTTGATTCAGCCGTCTCATTGTTTATTGATGACAACAAATTCTCAATTTCAGCGTCAGAAGGTCCTTGCATCACATTGTTGTTCGACGGCTGAGCAGGTTGCATGAAATTCGAGGTTTCGACATGCGATTGAATGTTAGGTGTCTCGAGATGCTGATTCACAGCTGCGGACGCAAATTGTTTCGCCAAATCTGGGTTCCGACGCATGATTTCGTTCACGTCTGGCGACGCATTCGCAAACATTTTTTGGGATACGTGGAACATAGCCGCACTGCTTCCAATCATCAATAAGAGCTTGAGTTCCGGCGGCATATTCGATTTGGCAGAATATTTCTCACCTAACTCTTCAAAAACCTCATCATAATCATCAATATTTTCGGAAACAGATTCAGACCATCCATTTAGTTTCAAGTTGAATGGATCAAAACGTTTATTTAGGAATTCAGTCCCCGAGGTTGTCGCAATAAGAGCTTTACGCTGGAACTTGATAGAGTTTTGTAAATCACGCTGATGCTTGATTCTTTCGTACTCATCTCGCATCTCATTCAATGATGAGTTACGAGAATACGACTTCGAAAGCGGTATTCCTTTTGCCTCAATCCGCTTGAGTTTGAAGAGAATATCCTGTTTCTCGCGGGACGTGTCACCAGACGTGACAATTGGGACAGAATCAAGCTTCTCGAAATCAAAAGACGAACTTTTTACTGGTTGAAACGCAGATGGTTTATTATTATCCTGATCTACATGTATTTTGAATTCTATATCATCATCGTCTTTGGAAAACATAACAGGTGATTTCTTGTCAGTTGAGATTTGTTTAAACTGTGGGGACGACGACTCATCATCATTCGGGCTTGTTGGACGTGATTTTAAGGGATCTACGAGCAATTCAAGTTCCGCATCAAAATCGTCGACACCATCAATATTAAAATCTGAAGTCGTAGGAATATCAATAAATTCCATTTTGTATGAATTAGAATATACATTTTGTTTTTAAGTGTTTTACACACATTATCTCAAAATATCTCAAAATATCTCAAAATATCTCAAATAACTCAAAAATACACATATCATTTTTTATGTTTTGCAAAAGCAAAAGCTTGTAAAAACACATCAGATAGGTCATCCTTTTTTTTACTGTCTATAACTATTTTTTTCCATGAGTTTGACTCAAGAACCTTTAAAACAACGTCTATAGATGCATTTTTTGTTGCTTTGTAATTTTTAGGTATCTCATTTATAAATGATTTACGTTTACAGAACTTCATTTTTTCGGATGCAGATATAAACGATATTTTACTTTCTGTTTTTAGACAAAACAATGAAAAAAGAATCATTTGTATCGATTTCATAGAAGGATTCTTCATACAAGGTTGATTCTCGATCACGACATGGTCGATTTTATAGTTTTGGACGATGTTCTCAAAATGTCGATTTAAATTCTTAACTATCTTTTCATAATCCAATGAGATTACCTTCGTTATATTGTTCTTTCTTAAAAATATTTTTATCGCACATTTTAAATCGTCTTTTTTATCTTTTTTCGTATACTCAATACTATTTTCTTCGCAACAACTGATGAGGTCAGGTTTTGAAAAACGTTCATAGTTACTACGAACCCAAGTCAAATCACTAAATGATTTATTTACATTAACGTTATTCCACTCAAAGATTTCAAATTCCATCGAATCATAATTATGTATATCTATCAAAATATAGCTTAGGTTATTCAAGCCAATGTCGATACTTAGAATCATAGAATATTAAATAATATTAACACACATTAAAATCTTGAGAAGTTTTACACGTTCATACACGTTCATTCCCTACATGTAGTTTTACACGTTCATATACGTTCATTCCCTACATGTCATACACATTTTAAATACAGACGAATGATAAAACGCGAGTGCGTCGCGGCACCGTGTTCGATCAAGTCTCTCTTATAGGATGTCAATTAAGGGCGATGATAGGCTACACGGTTGATCCACTTTTGCATGCTTTTAAGTCAGCTTAGAAAATAAAAAAATACGTTTTTCAATTCAAATTATTTTCTAGGTGAGTTTGTACCGACGAACGTTGATAATTCGATTTCTTTGTATGATTGTAAATTGGGGGAAATGGGACCAAATATGAGTTCCGGTAAGTTTCGTCAATTAGGGGCGATGATAGGTGTAAAAGTGAATTTGTGTCCTATTTACCTATTTACCTATTTACATATTTACTCATATACTATAATGAAATAATAATATCCATATATATAAAATATATAAAATGCCTGGAGTGTCGAAGAAGTCGAATAAGTCCAACACGCTCCGTCGCAAACCCCGCGCTAAGAAGAATACCCGTCGGGTGACCACGAAGAAGGGAGGAATGAATATTTCCGATCTGAATGTGCTTCCACCTGACATAACCCGTTCAATTCAGGGTTTCGTGAAACCGGCCTTGACAAATACAACTATCCGCGTTGCCGTTCGAGGATATTTGGCGGGCGGGAAGGATAAAGATAAGGTCGTTTCAAAATACGGTGATATAAGTGATTGGGATGTGTCCAAGGTGACGGATATGAGTCGTATGTTTGCCCGTGCGCCAAATTTCAACCAGTCGCTCAATAAGTGGGATGTGTCCAAGGTGACGAATATGAGTGGGATGTTTCAGTGTGCGACAAATTTCAACCAGTCGCTCAACACTTGGGATGTGTCCAAGGTGACGACTATGATTCGGATGTTTCGGGGTGCGGAAAAGTTCAACCAGTCGCTCGATAAGTGGGATGTGTCCAAGGTGACGGATATGGGTGAGATGTTTGGTGTTGCGAGAAATTTCAACCAGCCGCTCGATAATTGGGATGTGTCCAAGGTGACGGATATGAATGAGATGTTTTGGGCTGCGAACAATTTCAACAAGCCGCTCAATAATTGGGGACCTAAATTGGGAAATGTGACGGATATGAAAGCGATGTTTTGGGGTGCGAAAAAGTTCAACCAGCCGCTCAATAATTGGGATGTGTCCAAGGTGACGAATATGAGTTATATGTTTGTTAGTTCGGGCATGAGTGAATCGAATGCGACTTGGTATTTTGTCGACGGCGACAGCGACTAAATTGTGTGTCTTTGTTTATTTTCGTTGAATTTTGATAAAAATGATAAGAAATTATATTGTGCAAGTAAATATATAAAACTAAATATATATTATAAAATTATAAAATGGATGTCTCAAACGATGGAATTTCAAATAATACATGTGATGAGGATGATGTGATGTACGTGTTAAAAAGAGACGGTGAACGGGAAACCGTTTCTTTTGATAAGGTTTCTCGTAGACTTAGAGTTCTCATAAAAAGTTCGGAATTTTCAAAGAAATTAAATATTGATTATATTGCACTTGCACAGAAAGTGTGTTCAAATATTTACCCTGGTGTAAAAACAAGTGAACTCGACGAACTTGCTGCTCAAATGTGTGCGTCGTTGACAACAAAACATCCAGATTATGGAATTCTTGCTTCAAGAATTGCAATTTCAAATCATCATAAAAAGACATCGCCGTCATTTTCAGAAACTATTCAAACACTTTTTAACTCGGTTACAAAAGATGGACGTCAAACAAAACTCGTCACTCAAGAATTGTATAATACAGTCATGAAAAGTAAAGGGAAACTTAATAACGTGATCGATTATACAAGAGACTACTTTATTGATTACTTTGGTTTCAAAACCCTTGAAAAGTCGTATCTCTTGAAAGTCAATGGTGATATTATTGAACGTCCACAAGATTTATTTCTACGAGTGTCTATTGGTATTTACGGAAATGATATTAGAAACGTAATATCATGTTACAATGCGTTGTCAAATAAAAAAATGATACACGCGACACCTACCCTTTTCAACGCAGGAACGAATAATGGCCAACTTGCTTCGTGTTTCTTGATGGGAATTCAAGAAGATAGTATTTCGGGTATTTACGATGCTTTGAAAGATACAGCGTTAATCTCCAAATGTAGTGGTGGGATCGGAATTCACGTTCATGATATTCGTGCACGTGGTGCCGAGATAGGTGGAGGAACTGGGACTTCTACTGGATTAGTTCCAATGTTACGAGTGTTCAATAATACAGCACGCTATGTTGATCAAGGTGGAGGAAAACGCAATGGTTCGTTCGCAATCTACCTCGAACCGTGGCACGCAGACGTTGAAAATTTCCTTGAGCTTCGCAAAAACCATGGGTTTGAAGAGGAACGTGCGAGAGATCTATTCTACGCTATGTGGATTCCGGACCTCTTCATGAAACGTGTCGAGAAAAATGAGAAGTGGACACTCATGTGTCCACACTCGTGTCCAGGTCTATCTGATGTTTATGGAGACGATTTTGAAAAACTCTACGAAACATATGAAAAGGAGGGCAAAGGAACAACTGAAATATCCGCGCAGAAGTTGTGGTTTAAAATTCTAGAATCCCAAGCGGAAACTGGAACTCCATATATAATGTTCAAAGATGCTTGTAACAAAAAATCCAACCAGAAAAATCTCGGAACTATCAAATCTAGTAATTTGTGTTGTGAAATAGTCGAGTACACTTCAAAAGAAGAGACTGCTGTTTGTAATCTCGCAAGTTTGTCGTTGCCTTCATACGTAATTAAACCAGATGTCAGTGAAATCGTACACATCAAAACGATTCCAAATTGCGCATTCTGCAACCTTACAAAAAGCTGGTGTGAGCGTTGGAATATTGAATATGAAATAGAGGAACTTTCCGAACCGGAAAAAAATCAGAAATACCCACAAATTAAACTTGGAGAATTCAAAGGTGGATACTCAAAGTTTGTCGAAAAATTTCCCGCTCGATTTGATTATGCAGACCTTGTTGAGGTTACAAAACTGACAACACGAAATTTAAATCGTGTAATCGACCGGTCGACATATCCAATTGAATCTGCAAAACGTTCAAACACCCGACATCGTCCTATCGGAATTGGGGTTCAAGGACTGGCCGATGTCTTCATGAAAATGCGAATCGCATTCGAATCGAACGAGGCTAAATTAATAAACGAAAAAATATTCGAAACAATATATTTCGCATCTTTAACTGAATCATTGGAACTAGCAAAGAAAAAATCCGAGAAAATGAAAAATCCGAAATCGTTTGCAGGAGCTTATTCAACATTTGAAGGATCGCCATTGAGTCGAGGGGAGTTTCAATTTGACCTTTGGTCGACTCAACCTTCACTCGCGGAGCCTGTCTACAATTGGAATGCGTTACGTGAGGAAATAAAATCAAATGGTGTCATGAATAGTTTATTGGTTGCACCAATGCCAACCGCCTCGACAGCCCAAATCCTTGGAAATAACGAATGCTTCGAACCGATAACCTCAAATATATACGTTAGAAGAACTCTTGCAGGCGAGTTCATTGTGGTGAACAAACATTTGCAAGATGATTTGATTGGACTCGGTAAATGGACCGAACAAACAAAAAACATTATCATCCGAGATGATGGTAGCGTGAAAAATTTGAATATTCCCGATATATTAAAGAACATTTACAAAAATGTGTGGGAAATTTCTCAGAAAAACGTGATCGATTTGGCGGCTGACCGCGGTAAGTATATTTGCCAATCGCAAAGTATGAACTTGTTTTTCACAGAAGCGATATCATCGAAAGTAACAAGTGCGTTATTTTACGGTTGGAAAAAGGGGCTCAAAACCGGGGCATATTATTTAAGAACTCGGCCACAAAGTTCAGCTCAAAAGTTCACTGTCGAACCTCCTGAAGAAGTGTGTGAAGCGTGTAGTGGCTAGGAAATGAATAGAAAACATGGAGTGAAAGTGTTTTCCGCACTACAACAACATCCATTCAAAGAGATGATAAGACATCTTATGTTCATCTTATGTTCAATATTTGAATGTGAAGCCCTTCTGTTGCTTATACTATTATATATTTTTTGTTAACTGCTTCCTCAAATTTTCTACATCAATTTTTGTTATCATTTTTCTCTGTGAAAGATAGGGCTTAAACTTTGATTTTTTTAAATTGTTTTTAGGCTTCTCGACATTCTTGTTTTTATTTACAACTGGATTTATTACTTTAGTTTCTTTTTTTTTCGTTAGAACAGTTTTTTTCCTTTTCGACGATCGAGTCAAGCATTTATTCGTTTTTTTGTTATATTCACATTCCTTCGTGTTATCTTTTTTAACGTCCTTCGTTATTTTACAGCTACGACGCTTTACGAATTTGAACTCACAATATGTCATTTCTTTTTAACTGTATCAATTATTTTTTTTTAAGATTAAGTAAAAGTAACTTTATGCTCTCTCAAATCAATTATTTTGTATATAGAATCATCGATATCCATTTCGTTTTCTTTTTCCGATCGCGACATCTGAAGGAGACGAAAATACATGTTGCATGTCGTCGGATTTTCTTTTGCACATTTGACCATGATTTTAGGGATTAAGTGATATTTGCCATTATCATAATAACTTTTCATAGTTAAACGAACTCGGTGATAGTGATATATTTCAGTGATAATATCAAGCAATCGTGATGACAGAATTAATATTTTATCAAGATGCTCTAAATTATATTCATGACCTTCAGAACCTTCAGAACCTTCATATGCGTCATAAAAGTTATCTAAAAATATTTTGACTGTTTTCAGATTCTCTAAATCTGGAGTTGAAAGTTTAATCGAAGGATCAACTTGCAAATTCGTATTTAATTTATCGAAAATAACTGATGTTTTATAGTAATTTTCTTCATATTTTTGATAGGATGCTGCCAAATTTTCGGATTCTTCGGATTCATTTTTAATCTGTATATCATTGATAACTTTGGCAAACGTTGGCTGATCCATATATTTCCCCATTCTTAAGAGATTTGATTTTATTGATATTCCGCTTACTTTTCTATTCAAATGAGAATTCGTATCATTTTTGTTATCATTTTTTATCATTTTTTATAATGTATAACATATATATATATAATACAACATGATAAATATAAATATTATCATCTTAAGTACAATCGTGTCACTCGTCTCGGTCGGTTTGCTGTATTTAATTCTAATTACGGATGATGAAGGTTATACAGACATACAAGATACGCTTGAGATTTCCGGTAAAGAAAGGGATAAAGAAATATCATTGAAAAACCAAAAGCTACAAGAGAAACAAAAAATGTCACATACAATCTAAATCTAAAGTTTGTAGTAAATATCGGGTACCCGCTGATTGAACTGAGACGCAATTGTTTCTATAATTTTAAGAATTCGAGACCTGTCCTTCTCTTCATATGAATATTGAAGTTCAATAATGTCTACATGAATTTCTTCTAAAAACCCATTTATAATATATACCAAACTCTTCCAATCTTTCATAAACATCCAAAATAAATCATTTTCACAACTTTCAATTGCATATTTTGGAACCAATTTCATGTCTCCAGAATTAGTTTGTAATACTATTTCTTCGTCTTCTTTTTCTCGAGAAGTGATTCGCATCATTTTCGAGAAATCTATTATTTTCCAATTAATCGCATCATCTTTCTTAATTTTAACGATATTGTTTTCGTTAATGTCGTTATGTACGCAACTGTTTCTATGAAAATTTAAAACCTGCTTTACTAGATCTGCTTTGAGATTTGTGAATTGGTCTTCACTAAAGTATTTATAGTGGAACAAGGGTCGATTAAATTTCGGTAAAATCATTAGATATCCATCTTCGGATAACAACGTCTTTATGGCCTCTTCATAAAATGCACGTGTGAAAAAAATCTCGTGTCGGTATCGTTCATAATGGACATTTTTAAGTTTGAAGACCGAATTTCTATACACAAATACAGCCATATTTTCGGTTTGTTTTATCATTATGAATGGTTTTGTATGTTCAAAAATTGAACTCGAACGCTTCCTCCCCCCCTTTTTTTCCGTCGATTTCAATGAGTTATATAATCTTAAATTGTTTTCATTTAAGTGCCCAGATAGTTTTTTGCACGCAATATACAAAGTTGCTGAAGATGCGGGGATGGCGGGACTTAGACTTGAATTTAAAAAACTTTTGTTCGACCTTTGTCTAAACAACATAGTACTTTAACATAGGTATATAAAATAATAATAAGAGAGACCGGATCGGCCACGGTGCCGCGACGCACTCGCGTTTTATCATTCGTCTGTATTAATTTATTCATTCATTAACAGTGCTGTCGCTGTCGCCGTCGACAAAATACCAAGTCGCATTCGATTCACTCATGCCCGAACCAGCAAACATACCACGCATATCCGTCACCTTGGACACATCCCAATTATCGAGCGGCTGGTTGAAATTTGTCGCATCTCTAAACATCTGACTCATATCCGTGACACATCCCAATCACTTATATGCCATTTTTTTCGTCGTAATCAACGGAACTTTACCATCTCGACACTCATACATTTCACCAAAAGTAACCGAAAAAACTACGCTTCTTCTTTTTCGGCTTGGGGTCGGGCTTGGGGTCGGGGTTTTTGTTCGGGGCAAAATCTCGGTTGAAATTTACCGCAGAACGAAACATCCAACTCATATCCGTCAACTTGGACACATCCCAATTGTTGAGCGACTGGTTGAAATCTGACGCACCATCAAACATATAACTCATATCCGTCACCTTGGACACATCCCACTTATTGAGCGGCTGGTTGAAATTTACCGCAGAACGAAACATCCAACTCATATCCGTCACCTTGGACACATCCCAATTATCGAGCGACTGGTTGAAATTTGTCGCACCTTCAAACATATAACTCATATCCGTCACCTTGGACACATCCCAATTATTGAGCGGCTGGTTGAAATCTGACGCACCATCAAACATATAACTCATATTCGTCACATTGGAAACATCCCACTTATCGAGCGGCTGGTTGAAATGTTCCGCATCAGCAAACATCCCACGCATATTCGTCACATTGGACACGTCCCAATTATTGAGCGTCTGGTTGAAATCTGTCGCACTATAAAACATATAACTCATATTCGTCACACTTGACACATCCCAGTTATTGAGAGACTGGTTGAACTTTTGCGCATATTCAAAAATACGACTCATATCCGTCACCTTGGACACGTCCCAATTATTGAGCGTCTGGTTGAAATCTGTCGCACTATAAAACATAAAATTCATAGTCGTCACACTTGACACATCCCAGTTATTGAGAGACTGGTTGAACTTTTGCGCATATTCAAAAATACGACTCATATCCGTCACCTTGGACACATCCCAATTACTTATATCACCGTATTTTGAAACGACCTTCTCTTTATCCTTCCCGCCCGCCAAATATCCTCGAACGGCAACGCGGATAGTTGTATTTGTCAAGGCCGGTTTCACGAAACCCTGAATTGAACGGGTTATGTCAGGTGGAAGCACATTCAGATCGGAAATATTCATTCCTCCCTTCTTCTTGGTCACCCGACGGGTATTCTTCTTAGCGCGGGGTTTGCGACGGAGCGTCTTGGACTTATTCGACACTCCGGGCATTTTATATATATATATTAACATTATTATTATTTATGCTGATAGATTTGGTTACTTGAAATTATAATTTTAAGGTTTTTACACATCATTTGTATGAATTATGAAATTTCTAGGATATTCGTCCTTTCTTTCCTTCCATCGCTGGTTTCACAAACTTATTAACAAGAACCTCGCCGACAGCAACTGATGCATCGTGCTGAGTTGTTTCACCGCATTCAACTGAATTTTTAGCCTTCAACATTTGGTTTAACATAGAATCATCGCAATCCGAGCGACATAACATGTCGAACGTATGTTCACGTTCTTCCGCAAAAACTGCATGTTGATCTTTGATCACGTCTTTTACAATATTAAGATCACGAAATTTGTGTCGGATTTCAAAAATTTCGGTAATCATGTTTCTCTTTTCATCACTCATATTTTATGTATATTACTTATTATTATATTTATCTTTATATATATATATTGTATATGTACATATGGATCGATATTTGTCGTCTTTAAGTTATTTAAAAAAATTATATTAGATAATATAATGACACACATCGTCTCTACTACTATTATTTTTATCATCATCATCATCATCATCATCATCAGCATACTCTTTGTTGCAGTCACGTGTGGTGTATCATCAAATCTCAGATCCACAACTACAGAAAATTTTGACGAATATATCAGAGAAATATACAATCCAACTCAACTCGAACGCACCCCCCTCACTCTTTACCTTGATGAATCTGATTCTTACATAAATATGAAATATATAAAAAATATATTCGACTCATACACGCCAGGCGAAAACATAATATCACCGATCAAAATTGAACCAACTCCAATCGAGAAATTGATCGGTAAAAGATTCCAAAAAAAAATTCCAATTGAATACGTAGTATCTACTCAATCTGAATCGGATTTGATACTGATTCCTGAGTTCAATGCAAAAAAAAGAGTTGGTAAAAACTTCAAATATTTGTCAAAAATGACGGAATTAAAATTTGCGTATATATACGTTGATAAAAATAATATTGTGAATATGCGCAATTTTTTTGACATCGAAAATATATCGATTTGTATGAAAAATGGTTACACCAAAAATATATACAACGAACTATACAAAAATCTTAATGTGTTTCCAAAGAAAATTACATATTATGACGATGAAAAAGAAGTTACAAAACTACTGCAAACCGGGATTTGCGATGCTGTTGCAATTTTAATGTTACACCCAAATATATATCTTAAAGAGTTATCGAATAAAATTGCGCTGAAGATTGTGGGATGGGGGTCAAATGAACCAAGATTTGAAGATTTGAAAAAACAAATGTCAATATCAAAATCAACACTTTCATTAAAGTTTTATAATTTTGTTAATTTCAAGGAATCTTTAAAAACACATTCCATCGATTTGAATTTGTACGTGAAATCGAGTTTAAATGATAAAATTGTATTCGATTTGACCGAACTGACATATCGACCAAATGGAGTATTGAGGTCATATGCACTGAATGCCATAGGGGAAGAATTTGTCGAAACCCATCCAGGAACAAAAAGATGGTTGATAGAAAATGGGCTGCTGTCGATTGGATCAGTAACAAAACCGGAACCAGAGTCGTGCCGATTACTCGCAGGAAAGTCCGTGTGCTCAGGACGAGCAGCTGAAATAGCCGAGAAAAAGTTTCAAGATATGAAAATTTTTAATGACGAACTTGGAGATAACGAAGAAGATGAATTCGGACTCGATGCCATACCTTTCATAGAAAATGCAAAAAAAAATAAAGATCATCCGGAATTTGGAAATGTGTACAAAAGCGTTTTAGAACAACATGGGAAATACTTATCCATGTAATATATGAGTTTTGGCATATGATGTTTTGGCGTGCGACAACATTTAACCGTGACTTTGTATGAAACTTAAAGATACTTAAAGATAGATTAATTATGAATAATAAAAAATGGATACGGAAAATTTCACGGATTTTGTAATAAATGTGATAAAAAATAAGAAAAATGATAATCCGATTCTGATTGAAGAAATATATAGATCGACTGAAAATTTTGCAAAAATGATGGAAATTGACTTTGAAGTACATCGTAAAAATTTACTTACACATGGTGTTTCGAATCATTCGAAAATTACAAAAGATCGTGTTTGCGACATTCCATATATAGTTGATAGCATCGTAGACGCGGTTCAAGATATTGATATTGATTCTATAAAAAAACAAATTGAAATTTTGAATTCAACTCCACAACCTGAACAAAGAACCCCTGCGTGGTACGAATACCGTCAGAACGTCATAACCGCGTCATCGGCATCACACATTCTTGAATCCGAATCAACGTATAATAGATATGTCGAGGATAAAGTTCGACCAGAGAAACATTTTTCAGCAGGCACGGCGTGTCAATTCGGGATCAAGTTCGAAGATGTCGCGTGTTCGATTTATCAAAAGCTTACAAAAACGAAGGTAAACGAATACGGTTGTATCCGTCATGCAAACATCGTGCATTTAGGCGCGTCGCCTGACGGAATCGTTGTTGAAGCGAATGGAGACGAAAAATATTTAGGTAGGATGCTCGAAATCAAATGTCTGTACTCACGTGAAATGCACGGAGTACCTCTGTATAAATACTGGGTTCAGTGTCAGATCCAGCTCGAAACATGTAACCTTGCTTACTGCGACTTCTTCGAATGTAAACTAAACGATAATTTGACAGAACAAGATTTTTATATCAAATTGAAAACAAATTCAATGAAGGAGTTTTTCGGTGTTATAATCGAATATACACGAGATTGTTCAATTTTATACAAATATTCCGAGCTCAACAAAAATGAATCGTACTATCGGGATTTTGTAGAATCGAATATTGAGTCTATTTTAGAAGATCCTAAACAGGATATTATCAAGATTACCTATTTTGAACTCAATAAATATTCTCTAGTGACAATCAAACGTAGTCACGAGTGGTTTGCTTCAATTAAACCAAAGTTTGCGGAATTTTGGAAAGAAGTTGAACAAAAACGTGAAATTTTAAAATATTATCCTGATGATGTTGAAAAAATTTTTCCGAAAAAGACGAGAAATAAAAAGGAAGTCACTGAAATTTGTATGGTTCAAAATGAAGATGACGCTGAAGATGAATTTTGGTAAAAAAAAAATATATGTAAAAATAATATGAATAATCCACTTAAAGGTATCCAACAAGAATCTGAACTTTCAATCGCTTTTTTTTCGACACAAAATATTAATTTGATACAGGCTAAGATTCGTTACTCGATTTTCAACAAATCTGGAAAAAAAATTGGTAATCAAAGTCCAGAAGAATTGATGACAGTCATGCGATCTGTGTACTTACAAAATTCAAAGAATCAATCTTTAAATATAGCGACACAAGTACAAGAATTAAATAGTATTGTTCTTGTATTTTGTGTCAAAGAAATTTATGCCTTATTGGAACAGCAAATGATGTATTTAAAAGAAATAAACGGACCTCGTCAAATAATGGATCATTCCGTGAATATGTCGTCGGCGGGTTCGAAACAACTCATGCCAAATCACTTTGTTTAGAACTATCTTTTGAAGAAACTTGTTATTGAAGATTGACCGAACCTTCGACCTTCCTCGATTTTAACCCTTTTACAGAAAATTACGTCGTACGCCTCTTTTTGTTTGATGATCATTATTTTCTCGCGAATATCACTTTCACACATATTTTCTTTACAATACATGCGCTCAAGTTTTTCAAAATGTTCATTCGATAATCGATATCCGTATGGTCTTAGATTCTCGAGAGCAAGCCCGAACAACTGCGAAACCGGCTTAGAAATCTGATTCGTAATATAAAACAGATAATCCAATTTCAAATTCTTAGCCTCGATATAATCTGGATGTTCAACACGATCTCCCTGCAATTTTGGAACTGTCTTCGTTTTCACATACGCGAACGGGATTCTATCGTTCGACTGAGGTTTATTTCCTGGGTCGCGTTCGCCCATTCTATCCGCGAGAACTTTGTGAACAATCGACGTCGGATTTGCATAAGACGAATTTAACTTTTTTGTTATGATAAAGTACTGGATCGGGAAATCACCTTTCAATATTTTATCGATAATCTCAAATGTAAATTTAATAGCAGCATCAATATCACGATCATTCATAATACGTTTTATAATTCCCTCGTAGATATATTTCACGATCGGAGCGTTATCGCGTCGTTTCAATACAATTCCCATTGATGTGAATTTAAACTTATTCACATCGGTCTCGTACTTATTACCACAGTATCTCTTTTTAGATAGCTGAATGAACGGTGTAAATGTTTTCTCATACTCAAGACAATGAGGTTTTGCAAGAAGAGGTTGGATCTTCTTCTCGACATTTACCGCCATTTCGATAGTCTTTTCAAGAGCTTCCGTTCCAATCAATTTTTTTCCAGATTCATCAGTAGGTTTGAAATTAACGAAGACCGAGTCCGTATTATGTACAATAATATTTCCAACACCCGCTTGAAATTCATGATTTTCAGTTGTCAAATCATAAACATATCCTGTGTAGTCGATTTTATGGATCTTCTTAATTGCATTGGGATTCTTTGTCTTATAATATCGAAGCTCCATAGTATCTCCATTACAATGAATTGAGACATTCCCTCTATTAACATAATAATCGTATGATAGACGTATCATCGGGTCATGAGTATGGTTAGGTCGTAAATTTAACACATCATCAATATCTCGATGTAATAACTCATCTCCAATTTGAACATCAGATGGTGAGACTTCTTCTCCATTTTTTCGAATCAACGAATGATCATCGGTGACATCAACACATCCCATATGGGTCAATACACGAAGAATCTTCTTATTTGAACTTAATGTGTGTCTTATAATACGATGTAGTTTCGTCCAACCCTTCGATGTCCAAGTTTCGACATCATTTAACTCACAAGACTCCTTTTCTTGTTTTCCATCTTCACGACACTGAATCCAATTATTATTACCAAATCTGAATGCGATATTTTCAATTTTTTCAAACAATATTTCATTATTGTGCTTAATAGTAACAGGAGTATACGATGTCACAGAATCCCCATATACTATCTCGCATTGGGGATACGTCTCTTTACAGAAGTCGCGCGCAAGATACAGATGATTTCGACCGACGGCAGTTGTAGAAGCTGCAATCTCCTTGTAGTACAATGCAGACACCGCCGCACCAACTCCACCATACAACGAATTTGCAGTTACTTTATACGCGAGCTGAAGACCGTCGAGAACCGCGCATCTGAACGGATCCTTTTCAGTTTTGATAAGCTTTCTCGTATCTTTACGTGCTTTTAAGAGTTTCATCAAAATTCGAGGCAGAATTCCACGTTTCGCATCATTAATCTCACCATCATCTTTCTTCGGAGGCTGTAGATAACGGCATGTCTTAACTGGTTCTGCGTCAAAGATATGTTTTTTCCACGTCTTTCCCTCGAGTTTCATATAATAATTGTCGAACGACACGTCTTCGAACTCGATACCGCGCTTTCTCAAAAGTTCCGCACCAGAATCGCCTTGATAAATCTTCTCTGTGATGAGTGTGTCGTGCGATATATTTGAACCAATCATTGATGATGGATATAGAGAACTATAGTCGAGAACTGCAACTGGGTCGTCCAGATAGATTCCAGGCGTTGGATCTAATACAATAGCTCCTTCGTAACTATCTTTCACATCCTCTTTCGGACGGGGAAGTTCCGGTAGTAAATAACTTTCCTTCAAACATTCTGAAGAGACAAGCGACAACGTCTTTATCATCTGTCCACGTAGAAACAAGAACGAGAATGGAACCAAACATACATTAGACATACCAATATTATTAGCAACAATTTCAAGTTTCTGCATTAAATTCAAACAAAGCTCGCAATCCTGAACACAATACTTTGCAACCAACGCGCGATCCGCATCGGTTCCATTCTGCTTCTCAAAGATATCCTGAGGCGAGACGTCATCCTTTCCAACAGACCAAAATAATTTTGTCTTACTGCACCTCAGTAAACTATCATTCTCAATTCCTTCAACCGTAACCGAATTGTTCTCATCAATATGAATAATATTTCGTTTTTCACCTTTCTCATTTCCGATGAATTCGTTTCCAACGATAGTTTTATTATAAAGTACGATATAGTTTCCGACTTCTAAACTGAATGTTGTTGGTGTGGTGAGTTTCACATCGTTATTTTCAAGATGTTCGATTTCAGTAACAGAACCAAAGATGAAGTCGTTCGAAACACTGTCTAATTTATATGATGTAAGATTATGATCCTTTTGAATAACTTTGAGTAAATCAACGACAACGATACCGGGCATATCAAAATAATAAAGGAAATTATGTCCGAGAGCAGCTGAGAAAAGCTCCTTTTCAACCAATGTACATTCCTGATTCTTCAATGGACCAAGATTTTTGAGTAGATGAAGACAATCGTACTCTTTGGCACAATCCCACATAAATTTAAAATCAAAACCATTGATGTTATAACCAGTAAGGATATTCGGTTGCTCACGTCTCATCATTTTACACCATTCAACAAAGACCTGTTTTACAGTATCACACGCTACGACTTCACAACCCGATATAGGATCACATCCTCGTAACGTGATTATGTGCCGTTTTATACTACTCTTTTCATTGCCATACTCATACATTACAGTTCCAATTTGAATCACCTTATCACCTTCAACTTTTGGTAGGAATTCGTTTAGAATAGCAACAATTTTGGATACAGTTTCCTTACTCTTGTTATTCTTCATAAGTTCAGTATGTATCTTAAAACTAATCGTATCAAGACGTTTGTTCGTTATAAATTTATATTCCGTGTCCCGGGATGCGACGGCCGGGAGCCTACCGTCGCGGAGCGCGGCGACGACGACTTTCTCCTTCAAAAATATAGTTTGTATGGATGACTTTAGAGACACATCAAACTCCTTCTTCGAATATTCACGAAACGCACAATCTATCCATTGCTTTATAAGTGATGGTGTAACAGCACTATTCTTCGATTTTATCCGACGATATTCATCGCCAATGTTTTGTGCGAGTTTATTGTAATCTTTGATAGCGATCGGAAAATCACCGTGACTTGAGTCGCACTCAATATCAAAACTCGCGATCTTTAACGCTCCAATTGAATCTTCTTCAACTGGATGCAGGTCTTTCCAAAATACTTCGTAATTGAGTTCAAATTCAGTATCAGCTAGCAACTGTTTTACCTGTTTTGCTTTTTCGAGACGGACAAATCCAGTCGGTTTCAATTTACGAAGATGAATCAATCGTAGAATAGGTGCGATATTCTTCTCGTAAATAGGAAAATGATGTTTGCGTAGATTTGCTGGGAGAAATGTAAAAGGTTTTTTCAACGCGTAATAGACGTGGCGCAAAGCAGTTTCACTTTTGAATACGAGTTGCATAAATTTTTTAGGCTTGTTCCATTGATAGTCACGGAATTTATATTTGAGTCTAACAGCTCTATCTATATTATCAACGATCTCATTTTTCATATTTTTTGGCAACCGATCTTTGAGTTGCTCAAATAATGGCAACGTCCAACTCTTTTTCCAAGTATCGGGAAGTTCAATCCAGAAGAAAGGTGTGTACCCATTGACTTTAATACAAACATTATTCTTCTGTTTTGATTTCGCAAAAATATAAGCTACATATTTCTGTTTCATACCAGAGTCCTCGTCATCTTCCGATACATCAGATATATCAACGTTAAACTCATTTTCTATGTCTTTTGCAAGCCAATCATATATTTGAAATGAACCTGTATTCATTTGTTTTTTTATTAATATTTCATCCTTTTTGTTTTATATGTGGATAACATTCACAATCATTTTTATAATTTTTTAACAAGTAAAATTATCAGAATTATGAAACTTCTCAGGGCAAGAGGATGTAGAGTACGTTTCACCAACCAATTCAAATTCACCAAAGTAACAGAAAAAATAGATTTGTTACTATTTAAGATAATTTGTCGTCGTCTTGGGGAATTCTGTTGAAGTTCTTGTGTGTGTGTTCTTTTTATCCGAATGAGAATTATGAGACTGGACACGTGAAACTCCAATGAAAGTAGCTGATTCCAAACGACTAAAGGTATTATCATTATTTTTTAAATCTTGTCCGAATAAACTAGATAAATTATGATAACCAAATAAATCAATGTCAAAATATTCAGCAGACATTACTTTATACTTTATAGATTTATTATTTTACTACCCCTAGATAGATATATTTCAGTTGTTTGGAAAAAAGTAAAAGAACACATTTTCGATAAAAAAATATATACGATTCACATCCTCGACGAGAAATGAACATAAATCCAGCATGTCCAATTCAGTTGAAACCGGTATGTCTTCTATTTTCTTAGCAATTAGATTCCAATTCTGAGTTAAATGTCGTTTTAAACCAACAAGATAGGTTTCGTCTAGTGACTCTAATAATTCAACATAAAAAATATGGTTAATATTATGATTTTCGATTGGTTTCAGCACAAGTGCATACCCACTTCTTGAAATATTTGACATATATTCTCTTAATCTCAAAGATTCAAGATTTTTAGTTGTGAGTATATTCATTATTATTATAAGTTTTATAATGATAAAATTGTATGCAGTGAAACACGCACATATCTAAAAATTAGATAGGGGTACACGAAGTCTCGTCTTTATTTACACACCCATCTACGTCATGGAAGACACAATTTTTTCCTTTTCCTTTGTGATTAATGATGTATGCACCATCACAAATATCATCTGGAACATGACGACAACCATGCGTGTTGGCATATATGTTACCGACACACAGATTAAGATCATCACCATCATTATCAACATTATCAACATTATCACCATCACCGTTATCGCTATCACGGTTGTCCTTTTTGCTCTTGCTCTTCTTGCTCTTCTTGCTCTTCTTGCTCTTCTTGCTCTTCTTGCTCTCGCTCACCCCAAATAAAACAATTGCCACAATGACAGCAACGACAATCATAAATACAAATATACCTATTTGCACTGATGCGTTACCTCCTTTCATAATTTTACCTACTTTCATCTTGTTGTATAACTACAACATTTTTTTTTTTTATAATCATACACTATCGATCAAATCGACATACTTTTCAACTTTTTGTATCAGCAACAAAAACAGCATACACTGTCTCTAAATCATTTGTTTTCTCTGTTTCAAATATAATTGAGTTGGAAAAACGCTCATCATTTGACTTGGCGATCCTTTTAAAATCATCGTACATAATTTCTATATTTTGTTTATTGTCCATATCGTTTAACGTCATATATGAAAGTGTGGTTGGAATTTTTGAAGTTTTTCTATTTTTATTCGAATTCATTCTTAATTTAGTGACATATTTAAAAAATATCATAATATTAATAATAATGGACAATCATAAAAATGTGCAGATTTTATGGATTATATTTATGGGCTCATTTGTATATTCTTGGTCGAAATCAAACTTGGTCGTACTTCTAACATTCATATGGATAACTTACATTATACTTAAGGAAGAAAATGACGAAGAAACAATACAAATTCCAGACAAATACGTAAACTGGATAACTAATTTAAGAAATGCAAGTACTCGTGACGAAGTCACTCGATCTAAAATCCAACTTAAAGACATGCTTCATCACGATGACTTCTTAAAAGGTGAAACACATCATCACGAACTACGGGGACTCGTTAATAGAATGATACAGAAATATGACACAAAACAAAAGGTTCCATTTGAAAGTAATATCGAACGTTTCAATCCACACTCGATCGTCGTAGCAGGCTATGAAAAGTAACTAGTTTCCTACACCATATTGTCAAAAATTACGTTTATAATATCGACAGGCACATTCTCACTTTTGATAATCCCAATCTCTTTCAATTTCATAAGCTTTGTTTCATTTGACATTTTTTTAATCTTTTTACGAAGCTTCTTTTCTTTTCTGCGTGATTTCTTCAAAGACTTTTTGTTTGTAGGTTGTATTATTACAACATCTACACCAGTACTGTCGATTATATTATGCTGTTTTGTTTCTTCGAACAATCTTATATTGCTATCATTTTCTTCTTGTACCATACTTTATATTATGAAAATATTATATTAACAAAAAGCAACCATACCGAAACCGAATATAATACGATTTCATGGTTTAATTTTTATAAAAATGATTGAGGATTTTTAAAAAATATAAGTATAAAGTATATAAAATTAAAAAATGTTGATTCCTGTCCGTTGCTTCTCGTGTGGTTCACTGGTATCATGTAAATATATGTCGTACAAAAAGAAGGTCGAACAATATCGGAAAAATGAAACTGAAACTGTTCTTGATTTTGAAAAGCTTTCAAAAGAAAAATCAGACGAGACTCCCGAATTCAAGGCGATGAGAGATCTTGACATTGACCGTATCTGTTGTCGGCGTCATATGCTGTGCAACGTTGATCTAATTGACGTGATATAAATGTGTGTGTATGAATGTTAAAAAAAATGAAATAATGACGTAATGTGATGAAAAGAGAAATCGAACTAACCTACTCTGGATTTGCTCTAAATTTTGCAAAGAGCAATCTTTTCAAAAACATGAAGAAAAAAAATTACGAAGATTCTATCTTTTGGGCTGTTGAACTCGATTTGAGCAATCAACGTCCATTTCTATTCGAATCGTTATGTCTATTTTGTGCCACTAATATAAACGCATCAAATCCAAAAATCGGAAGATTTCTCAACAAATTTCGAAAGGATTTTGAGTTCTTTGGAAAGAAAAGTGATGAATTTAAACACGACGATTCAAAGGATCTACTAAATCAAATTTGTCAGAGTATCGCATTTGTCGTCGGTGTTATCACGTTCTCTCCAAAGGATATCCCGCTACGACCGGTTGTTGCTATGAGTTTGGATGAAACAGAGGAAAATCTTGTTATCTCATCAACTATGAAATATAATTACAACACGCTAGTACTCGACATAAAAGATTCATGTGATTCCCCTTTTCTTGTCAGAATACTCTCAAAACTCACAAATTCGATCATCGAAGGGTCCACGAGTGAATCGTACCGAACGATTTCCATCATTTTACATTTTGAAAAATCCAAAAAATATAAGAAACTTGTTGAAGCCGCTGCTCGACGTAATCTACTCATTCCAAGCAAATTTAGGAAAAGTTGGATCTTTTTCCTCATTGAATTATTATTACGAATAGCGGTCGAGAAAGGCATTGTTGAAATAATTCAACCGTGGTGCGAATTATTTATCTTTAATTTTAGAGACGGAAAAAAGAAATCACAACTGATGTTTTACATCTACACGTGTATTGACCTACTATCGCGTCATCGTCTTCGCGAAGTCAATTGTATTTTTAACAGAGAAAAAATAACAAAGGGGTGTGTCGCTATCGAATGTATGTATTCTGATATAATAAACGCTAGAAAACATGAATCAAATATGTAGATGTGACACAGGGGTGCGTTTAAAAATTTGATTAAATAACCTTAAGAATATATAGTATGATCCACGAAACTGGAAAATGGATTGGTGAGACTGCCGAAAAGTGTCATAAACATGATGACAAATTATCAAAAGGAATCATCGAGTTTTTGAAAAAGGAAAATTGTAAAAATGTTGTTGATTTCGGCTGCGGGATGGGTTTATATGTCAGAGATTTAAATTCTGTTGGAATCACGACATGTGGATTTGACGGTAACCCCGTGACACCCAAATTAACGAATAATACGTGTGGTGTGATTGATCTTTCCGTTGATTTCGATTTGAAGCGTCAATTCGATTGGGTTGTGTCGCTAGAAGTCGGCGAGCATTTGCCGAAAAAATATGAAAAGACGTATATTCAGAATCTTGACAAACATGCCAAGAACGGCATTATATTATCTTGGGCGCTAGTCAATCAAGGAGGCGCTGGGCATGTGAACGAGGCCTCTAATCAATATATCAAAAATATATTCAACAAATTGGGATACGAAAATGATTTGAATGCGGAAAACATCCTCAGAACAGAATCTAAATTGTGGTGGTTTCGGAAAACAATTATGGTTTTCAGAAAACCATCGCAAAATAAGAAGACTGAATTTTTTTGCAATTTCTGTGGAAAGAAGAATCATGTCGAGTTATAGTCTCCGATTTGTCGCATAACGAAACATCCAACTCATATCCGTCACCTTGGACACATCCCAATTAGTGAGCGGCTGGTTGAACCCTAGCGCACCAGCAAACATCCCACTCATATCCGTCACCTTGGACACATCCCAATTATCGAGCGGCTGGTTGAACTTTGTCGCAAAAGTAAACATCTCAATCATATCCGTCACATTGGACACATCCCAATTATCGAGCGGCTGGTTGAAATTTGTCGCAATAGCAAACATCCCATTCATAGTCGTCACCTTGGACACATCCCACTTATCGAGCGACTGGTTGAACTTTTCCGCCATTTCAAACATCTGACTCATATTCGTCACCTTGGACACATCCCAATTATCGATCGACTGGTTGAAATTTGTCGCACCAGAAAACATACCATTCATAGTCGTCACCTTGGACACATCCCACTTATCGAGCGGCTGGTTGAACTTTGTCGCAGAACGAAACATTGTACCCATATTCGTCACATTGGACACATCCCAATCACTTATATCACCGTATTTTGATACGATTCTAGATTTATGCGTACCACCGGCCAAATATCCTCGAACGGCAACGCGTATCGACTCGTTGTCCAAATCGAGCAAAGGTTCTTCCATATCAATATTAGTGAGTGGATCTTTCCAGTCCCTTAATTGCATCAATCCGTCTTCGTGCGCGCAATTACCCGAAGGTAACTTTCGTAATTTGTCGAGCGGAAGGTCATTCAAAGGCTCGAGTGATATGGGATCGTCATCATTACGACACTCCGATAGGTTCGTCGGTTTTGGCAAAGAATTAACGTGGGCACGACTCATACCACCCTTCTTATTTTTCGACATACGCGGTTTTTTGGACTTCTTAGAAACTTTCGAGCCTTTCGAGACCCGACGCGTCTTCTTTCCGACAAGAACGGTCTTCTTAGCACGGGGTTTTCGACGGAGCGTATTGGACTTCTTCGACACTCCGGGCATTTTATATACATGGATATTATTATTTCATTAAAAATTATTATTATTGTTAAAATTCACGACTAGAATTTTCTTTCCAGATTTTTACATTCAAGTCTTCAAGTGACTGATTATCAGTTTTACCTTGCGGAAACCATAGTAATTCCTTAATACACGTTTTCCATGCCATTTTTTTCGTCGTAATCAACGGAACTTTACCATCTCGACACTCATACATTTCACCAAAAGTAACCGAAAAAACTACGCTTCTTCTTTTTCGGCTTTGGGTCGGGCTTGGGGTCGGGGTTTTTGTTCGGGGCAAAATCTCGATTGAAATTTTCCGCCTCTTCAAACATTTCAATCATATTCGTCACCTTGGACACATCCCAATTGTTGAGCTGCTGGTTGAAGGAGGTCGCATTTCTAAACATATAACTCATATTCGTCACACTTGACACATCCCAATTGTTGAGCTGCTGGTTGAAGGAGGTCGCACCAATAAACATAGTATTCATATTCGTCACCTTGGACACATTCCAATTATTGAGCGGCTGGTTGAAATTTGTCGCAACAGCAAACATCCCACGCATATCCGTCACCTTGGACACATTCCAATTATTGAGCGGCTGGTTGAAATTTCTCGCCTGAGCAAACATATTACTCATATCAATATTAGTGAGTGGATCTTTCCAGTCCCTTAATCGCATCAATCCGTCTTCGTGTGCGCATTAAAAATGAAAGTAATATAAAGCTAAAAAAAAATTATAAATATAACTGAAATGGATCTTGTGTTCAGGATATATAAAAATCTCCCAATCCCAATTCAAACCGTTGCACAAACGATTGGATTTGTTTCACTTCAAATATTTTCAAAATGTTCGCGTTTTTTCGATTACTACCAGTATTCAAAATTGAAAGTTAAATTTGAAGTTCGAAAACAGGATTCGCCTTTTTGCGATGTGCGTTTATGCAACGGAGAAAATTTGAAACGTCCGTTTGAACATGTTCATACAATCGAAATTTTTGATAAAAATAGATCAATTTTGACGGTTGACGAAGATGTTTTTGATAATTTAAAAAATTTAGGAGTTGAAAAAAATGAAAGTTTTATAGTTTTATCAGAGGTAATAAATTTTTGTAACGTTCAAAATTGTTCTGAAATTTTATTTCATATATATCCCTGGGAGTCATACGATGGCAGCGGTTGTTTTTCTTTAAAGTTAAATGAACCTATGTTTTTATAATAGTCTAAAAGTATACTTACATTCAAACAAAAATGATGAGGTTTTTCCATTTTAAAACATAAAGACAACTATATAAACACAATTATGACTTCAATTTCAAATACCGAAACATTGAACAAATACAAATCGCACACACATCGTGAGCACATTTATAAGATTCCAGATACTTATATCGGTTCAATTGAATCTTCCACAAATTCATCATGGCGTGTATCGGACGACGAAACACATATGATTAATGCTGAACTCACATCGATTCCAGGTCTTTACAAAATCTTCGATGAAGTCGTCGTAAACGCATGGGATCAATTTATCAGAATGAAAAACGATAAAAGGTCTAAAAATCGTGTAACCTACATAAACATCGACGTCGATAAAGAAACGGGTCGTCTTTGTGTTGAAAACGACGGTAAAGGTATTGATATTTTGATGCATCCGGAACATAACATCTATACTGTCGAAATGATTTTTGGAAAATTGTTGACTTCAACAAATTACACTGAAAATGAAGAGAGGCTTGTCGGGGGTAAGAACGGTTATGGTTCAAAGCTAACGAATATTTTCTCGACTGTTTTCGAAGTTGAGACAATCGACACGATAAATAAGAAAAAATATTATCAAAAATTTGAAAATAATATGACAAAAATTCATAAACCTAAAATCTCAACTATTGCATCTACTGAAAAGGAATACACAAAAATAACATTTCAACCAGATTTTGCAAGGTTTGGTATCGATGGTTGGAGCGATGATATGATTCACGTTTTGAAGCGGCGTGCGTACGAAATATCAGCATGCTGTGGCGACATATTGAATGTTAAATTCAATGGAATTGAAGTTCCAATCCGTTCATTCAAGGACTTTTCAAAAATGTACTTTGAAAATGATGTCGAAATCGTGTATGAGAAGAATGACCGTTGGGAAGTTGCATTTGGTGTCTGCGATGATTTTAAGCACGTTTCCTTTGTAAATGGTATTTACACTTCAAAAGGTGGCAAGCATGTTGATTATATTGTAAATTCGATTTGTAAAAAAATAGTTGAAGTTATTAAGAAGAAAGAGAAAATTACTGTCAAGTCTTCTTATATTCGTGATAACCTGTTTGTGTGTGTCAATGCTTTGATTGTAAATCCGAGTTTTGATTCTCAGACAAAAGACTATTTGACGACAACTGTGAGTAAGTTTGGATCGACTATGTTGATAAGTGACAAACTTGTGGATACGATTATGTTTAAAATGAATCTTTTTAACAAGATTATGGATACGTATCAGTTCAAAGAATCGAAGAACCTAAAGAAGACGGATGGGAAAAAGAAAAATCGTTTATATGGAATTCCAAAACTAGACGATGCAAACGATGCAGGTGGTAAAAAGTCATCAGATTGTACGTTGATTTTGACTGAAGGCGACTCTGCCAAAGCAATGGCAATTGCCGGTATCAGTGTTGTTGGTCGTGATTCGTATGGCGTGTTCCCTCTTCGTGGTAAAGTTATTAATGCTCGTGAAAAAATTACGACGAAAATTGGTCAAGCACAAGTTGCCAACAATCAAGAGCTTATTAATATGAAAAAGATTCTTGGTCTCGAACAGGGTGAAAAATACACAAATACATCGAAACTTCGCTACGGTCATATTTTGATTATGACGGATCAGGATCTTGATGGTAGTCATATCAAGGGTCTAATTATCAATTGGCTCGCCATATTTTGGCCCGAACTCGCCAAGATTCCAGGTTTTATCAGTTGCATGAACACACCGATTGTGAAAATGTTGAATAAAAAGAAAGAAATTATGTTCTATTCTCTGCAAAAATATGAAGAATGGAAAAAAAATAATACTAAGTATAACAAACTTGGTTGGAAATCGAAGTATTACAAAGGCCTCGGAACTTCAACGACGTCCGAAGCTAAAGAATATTTCCGAAACATGAAATGCACAAATTATTTGTGGGACGAAAAATCAAATAATGCGATCGATTTGGCGTTTAACAAAAATCGAAGTGACGATCGCAAAAAGTGGCTTGGTGGCATTGACGTTGAAAATATCCTTGATGCAGACCGAAAAACGTGTGGATACGATGAATTTATTAATCATGAACTTATTCACTTTTCGAATTATGATCTGAAACGCTCTATACCTCATATGATGGATGGTTTGAAACCGTCTCAGCGAAAGATTCTATTTTCATGTTTTAAACGTAAGTTGAAAAACGAAATTCGAGTCGCTCAGCTTGCTGGTTATGTGTCCGAGAAATCGGGATATCACCATGGTGAGGCCTCTTTGAACGGGGCAATTATTGCAATGGCGCAGAATTTTATCGGTTCAAATAATATTCATCTACTCGAACCAAACGGACAATTTGGAACACGGCTTCTCGGAGGTAAGGATGCTGGTTCACCGCGTTATCTTCATACTTGTTTGTCTGAAATTGCATACACATTATTTATTGAGGATGACTCAAATGTTCTCGAATTTCAAGATGATGACGGGATGATTGTCGAGCCTAAATATTATGCACCTGTGATACCATTCGTATTATGTAACGGAACGCATGGTATTGGTACAGGTTATTCAACCTCTATTCCATCATATAATCCGGTTGAGATTTGTGAATATGTGAAGAATAAAATCAATGACAAACCAAATACAAAAAATCTACTACCATATTTTCATAATTTTGAAGGAGTCGTGAAAGATATTGATGGCCAAATTTATACCAAAGGAACTTATAAAATATTGAACTACAAAACAATCCTAATTTCTGAACTTCCGATAGGAACGTGGATTGATACGTACAAGGCGTTCATTGATGATATTGTTACAGGTCTAAGCGATAAGACGAAAAAAACTACGAAATCATTGATCATGTTTGAAGGAATCAAGAATTATAAGTCGCAATCAACAGAGTCGAAAGTTCATTTTGAGATTGAAGTTGATCCTGTCAAACTCAGCGAATGGCTTAAGAGTTGCAATTCACAGAAAAGGAAGGGTGATTTTGTAGATGATATTGAAAAGAAGTTCAAACTTGTATCTAAAATTAGTACGTCGAATATGCACCTTTATGATAAAAATAATAAGATTAAAAAGTATTCCCATATCAATGATATTATCGACGACTTTGTTGAAGTTCGCGAAGAAACATATGTAAAGCGCAAAGAATTTCTAGTGAATAAATTGAAAATTGTGATGAATACGTTGGCGAATCGCGTCCGATTCATCAAATGTGTTCTTGGTGACGAGATTGTGATCAAAAAACACACCAAACTTGGTCTCGAAGAACTTTTAGCTCACATGAAATTTGACTTGTACGATGATGAATCATATAATTATCTTATTAACACTCCGGTATATCAATTTACAAGTGATAACGTTGATAAATTGAATAATGATTTCAAATCGAAAGAAATCGAGTTAAAAACATTGATTGGAACTTCCGTGAAGAAGATGTGGAATTTTGATATTGATGAATTCAATAAGACTCTTGTGAAGCATCTGAAAAAGTTTTAGGAAACAAAATTGATAGCGAAGTAACACAATCCGAATATGAAAGCAAAAAGCATACGTCCTAAGTGATTCAATTCAACGTTGTCGAAGTCAACGTTAAGGAAGTATATTGGAAACTTACGAATAAAGTTTGTAAATTTTTTTAAGAAGGTTAAAAATACGAAAAAGAGGACGCAAACTATCACTGATCGCTTAGAAATATTAATAATCTTAGTGAATAACTGCGTATCTTCTCTTTGTTTGTTTAACAATTGTTTTGGTTTTATTACGATAGGTTGTTGAATGAATTCGTCGTCCGAATCCTCTGCAACAGTGTTCTGAACAACCTTTACAATTTTCTTTTTTGGTTTTTTAATATTTTCAATTATTTCATCCTCCGTTTCATTTTTTTTTTCAAAATCAGGAACTTCAGCTTGAATATTATTATCGTTTAGTTCGTTTATGAGTTGATTCACGAGGTCTGTATCGTCGGCGCTTTCCATTTGCTATATGAACTTTAATTTATATATTTTTTTGATATAAATATACACATATTCTCAGTTTAATTTCTTGAAATAGAATACATACACATGTATAACAAACCAAATATACTAATCTAAAAATCTAAAAATCTAAAAATCTAAAAATCTAAAAATCTAAAAATCTAAAAATCTAAATACTTGAAGTAAAATGAACACGATTCTAAATAAAAAAATATATTCAGAACACAAAAAGCTTTTGAAGAATGTATTGAAACATAATCTGAATGTTTCATTTCTAAGTTTTGTACAACCTAATCCCAAACAACATTCTGAAGAGAAAACCCGTACACGTTATGCAAATTATATGAACTCTCATACACCGAGAGAATTTTTCGCTCAGGGTGGTAAGTTTGTAGATTTTATTTGGGATTTTGAGCACAAGTTTATTAACTTCGACGAGTCTGTACTAAGTCTAGCTGATGTAGAAACTATTAGCAACACTTCTGAAATATTTAAATTGATGATCATTACGAGAAAGAGTATTGTAAATATCAGAAGAAAAATTAATAAAAAATTGACTCTGTTGAAGAGAAAGAAAGCAAAACCAAATGGAAATGCGAACCACTTGGAGCGCGAGATCGGCAAGCGGCCGAGGCCTTCGCCCAGTCCCGCCGCGGTCCTCGCCGTGTACGTGGGGGACGCGCCCGCCGTCGCCGCGCCCGAACCCTACGCGGAGGTTCCGGCGGACCCGGCGCCGGCGGCGTACGCGGCGCCGGCGTTCGTCGCGCCCGCGCCCGCGCCCGCGCCCGTGCCCGTGCCCATCGGCGACGGTTGGTGGAAGAAGGAGGACCCGGGCAGCGGCTGCGCGTACTTCGTCCACGAGCGCACAGGCAAGTGCCAGTGGGATCCGCCCAACTAAGCACCTTGAAGTCTAATGAACCCAAGAAATGCCCGCCATCCCCGAAGTTATCCTAAGTAAGTTATAGTTCACTGAATATACGAATACATTGAACTCATATGATTCATCGTTCGTCTTTCTTGATGGGGGATTCAACATTGTGACCTCTAACTCGAGATTCGATATACGAGACATATTAACTGCTCCATTTGGTTGCGATTTGGAAGGATCGAGGCAAAATGAATACATATGGATTCCTGATTTATCGAGTTTTGTTCCATGTTGATAACTTTGAAGTAGACCATGAAAGCGGTTATCTTGACTTGAATATCGTTCCTTCCCATCAAACATAATTCTTGAACTCTTTATAATACTCTTGTCATAAGTAGAATAGTTAAACTTAGTCGGGATTAATGCACGTGTCATCAAATTCATATCTAATGTTTGACGAATACCATTTTCAACAACAATATTTCCATTTAACATCTGAAAATATAAAGGATCGGCAGATTCTTCACCGAGGAGTTTTAGGTATGCTTGTGAAACAGGGCTTATGAACTCATCTGTCCAGTTTGTGTAATTGTTGTGTTTATTCAGTGTTTTAACATCCGATCGTTGACCATGCCAGACTAGATACTTCACCGGGTGATTTGTTTCTAGGTGTAAGCTTTGAGTACTATGAACATCCGTGAAATTACTTCTAAAAACTTGTTCAATTAAGTACTCGTGCGAATTCAAAGCAAACATATCACGTTCGTCATTGTCTAGAAATATATAATTTCCCAAAATATGACAATCCTGATTCCATCCTTGTGTATTCGTATCGCCATCAGTTAAATCCATTCCGTTTGTGAATGATTCTTTTGGAACGCTCGTTATAAAGTTACCTATGTGGTGATGCGTTTGTGTAGATGAAGGTGCAGTGCGAGTTCCCTTTGATACAGTTTGTCCGTCACGAGTTTCTTTAATCGTATACAACTCTGTAATTGGACGACATTCAATTTCAAGATATACATCGTGATACTGTAAGGAAATCAATGGTAATGCAAGTCCGGGATTAGTTGCAAACCAAAACGGCAAAGGAACATATATTTTCCGACCATGAATTGATGGAGGTTGCAAATACGGATTTTTTCCGAACTGTGAAAAATAATAAGACATCGAATCTGGGTTGATGTCTTCAGTTGCTTTTAAAGACGACGTAGGATAAAATCCAGCATTCCATCCGTTATGCTCTGGCATGAAGAGATCTGGACGATGGCCGGTCATAGCATCGTATGTGTTCTTCGCAGATGCTTCTAAAAAGAGTTCGTGCCAGATTTCTATCCAATTTCCATATAGTTCGGAAATCTTATTTCCTCCAATAGTCAAAGAACATTTTTTTATTATCTGAGTTCCTAAATTAGGTACCCAATTAAATTCAACATTGGTATCATTCTCATAAGAAGAAAAAATATCGGGTATGTTAATCACAAAGTAAACTTTGTTGATTAAATCACCGTTACGTGCGATTTTACATCGCATGAGCGTCTCAACATCATTTGATAGGCTTTGCACACCTTCAAAATCAAGACGTATCATTTCTTGTGAAAAATTAGAATATTTTTTATAGACGGATTTAAAGAATGTCATCTGAGGGTTTCCAGTCAAATATAAATCCTGAGCACCCACTCTTTTCAGTTGCAGTAGACCGCCACCCATTGTTTAATTATATAATACTTTATTTTTATATGATTTTAAGAACACAAAAAAATATCTCTTTCATTTATATATATATATATATATGAATTCGGAAAATGAATCCGAACATGAATCTGGAAGTGAATCGGAAAGCGGATCAGAAAATAACTATTTTGACGAAGATGAAATTACACGAGCAAAGGTAACAATCGAAGAAATGATGGAATATCGGAATTATGACATACGAAACACTTTAGTTTATGATGATGATGATATAATTTTTTTAAAACCTAAAGAAATCACCTTTGTTAGTTTTCAACACGATATTGGTGATGTGAAGTTCAAAAACAATTTCATGAGTAAGAACGACAATGGTAAGGAGACTGGCATTTTGAAGAGTAAACAACGTATTCTAGAAAAATTAGAGAAAAACAATATTGATAGTAATGTGTGGATTTTTGTAGTTAAACGAGCTCATCCTGGAATTTTTGATATCATCCGAAAACATAAAGAAGTAAATCCAACAATTTTCATTCAAATTTTTGAAATCAAATCACTTCTGTTTAATGTATCAAATAATATACTAGTTCCAACGCACATCAGAATGAATCGCGAAGAAAAGGAATTTTATGATAATTTTTTGAAAAGCTTCAATATACCTTCTATGAGGAATATACCAAAGATTCTGTTAAATGACCCTATTGCAAAATTCATCGGATTGCGTGAAGGAGAAATATGCAAGATAGAACGCACATACTGTACAACGTATCGTCTTTGTGTACACAAAAATGAAAAAATGATGAGATTTTCTTCTACTTATTAGATAGTAAACATAATATAAAGATACAAGATAATGGCACGCAAGGATAAATCGACAGGTGAAAAATTCTCAAAGAAAACAAAAAAAGAAGAAAAGAAGGCATATAATGTGTACAATCAAAAACACATTCGAATCATCGAGGCTTTGATTCTGACCAAAAAGGCCAAAGTAAACAACATAAAATAGGATACAAATAGGGATACAAATAGGATACAAATAGGATACATGGGCAATTGGAAAATTGGAAGATATGTGAATAGATATGTAGCATTCTTGAGATTTGAAACATCTCAACACATAAAGATAACTAACTAAAACAAACAAATCGGAAATGAATCACCAATGTGATCTTGAGAAGAAATTAGAAACATACCTCAAGGGCGGACTTCTCAACACCATATTTTTTGGAAGAGGTAACAAAAACAAAGTTATCTTTAAAATGTTAAATCCAAATAATGATACTGAAACAGAGAATCGATGGGAAAATCGAGTTACCTTTTACTCAACAAATAATTATATTCGATTTGATAGTAGAGATTTTATCAAAAATAAATCAGAGTTGATATCTATTTTAGGAGACTTATCGAAGAATAAAACGATAACGCCCTCTCAGTATTCGAATATTTTCTTCGTTCAAAACTTAAATTGTCTCGATACTAAACAGCAAGAAGGTTTCAGACAAATTATCGAAGATGCGTATCATTCACGATTTATATTCACTTGTGAAAATATAGATAGCTTGGATCCTGCATTAATTTCCAGATGTTCCCTAATTCAGATTAGAACCGATACTCAAAATTATATAAACTCTGACACAGAATATCACAAAAATATTCTTAAACATATGGGAATTATTGATCCAGAAAAAACAATGACAAATATTCTATTGAGAGAAATAAAATCATCTGACAGCTTGAAGAAAATCCATGCAATTGCGGACAAGATTCATACCTCTGAGATTGATATTATAAACACGTTCAAAGAATCTGAAAACATCATACCGTCTACCGTCTATGATTTACAAAAATATGCAACAATCAAAAATCCAACTCAATTTGATACTCTTTTGCTTCTCTTGAAAATCAAGAAAGCACTCATATCTAAAATTAAGAATTAAAAAAATTATATAAGTATATACTAAAAAGATGGTCATGGAATTAAATTCAAAATATGAGGATGTCTTTAATTCTGAGGTTATTGATTCTAAGCTTGTAGAGAGGAACAAACTAAACTTCCACATGAAAAACCCAAATACAATTCAAAACGTAATGCATAAAGAGATACCAAAGATGATGTTCACAAAGAATGATTCTAAAAAGTCACATGTGTCTTCTCTTTCGGGGAGAAATATTGAGAATTTCACCCATAATAACCAAGTACCTTTTTTCAGTGGCAACGTCACTCAAAACACGAGTGAGTCTGCATCTAGCAATGTTCTAGAACGATTTACTGGGCGGTCTTCGACTTTTCAATCTAAAACGGAGGTAGAACCTATGTTTGATAAAAAGGCCGAAAATGTCTATGGAGCTTCTACCCCATCGGAAGATATGCGCTCTCGTTTCAAGGCCTCAATTTACAAACAGGGTGTGCCATTACAAAATCCTGTACATGTTGGACCGGGTCTGAACAAAGGTTTCGTTGCGACTCCCACGGGCGGTTTTGGCCAGAACGATGCTAGAAACTTTGCGAAACGTCCGACCGTCGACGAGTTACGTGTTAAAACAAACCCCAAAATAACATATGAAGGACGTGTCGTGAAAGGTAAAGATATTTCACGTCGTGAAATGAATCCCAGTCTTGCACAGAATCGAGTTATACGATTTCACGATTGGTCCACCGATGAAGATCCATTTTACGCAAATAATGGTGTCGTAAACACAGCACCTCGTGCACCAGATAATTTTGATACAAAAGAAACGAACAGACAGAACCTTAAGTCTTTTGGTATTCGTAACGCCGGTTCGTCAGAACATTCAAGACCCAAAATTAAAATTATAACATACTCGAGACACCGCAAAAATAGAGATGTAGAGGAAACTTCATTCGACATTGCAAATGCAACTCAAATTACGAATGGACCTGTTTCGCAAATTCGTGATGTGATTAAAAAAACAAAGAAACAAGAAAATCTTCACGATACTCGATTTGGATTTACTGGTCCGAATAGCCAGAAGAATATTTACAGTAAACATAACGATGATGTCAAATTCACAGGAAGGCATTCACTTCATAGTGGTTATGGTGGAATTGCCAAAAGTGAGAACACACAGTCAATGTCCTATGGAAGTATTTACAATGCGACCGTCAACGAGATTAAAGAACAGCTGATAGAACAACGGATTCCTACCAAAGTTGGTATCAAAAGTGTCACAGATTCAACAAAAATTGGAGACATTAAGTTCGGCAACGAAACCGAGAATAACCGCTACAATCCTGTTAATACGACTCATAACAACATCCGTTTGAGCGGTAATGATATTCGTCTATCATTTGAGAAAACCGAGCAATACCGTGATTCTGAAAATACACGTCTTCACGCTGATAATTTAAAACCATTTGAAATGAACCCATTGACACAACCTTTGAATTCTTCAACAACTATGGTAGCTTAAAGACATCTGGATATCAGATATATTACAAACCTCGTTGCACAAACCTCGTTGCAAAACTACCTTGTTGCAAAACTAGTCATATAGGTATATGAATGTAATAAATAAACTGATAAACACAATCAAAATTGATAAAAACGTGATCGATGTTATGTCGCTCATGAATTCATAATTTGTTTGAAAGCGGTGCACATTTTTGTACGGATCAAAAGTATCCGCAACTTTCTTGTAGTCGACGTGATCGCTTTGGTACATTCCTAAATTTACGAAGGTTATCGCAAATATTACCAAAAGTATGATGACATTTAAAAATATCCCAAACATCTCGACGCGATTTAATTTCAAACAACCAGTTAACGAAGTTAGCATAAAAATACAAATTAACAAAATTGGCAGAAACATCAAAAATGTTTTACTTTGTAAATTAGATTCATAACTAGTTTTAGTTTCGTTATATATAACATTTGGTAGTAGATTACTTATTATCTTGATGTCGAGGTATCTGTCAAAGTCAATTGAATCATCAATTGTTTTCATGATCATATTGTATACATTTTCAATAACATATCCATATATGTAAATTGATTCCGAAAGAGTCAATACTACACTTACTACCATCAAACTAAACATAACATTTGATATATGCAACGAATCTGAAGTGCAACTTCTTCGATTATTCAATCGAAATATGTAGAACATAATAACAGTCGGAACTAAAATTGACCCAAAGAGTAACATATTTTCTTTAATATTTGACTGAAAATTTACATCAATAATATGTTTGTGATATTCATTTGTCCTATTTATGATTTTATCTTCTGATTTTAAATCTCCATAATTCGACAACCGTGAAATATCGGAACTATCGTTCATTTATTTATATAAATATATAATAATAATGAAAACATCTAAATATGAGACAGAAGTTCCAGAACTTAAACCATATGAGTTAGATATGGAACCCGATTATCATGATGATATTTCTAGTAAGTCTAAATCGAATAAATCGAATGATGCTATATCTGATTCTCAAATGCTTAATGTATTTACTAAAACATTTGATGCAAACAGACCTTATGTATACGTTTTACTATTCACCTTACTATATGTTTTATATTCGCTAAAGTTAAAAGAACGAGATGTAGCTTATATTTTGATAAACATTATTGTATATATCATCATAACGACATTCATGTTTTACTTATACTCGAAAAATGAAAGAACAAGAATATCTGAAAAATATTTGAATGATTTTCTGTCTCTGCTACACGACACACATCGTGATGGGTTTGACAAATTCCTCGCTGAGTTACGAAGAAAGAAAATGAAATCAAATGACGACATAACCTTTCTTAGGAAAAATATTACTTTCATATTGGGTATTTTTTTTATTGTTGTTCTTATTGTATTTTACTGTAACAATCTACAGCATATTTCACTTATATCTTTGTTACGGAACGGATACTACATAATAATTTTAGGTTTGACAGAAATTTACCTTATGTACATTGTTATATCACGTATTCCGCTACCAGATGTTATGAATCTTATTGATGCGTTTGTTAGAAGACGAGAGATATGCTCCAAAGAAAATATCGGTATGATGATTTCGACAGACGATAGTTTAGATTTGAGAGATTGTAGCCAGTTCAAAAAATCAGGTGATTCTTGCATTGTCAAAGAGAATAATACAACTGTCGAACACAGATTTACATGTAATGATGGTCGAATCAATCGCACAAGTGGTCAAAGCATCAAAAAATAATTTCAAAAAAATAAGCTCGTACTGGGATTCGAACCCAGAGAGGCAGTGTCAAAAACTGCAAAGTTAACCATTACTTCATACGAGCAAGCAGAGCGTTCAATATAATTGTATCCTCAAAAACAAGGATAATAAGCTCCATCGCGGACTCGAACCACGAATCTTCCGCTTACTAGGCGGATGCGATGCCAATTTCGCCAATGGAGCAGGAGATATATATATATATATAATATCTTCAAAACGACAGTGACAGGATTCGAACCTGCGACCCTAACGGGAAATGATTTCAAGTCATTCTCCTTAACCACTCGGACACACTGTCTGGTTGTTGATTTTTTAATTGCTTCAACGTTGCAAAAACGTCCATTATTGGGATCGAACCAATGACCTCGAGATTAACAGTCTCGCGCTCTGCCAAATGAGCTAAACGGACAGTGTGTTGATTTTTAATTGCTTCAACAATGCAAAAACGGGCGCAATCCCAGCTACCGGAATCGAACCAGCGACCACTTGATAATCGAGCCATCTACAGTCAAGCGCTCTACCAACTGAGCTAAGCTAGGAAACGGACAGTTGTTGATTTTTTTAATTGCTTCAACAGTGCAAAAACGTCCATTATTGGGATCGAACCAATGACCTCGAGATTAACAGTCTCGCGCTCTGCCAAATGAGCTAAACGGACACATGTGTTAATTTTTTACTTACTTCAACGTAAGGTTACTCCCAGACGGGCTCGAACCGTCGACCCTGCGTTAATAAGACGCATGCTCTAACCAACTGAGCTATGGGAGTATACAACATTATTTTTGCTTGCTGCAAGGTTCGAACTTGCGCCTCCGAAGAGACTGCGACTTGAATGCAGCGCCTTAGACCACTCGGCCAAGCAAGCGTGAATGTTTTTGATACTCGCAGCGAGGTTCGAACTCGCGCCTCCGAAGAGATCAGGGCTTAAATCTGACGTGTTAGACCACTCCACCATACGAGTTATTTTTCACATTCTTATTATTGACATATGTTATATAGATGTCTTTATATTAAAGTTAAATTTTACCTTATAAGGGACTCGAACCCTTAATCTTGTCGTTAGAAGCGACACGCGATATCCAATTTCGCCAATAAGGCAGCTAACATCATCTTTACTATATATATATTTTATGTATAAGTTATATACACAAGAAAAACTCATCATTTTTACCAAAATACAACGCTAAATCTAAAAAAAAACAAGTCGAGAATTAAGGACACATTGAATACATCCATTTTACATATATATAATCAGTTCACAAACTTAATATTTTGAGCTTGAAGCCCGATTTTCAAATCCCTGTACAGCTTTTGTTTCAATTCATAATAACTTCCATCCTTTACTTCAATCCCGGTAGATATAATTATTCTCATACCAACATCACTATGTTCGTGTGAAATATCAATATCTGATACTTCAATTCTATCAAATAGTATGCTCTTGATCATATTTTCAACAGAAACGATCTCGTTATCGTGACTCAATAGCAATTGAAGTTCGATGGTGTTGTCTACTCTATTTTTTATATCAATGGATTGAGTCCAGAGAACACTATTCGCTACTTCTGATATGACATCGGATCCGGGATGCCGCACTTGCGTAGTGAAAGTTTTTATTTCTTGAATGGTTCCTGTTGTATGATGCTTGTTGTTATTATTGTTAGTTGAATATGTAACAATGAAGTCACCTTTCCGAACTTTGTCGAATATAACCAATAAAAATCCAGCGAAATAATCTTGAATTGGTTGCTGAAGTGCCATGGGAAGAACCAATGACATCACCCCGAGCGATGTGAAGAAATAGACACTCGAAACATCTGAGATATGTATAGCTATCGAAATTGCGAGTATTATTATTATAATTCTAACTAATACAGTAAATATACCCGATCTGATATATTTTGCATATCGAATGTCATCCTTCTCAATATTTGATCCTTTGAACTCATTCATACTTTCACGAACCAAGTCAGAAACCGGAAATGATAATAAAACTATACAGATTGAAATAATATTTCGAATAAGTTTTTTATCCATATTACATAACAGTATATATTAAATAGTATATTATACTAAGCAATGAATACTAAGTATAAATTGAAGTCTAAATCAAAATCTAAATTGAAGACTAAATCCAAATCTAAATTGAAGTCTAAATCCAAGTCTAAATCCAAGTCTAAATTGAAGTCTGGATCCAAATCCAAGTCTAAATCCAAGTCTAAATTGAAGTCTGGATCCAAATCTCAATTCAGACACAAATCTAAATGCAAATTTAAGTCTGCCAAGACTTCAAAATCAAGAAACATATTACGAAACAAATTCAAAAAGGGTGAAATCTTCGTATTAAAAAAAGAATTTGGTGAAAACGAGTGTGAGTTTTCAAGAAATGCATATAAAATAGGTATATCACCGAAAATTTACAAATGTAAAGACGGTATAATTTATATACAAAAACTACAAAGTATTGACGAGAGTGAACTGTTTAATCGAAAGTTTGAAATTTTTGAGCTTATTCTTAAAGGCACACGGAAAGGTATGATACATCTAGACCCGGGTGCAAAAAAAAGAGGTTACAACGTTATGAAAACATATGATGGAAAGCTACTCTTAATTGACTGGGGAGATGCGGAATATTTGAATGAACACGATAATCCGTTTATTGTCGCATCAAATACTTTTCTAAATCTTTGGAATCGTGTTTTTTTTGTTAAAGTAAAGCCTCACCAACTTAGACAATACATTTTAGAAAAGTATAAACTGATGTTACCCGAACTCTCACGTGAAAGAATTTCGAGGATTCGAAAAGAGTCTCAAGAAAATCAGCGCAGAATTGCACTAACACGTTCCTTGAAGTACACAAAAAGAGAACTATGATATCAAGTTCAAGTAAAACTTCAAGTAACAATGTGTCTAACTTTCACATAAGGACCAATCGGCAATGACACAGGTCGTACCATACGATTTAAATAAATTTCTTTAATACTCAAGACAACATTTCGATGTGTTTTGAATAATTCGATCATATTCTTCAGTTGATTATTGCTTATTCCTGAGATTATGAGTAAATCGTATGCATTCAATTCTCGTTTCTTTATCTCAACCTTCATCTCTCGGATTTTTATATTATTCCTTATTTCATTTTGAGATATATTCGACGTTGTTGAATATTTCCAAATATTACGAATGACTTGCATTGGGACTTTTTTTTTAAACAGAACTTCTTTAAGCGTCTGTTTTATTGTGTGTTGGATGGTTTCGTTCATGGTTGGTTTACATTATTTTCAATACTATTTCAAAGATAAAAATCGGATCATTTTTATTTTTAATTTTATAAGTTTAATGCTTAAATTTTATTTAGGTGATTTGACTTGAACGTTGAAATATAGTACGAAATATCAGATGGTATCCCAACAACATTCAGCTTTTTCATAATAGTGTCGGCTTCGTTCCATTTTTGGATAGATTTAATAAATGGAGTGGGGGTGGCATTTTGAAATAAATCAAGGTGGGTGAACTTCCATGTATTTCGAACCTTCTGAATGTCCCATTTACTAATAGACTTGTCGAAACTGAGCGCATTGAAAAACATTGAGCTCAATGTTCTTGCGTTTGACACATCCCAATTGTTAATTGATTGATTAAAATTGTCTGTATTTTGGAACATACCTGCAAAATCAGAACAATTTCGAGTATTCCAAGTATCGAGCGGTTTATTGAACGCGCTTGCAAAATAAAACATCGAATTCATGGTTTCAACCTTATTTACGTTCCATTCGTCGAGGTGGTGATTAAAACTTGAGGCTCCGGCAAACATGAGGGACATATTTGTTACATTAGACACATTCCAGTTATTAAGTGGTTGATTGAATCGATTTGTGTTATGAAACATACCTTCCATACAAGTAACATTCGACACATCCCAATTTGAAATATTCTCATCGAACACGTTGTCATGTTCGTAGACGTCGTCGAAGAAAAAATCGTCGTCGAATAAATACTTCATATCTGTAACGCCCCTTACATTCCAATCAGATATATTACCGTATAAATCTTCGGCATATTCTTTATTATCGAAATAATCGCCGATTGCATCGCGTATTGAGTCGTTATCAAATCGCCCAAATCTCATGTGTTTCTGTATTGTTGTATATTATATGTTGTGTATCTGTGTATTTGTTTTTTGTTAATCATTTTTTGTATAACTGAACCAACTGTAAAAAGATTAACAAAAAATAGTTAATATGTTATATAATGAAATGTATTTCTAGAAAGGACGTCGAAATTGTTGTATTTAGTCTTATTCTTCTAATGATTATTTTAATGCCCCTTGAATGGCCACAAAAAAAATTTTTATATATATTGGCATTGGCATACGTGTGCATATATGCTGTCACAAATAACCGGTTGTTAAAAAACATTACTGAAAATTTTGAAACGCCGGAATCCGGGAATCTAAAGTACTCGGACGGAAGTGTACGACGATTTGTTTTTATAGATCAAGATAATTTAATGAAGGATAAGGATAACTAAAAATGAATGAAGACATTTTAGAAATATCGCAAGGTTTGAGGTTGATAGTCGATTAATTTCTTGGAGAATTTTGATAATTTACGCACATTGTGTCAACGGTTATAAATGAATTCTAGGGAAAATACCGAACGAATAAATTTCCATCAACATTAATCTCGAAGATTTTGACATTTGAACTCTGATAACCTTTGGACTTTGACAACATGTATTCGGTTCCAGGGTACCACACGATTTACATATTGACACCAGCGTTGCATCGCATGACTTAAGTAAGCGATCTGACAAAACACGTTCCGAAATATTCGATGTGATTCTTGAACGAATCTGGTCTCGTTCCATCTCACCAATACGCAGCCCTCCGTTTGAGCCTCCTTTTATAGCCTGACCGGTTAACATATTATATGCGCCGAATGAACGTGATTTCCACTTTTTGGATACGATATGATTTAATGCCATATAGAACACATTTCCCAAAAAAATTGGTCTCATCAAGCGATTTCCCGTCTTTCCACATATCAATTCCTGTTTCCCAGTTTCTTTATTGAAATGTGTATTTTGAATGTCAACATTAGAATCGTGTCCAAGTTTTCCATTGATAAGTGCTTCACTGCCAAAGTACGACTCTAACATTTGCGAAACAGTCATTCGTGATGGCATGCAAGCTGGGTTTATAATTATATCTGGTATAATTCCATCAAACGAATAAGGCATGTCATGAGAATTGCATAAAAAGCCTATAACTCCTTTTTGCCCAGATCTATTCGAAAGTTTGTCACCAATTTCTGGTTTGTGTAGGTACTCGAGATCGACAACTCTTGTATGTTTTAAATCATACGAATCAATAACACGCCCGCGATAACCTCGAATAGATGTGTCCATACCATTTTTTGTTTTTTTTCCAATACATATATTATGATTTGCGATGGTATTATATTTATGTAACTTTTTTTCATGAAAATTTTCGTTTGCATTTCTTCTCCAAATTATTTTTTCGGTTTTGATTGATGTCAGACCTCCACGGACGACAAAATCCCTATTCGCAACAATTGCATCTTCAATATTCCAACCATCAAAACTCATGACCGCGACAATCGCATTTGTACCATTGATTGTAGTCACATCGTTTTTTGGTGAGATTACTGGGATCTGTGGATATGCCAATTTCGATGCTTGCTTTAAATGTGTCGTAGCATAAGATACACGTACTGGGGGTAGATGTCTTTGAAAAATAATATGCTTTGCAACTGAACCGATCTTCAAATTGTTAGTCGTCGTATTTTTTACAATTTGACATCCATCTAGGAAAATCCAATTTTTTGATTCAAACACATGGGTTTTGGTGTCATCTCTTAAATATCCGTTGTATATATCCATCGACTCTGGAATTGTAGGAATGCAAGACTGCGTAACTTCCAAAGCGTCTACAATATCAACCTTCAGTCCAACATCTTCACCTTCAGCGATTCGATACGGACAGTATATGTTTATATGTGAGTCGTCTAGCTCACGTTTTTTGTGATTTCCGTATGAATTTGATCCACGTATCACACGTGACACATGTGATATTGATTCAAAGAATGATTTATTTTTAAGAAGTTGTCCGTTGTATTGAATTCGTCTTAACATATAATTCGAAACCTTTGCATTGAAATTAGCGTTGAGCCGATCACAAATGTCCCCAACAAGCCAGTCAACGCCAACGAGACGTTTAAAATGGACGTCGTTCGAATTCACTACCGGAATAATATCGTTTAAAATATGGCGAATCATGAGAGACATGAATACGCTTTTTGTTTTTAATGAATCCAAATGAGGTAAAAAATTGTCTTCGTTGATGTTCAAACTCTTACTTTTCATGTTATCTTTGCGACCAGATAACAGCATTTTATATTTCATCTTTTCCTTTTCATCCTCAATAAAAATTTCCAAATCATATATTGCGTTTTCTAATATGAAATCTGACAACTTTTGGGCTCCTGCCTTATATGCTTGTTCTACAAAAAGACAACCTTTCTTTATGAAAATCCTAAATCTTGATTGATACATTTTCCAAGGTGTCTCTATCTTTGCAGACCAGACTTCAACTGCGTCAATTGATGTCTTGTAAATAAAGTTCGGAATGTATGTCTCTTTGAATGGCCAAACGTATGATTTACCATTTAGAATAAAGTATCCAAATCGTGTCATTGATGGTATCTCAACAATTTCGCACGTGTTTCTATCAATGAGTTTTACATTATACGTTTCCAAATTTCTCAAACATTTTTTCATTTCAATGGCCTCTTCGTCGTATGATAAGGTTATAATTTTATAATAGGCAGGTTTATATATACGAAGACAATTCATAAATCGATCATGTTGACGTTGAAAACTATTGTACATTTTCAATGCGGTTGTTCGCTTTTGATTTTTGGAAAAGAACTTAAGAGCAAATTACATAATGGATAATATAAAAAAAAATGGAAAAAATGGAAAAAATGGAAATTTATAAGAAATTTGTAGAAGTTTTTCATAATTTGAAGAATGAAATGAGAAGCGATAGTTTTGATACAATGACAATATATGAAAAGCAAAAATTTTATGAAACGTGTCTTCTTTTCGATCTTCTTGTAAATTCAGGAAAGTCGAATCAACGCGATATTCGGAGTCATCGTCAGAAGAATTTCGACACCACAATTACTCTACAAAGCCAAGTTCTACATAACTGTATTATAGTCTCAAATGAACGTGACAGAGATACTGTTCTAAATAAAGGAAAAGCTGCATTGTTTGCAGATAAATTGTTCTTCTTTAAGACAATACAAAAAGATGTTATGTATAAAATTCCACTTGTCTTCGATTTAAGTAACAACATATTCTTACCACATTTTATAGACTTTAAAAGTTCAATAAAAAACAGTGTGATGTTCTCAGATAAAAATTCGAATGAATACGCAACTCGCCGTGTGTTTGAATCCGACTCGCAAATTAAAATTCATAAAATGTGTAAAAAATATGGTTGTCCCGAAGAAATGTTGTATGAAATTTCTAAATCGAGTCTGAATAATTTTTTTAAAGACTTTGCGATATTTAAATCGCACAATGACGACACTATCGAAGAAGCAGCAGGTGGTGACGTTGATACGATAAAATGTACGACAAAATGGAATGAGATATTTGAAATGACAGGATTGGTACCACGCGATTGTCGCTGTATGGCGTACTCAAGTGCGTTATATGAACGTTGTGTTGTTCAAGGTAAGAGTGTACATGGTTTGCGACCTAAACATTCGAATAATTGTGATAAGAAATGCTTGATTAAACTAAACTTTATAAAAATGATTGATATAAAGTTTAGCAACGCCAAATCAGAACATAAGTAAATAAAAATGTTTCGAAACGAGTATGTTTTACAAAATATACTGAATTCAGATGTAAAAAATGAGATTATGTCATTCGCACAGAGTCCATTTGAAGAAGCTAGAACATTTTACACTGCTAATCTTTTGAATCATTTCAAAAAAAACGTATCTGATACCATATACAATGAGTATCGTTATCCCATCCATGTTGGATTCGCAAAAAGAACACTTGAAATTCTCAAACTTTATAAAAATAATAATACCTTTAGTTTAGATAAATTGTTTAACGATAACTATCATTTATCCGTTCGACAGATTATCGATCTGCAATATCTTCAGACTTTGAAGAAACAGAGAAAACTACATATAGTTGGACTCGTTCCATTTCAGAGAGAGAAGTTAATGATACAAATTCGATTAAAATCAATTAAAGTCCGTTTATTTCATATTTAAAAGGAGTTTATGATAGAGTCTATCTGCTTCTTCGTTTGCCTTTTTAGCATCTTCGCGTGCTTTTGTAAACGCTGCCTTGATGTCGTCTTCTTCGGAAACATCAACTATCACTTTGGCAGCATCCATGGCATTTTCGTCGGCCCCAAGATCTGAAACTTCTTTGTCAACAACGAATGTGACTTCTTCTTTTGCGACATCCGTGACCACAACTTCTTCTTTTGCGACATCCGTGACCACAACTTCTTCTTTTGCGACATCCGTGACCACAACTTCTTCTTTTGCGACATCCGTGACCACAACTTCTTCTTTTGCGACATCCGTGACCACAACTTCTTCTTTTGCGACATCTGCGACATCTGTGATTGCGTCAATGGCTAGATCATCTAAGTCATCGTTTAATTCGCCAATATCTTGCTGACTTACAACAGAAAGTGTCTCATCATCTGTTTGATAATCCATGTACGAATTTTGAACATCATTGTTATTGTCTTCGAAGAAACTTGTTCCATTCTCGATTGTCGTATCCTTATCGAGTTTCACGATGCCACGTAAAACAATATCAGCATTAAAACTACGCGACTTCACAAAAAGCGACTTGACTTCAACAAGTGGAATAATTTTACAATCCTTCAAATCGTCTATACAAATATCATTTTCCTCAGTATCCTTTATTTCAAATGTGAACATGTTCCTTCGATTAGTGTGTACACGAAGTGCTATCGTGTCGTCTGATAGGGGTGCGTACATTTTTTTTATAGTATTAACGGACATTTTTTGGTTGCCACCAAAAAGGCTGTTGTAATTTTTAGAAAACTTTTTAAGAACCCAGCTGTCAAAATCCTCAAGAAACGCACCAAAATCTTGATGATTACCATCATCCGAATCTAGGTGTAGTTTTAGAAATCCGGTTTTTGATACCTTTATTACGTTAAAATCTTCGATTGTAAACGCTGGGATAGCGAAGTAAATACCATCCCCAATTTTATTTTTAATTTTTATTTCGTAAGAGTTTCCATCCAATTTCGTTGGCTTTTCGAAATCAAAATTATCTAAGTCAATATCATCGAAGTCGTTCACGTACATGTCAGTTTCGTCAGTCATATTCGGTTTTATAAAATATGTCTTTATATATATATTGATTTTTCAGACGCACACGTACGAACGTGTGTGGCGTTTTTACAACATAAAGACAAATTGATCAATAGTATTTAAATGAAAATTTTAGAAGATTCAAACAAATATATACGGGAAATTATCCATATTTCTGATATTCACATTAGAAATGAGTCGACTCGATACGTTGAATATACAATCGTATTCGAGAACCTTTTTAAAGAAATCAAATTGAAGGAGTCTGTTCGGAATAATGAAGCAATTGTTGTAATTACAGGCGATTTTTTTCATCACAAAATAACAATTGGAAAGCATGGAATCAAATTATTCACGCATTTTATAACGAGTTTATGCGATATCGCACCAACGTTCGTGATTCTCGGTAACCACGATTTTGAGCAACACAAAATTGAAGATGAAATCGACTTTCTTGAAGCATTTGATATTAAACACAATAATTTCAATTATCTCGATACAACTGGATTGTATGAATTTGGAAATATTGGCTTCGGTGTAGTTGATGTAAAGGATAGTCTACGCATCGGATCCGGTTCTGGCGCGAGTGATGATTTGCCAGATTTCCCCAAACCAGAATTTTCAAAAAATGTCACAACATCGATCGGGTTGTTCCACGGAACAATTAAAAATTCGAAAGTGTCTAAAAACCGAATCTTGGTTGAAGGATATCCAATGTCTTGGATCGACATCGGATATGATTTTTTTTTGCTAGGAGACATTCACAAAATGCAGATTTTAGAAACACCTTCTTCAATGATAGCAGCATATTCTGGGTCGTTGATTCAGCAAAATTTTGGTGAAAGTTTATTTCACCATGGATTTCTCACTTGGAATGTTGAAAATAAAAAAGTGACTATGACAAAGGTCAAGAACGAATATGGGTTCTTGAAGGTCTGTTATGTCGATAGTTTATGGAAATCGGAAGACGTATCTTTGAAAGAATTCGTAAAAAGAGTAAACTTTCCGAGTCACATAAAAGTTAGAATTATTGGCAAATATTCACTTTATCAGTACAATGAACTCGTTACAATTTTAAGTAATTCTCGATGTGTTTTTGAGGATGTTTCTGTGAAAGCAGAGCAATTTTTTGAGGATGAATCTGATAATGATATTCGACTGGACGTATCGTCAATAGAATTATTTAACAACTTTATCAAACACGAAAACATTGACGATAAATATAAAACGATACCAAATTCGGATTATATGTTTACGAATGTATTAAAGGAATGGAATATAGAACTTAAAACACGAATTGGAAAGAAAAATACAGAAATCGAAAAATCATATTTGCATTATCGTGATATCGAAGAAACTCCTGTCGAAAAATTAAAACAATTCACGTTAAAACATATATCCTGGAACGGTCTATTATGCTACATAGGATATAACCACCTTGATTTCACCAATTTTGAAAACTCTACCAATCTGATTTCGGCAAAAAATGGAGGCGGTAAAACTAGTTTGCTTGACATAATTTGCGTAGCGATATTTGGTAAGTCCTCAAAATCAAAAACCCAAAAGAATTTAATATCGAAAGGTATTACAAAAGACACAGCCGCAACAAATATAACAATTAAATACAAGGATGACACTTACAAGATAGAACGGGTGTTTGATAAAACCGGCAAGCAGAAGTATCGATGTGGAGGTGTGTTCAAATATCACGCTGAATTGGATTGTTGGAAAACGGTTGCTCTCGATTCTCCGCAAACAAATGCATGGGTTTCATATAATCTTGGAACTATTCAACAGTTTCTCACGACGACGATGATTTCTCAAAATAACGACAATGATTTTCTATCCATGAAATCAAATGACCAGAAGGATTATTTGGAGAAAATTTTTGGTATTCAAAATTTGAATTCAAAAACCGAATATTTGATACAAACGAAAACGGCTCTTCATTCGATAAAAAAGAATCTCGATTTAGCATTTTCATTACAAAAAATGGACACAATTGAAAATGGAAACGAAATAAAGAAAAAACTTGATGAGACAAAACGAGAAGTTAATTTTTTGGATGGAAGACTTAAAGCTAAACATTTTGAAAAGGAAGACTTATACGTATCTGTACCGATTTCGGATCTTCAAAAAACATACCAGGCTTTAGAAATTGAAAGAAAAAAAATAGAAGAACAGGTTGAAAATATAGAATACGTTGATAAGACTACGCTGATAAAACGAATGGCGGAAATTGTCTCAACGAAGAATCAATATTCCACAAAACATGATTCAACAAGTATCGATATTGACAGTGATACATTTGAAAATTTACGTGACGACTATTTGGAAAATGGGTGTATGTCTATATTTCAAACGTATTTTAAAAAATTAAAGAAATTAATTTCAATTCAAAAACCAGAATATGACGGCGACCTACGAACCATCTTCGATGATCACACAAAATATTCCGCTAAGTTTATGGCGATGACGAAATCCACAATCGATGTGATTCAGTTTAAAAAGAAATGCTTGGAGCTTGAAAATAAAGAAGAGTCACTCTTTAAAGAACTTGATGTCTTGAATATGCAAAAGAAACAGCCAAATATTAACAGAAATGAAGTTCTGTTTGTTTTGGATCAAGTTAATTCTCAAAAGGAATTTGTCTCGACAAAAGTCCAAGAGAAATCCAAACTTGAAGAAAAGATCCGTTTGAAAAATCTCCTTAAAAAAAATCAAGAGAATATTGATTCATTGGATACAGTATTATCAACCGTTCCATTTAATCCAGAATGCATCGCATGTCGTTCACAAGCATTGCGGGTGCAACATGTCGAACTTTTGAAAATGAGAGTTGAACTTACGAACAAATTTTCCAATTTTGTAACCGATGATTCCGACGATTCCGATGATTCCGATGATAATGAAGAGCTGCGAAAATTAAAAATTTGGTTAGAAAATTTCTACAAATTATATTCGAAGTATAAACAATATTCCAAGGTTGCGAATCAGTGGTGTAAATACGATACAATTCAAATGAAGTGTGTTGAATTGGAAGACACACTTTCAAATTCACGAAGAGAACTACGAAAACTAAGACAATTGGAAAAAGCCGTCGGTGAATATGATGAAACGAAGCAAAGAATAGAATATATCGAAGATGTTATGAAGAAAATAAAAGAATATAAACTTCAGCGCGAGGAAAAAATTTCGCTTTATATACATATATATCGAATTGCCGACATGATTCACCAAAAACTGTTGTGTATTGAATTATCAAATCAGGAACATGATAAACTGAACAGCGAGTTGAAATATATCAAACAGGTCGTATCATCAAAACAAGTATATGACCAAATATTGCGAGTTTCGAGTGAAATCGAGGAAATTCGATCGTTAATGCACGATAAGAGTGTATTAAAAACAGTTTTAGATCAACAATACATCGAGTTTATGAAAAATTACGAAACGGGTGTTCAACTTGAGAATACGGTCAGTAGTGTCATAAAAAAGATTGAAACCGTTTCTGAACTAATAGATATTTGTAATCGTTACCGTGAATGGATTTATAACGAATATATTCTACCAAATATCGTTAAAAAAGCGAATAATTTGATATCAAGAATTGAGCCTCGTCTCGAATTGTGCTTCAAGTTTGAAGACGAAAATATTGAGTTTACTGCAAAAAACGAATTTCACGAAGTTCCAATTGAAAAGACGAGTGGCTTTGAATATTTCATATTGAGTTTATGTCTGCGGATATCTCTGATTTCTCTTACAGGCAATCAGAATCATAGAGGACAACTGATAATTGACGAAGGATTTACCACATGTGATGCAAACCACTTGGAAAAAATTCCACATTTTTTACGATTATTGTTGAATCAGTTTGAATCTATTATTTTAGTATCCCATCTAGAGAAAATTCAAGAATCTGTTGATAATACTATACATATCAAAAACCACCAGTTGAGAATTTAGAACCGTGATGTCATTAAAGACGAATTCGAATATCCGTCAAGTGTATTATTATTGATAGAATTTTCGCAATTCTCATCACAATTTGCTTCTACTATGCATTCCTTGTTTTCGTCCTCATTGAAACTGTCAGGAGCTTTTGGAGCCTCTTTAAGTGAAACCGGGAGAACAAAATTGTGAGGGCCATCATGAATTATAGTATCGTCCGAATTCACTATAGCTTCCGACCTGAATTCTTCATCTATATCTCCTTCATTGAAGTATGACACTATGTAGTATATGATACACGACAATATTGCGACTACCACAAGGATACTAAACAGTTTGAATAATCTCTTCGGTAATGAATACAATTTTGATATTGATGATGAATGAATTACTTTTGGAGTATTTGGAGGTAACATTTTTGCAATCGATTTCATTTAAATTATAGATATATTTTTTTTATTGAAATAAAATAACGTCTCCGAATTATAAAAATAGTTGTGGCTGTCGCGATCGATGCTGCCGCACCTATTAGGATTCGACGATGCAACCTATGACGAACCTTACAGACCCTTTGTTGAATAATTTTAGTAACAACCGAATCTGCAAGCAATTTTGTAATATGCTTTGGAATTTCAATTTCATTAACATGTTCGAATGTATTTATGTCCATTTCCAGCATTGCAATTTTCTTTTTGAGCAAATCCTTTTCATCGTTGATTTTTAAAAACTCAAAAAAATCTACATTCTTGTCGTCTTTTTTAAAGTTTTTTAATGATTCTCTCAATTTCACTATTGTCGACATATTTTCAATAATTTTATTTCTATTTTTTTCTATACTGTCAAATAGACATGGAATTGTTGTTGTTACGACATTATCAGTTGATTTCATATTATCAGTATGTCAGTTGATTACTAAAGTTAATATTTTAATATTTTGTTAAATATACACGATGATTCTATCAGGATTGAAAAATAAATTTGCGTCACAATCAAGAGCCGTCGAGGGTTTTGAAAACGAAGATAATCAACGTTGCCAGTATTTTTTTGTATTTCGAATTATGTTTTTGGTCTTATTGTCAGTGGTTGGTTTCGTGCTGTGGAATGAAATTTTAGCAGGTGCTGACAATGGAAAAGGCTTTATAACAATTTTAAAACCACTTCCTACAGTATTGTATGCATTTTTTATGTTTGTTTCGTTGGATTTATTTCTGAATCCTGTGGTTTGAACGGAAGAACTGTAATTGAGACTAAAAAAAACGAGTTTTCGGTATCCAAGAAATTATAATTTTTTAAGGATACGTCATAGTTGTAGTTTTGTAATTACTCGTAAATATTTCATATTAATATTTCCCGCTTCGATTCGATTTTTGCCCCTTTCTGGTCGGTAATTGTTGGGATTTGTCCGAAGTTCGTCACGGTTTGATGAACATATTAGACGTCCCTTTTGCGTTTTGCATCCGGAATCGTTTCGTTTTGCATGATGATGCATGTTCATGTTCATGTTCGTGATTTTTTTTTTTGATGATCTCTTTATTTTGCGTAGATCTACAGTGTGCTGTATTTGCAAGCTGATTTAAAAGCATGTCTTCGTATTTTTGTTTTCGTATTAATGCAGCCCGCCTACGGCGGTCACGGATAGCTTCCATCTTTTGTTCCATTTGGTTACTAAGCTAATGTATGTAGGTATTCATCATTTTTTTCTTAATCTATTATGAAATCCCCCCCCCGGACAATACAAAGATGAACGATAGCTCGGTAAATCGTGAAGAACTTACCGATGAAGTCAAAAGCTTGATGGAAAAATGAAAAATTTTCAAAAAACAAAATCCGTAAGCAGTTGCGGATATTTATGAATAAATCAGGATAGTTTCGATTTGCCCGATCAAAATTCGAAGAGTTGATGATTCAAAAAATAAATATGTATGTATATATATATACATATATAAAATGACCGTGGCGATATTTTTTTTAATCATTATTGTGATAATAATTATTATTTTCTCGCTCTCGGAAACTGGTAATCTTGGAACACACAATGAAAATGACAAACAAGATAAAGACGAACACAAAATAGAAGACGTAATTTTAACTGATGTCGATGGAAATGAGGCCGTTGTACCATTAGACGACGGGTTTGATTTTGTCGATAAAAGTGGTGATGGTATTCTACAGCGTTCCGAAGTAATTGCTTATCGAGACGGAATAAATATAAAGTGGCTTCAAGATCAATACGAAAATCATAACGATGGCAGTAGTCCAGACAATAATATATATGATAGAGATTACGTCAGGAATAGAACTCATAAATCTCTTGTAGATTTAAAAACGTTTTTTTTGCCAGTGAGTGTTTGGCCAAAATGCCAAAAAAAAGACAAGAAGAAGAAAAGATGCAAAGGTAAATATTTTGGCGCGGATACGGTTTCTGAAAAACATAATTCTGGAAATTTTGGAGTGTAAAGTTTATATTAAGAAATGACGGGTGGTGACAAGATTGTCGCTAGATCGTTAAACAAGGAGCCGATTGAATTTAAACCAAGTTTATGTTAAATAAAAATCTCATTATTATTATAAGAGATGGTATCGAAGACTCGAAAGAAAGGTGGAAGCATCCGAATGATAAAACCAAAACAAAAAACAAAAACTGATAATTGGAAGCACATGAACGAGTGGCTTAGCGACGATGACATTATCAATGTACTAAGAAAATTTAAAAAACGTCGTTTTAAAGTATATTTTCCCGAACCGATCGACTTCGATGAGAAAACATTTGGAATTTGCAAATTTGACGGTGTTTGCAAAGATTCTTATGAATCACTACGTACGAAGTACGATTCTACCTCCATCGTTTTCAACACAGATACGTCAGATCAATATGGATCACACTGGATCTGTATGTATTTCGATATTAAAAACAAAATATTTTACTTTTTCGATTCGGCTGGAAATAGAGCTCCTTCTGAAGTAAAAAATCTATTTAATCGATTCAAACGCGAAGCGAAAGCACTCGACGGGTCAAAAATTGTATTCAAAGAAAATAAAATACATCATCAGTATTCGAACACCGAATGTGGTGTATATTGCATCTATTTCATATTGATGATGCTCAAAGACACGAGACATTTCGAAACAACATTTCAGCAAGCACGTATTCCTGACGAACAGATGTTTGAACTACGACGAAAACTTTTTAAATTTTAAATTTTAAATTTATTAGCATTTATATGATGATTATTAACAACTACTAAGTCTGTTTTGGAGCCAAGCACATACGCACTTCACCCAAACTACCAACACAGTACGATAAAATTAGAGGGTAATTATTTTTGAGATAAATTTGTATATTTGGTGACAGGCTTGTACACTTCGAAAACATCGTCAAATATTTCAGCGAAAACACACCTTGAATAATTTCCTCTTCTGCGTTGCTTAGTTTATTAAAATGGATACCGTTCGACGAGCTTTCACCAATCACAGTTACCTGCTCTGCAAAATCTCCACTACAAGTCAAAATAAGATTCTTGTCAACAGATTTTATTTCGATATCATCTGAAATATTCAACATATCGCGACAAGTTTTCTGAAATTCGCTGGATTTCATTGTTATGATCGATGAAAATGTTGCAGGTGGAATCTTTATATTGCCGGAACTGAGATCCATGAGGTTTAGTTTAAATGTCGTTGATGTGTTTTTGACCGTATTCTCGATCTTGATTCCAAGATGATTCTGGTCGTTCTTTTGAACGAATAAAGTAATCATGTCATTACTCGATACTGTCTTGATAAGCTTAAAAAGATTTATCATATTGACGCCTAGAATCTGTGGGTGTGTACAATGAAATTTCTCGAAATTCGCAGCATTGAGATTGAGGTGAACTAAACTTGTATGGGTTGGATCAATCGAGAGGATTCTAATAGAGTCTTCGTTGATTTCAATATTTGTATCGGGTAGAATCTCTTTCACAGCTTCAATAAGTGACTTAATGATTGTTGATTGAATAGAGACAATATAAATTGAGTATGAATCAAACTCATTCGAGTCCATGTCTATGGAAGTATTCTCGAGTTGCCTTTATATGTTTATAGTAGTCGACAATGATCCCAAAGACAAGTTTGGTGTACTTTCACTCTACAAAGAGGACACAGATAGAAATCAGAACTAAATCGAGATGTAAAATCCATTTGTACACACGATTTATGAAATTTGTGTCCACATGGTAGATGTATGAAATTTTGTGTCATGTCACATAAGCATATCGCGCAATCAACATCTTCCTCAATCGGAACTACACTATGATTTCTAAAATCAATAGCTCTGTTCGCGGATTCTCCGAAACAAGAGTGTAAAAAGAAAATTTTGTCAGTACAATTTATTCTTACTTTTTCGATAAGGTTTTCGGAATTATTGAAATTCTTTTTAACACATAACTTACAAATTTTTGTAAGTATGTCTCTGTGACTGTTTGACATACAGTGTGCTGTAGTGGTATTATTATTGTATATTTGTATTGTTTTTTCGAAACCATCAATGAATTCAATCTTATAGTCATTGATACAATCGCAAATATAAAAAACCATAGTCTTTTTAATTATATTGCTAAATTGGAACATTTTATTGACAATTTTTTCCTTCAAATCGTCAATCGAAACTATAAATTTTGGATCAGAAATAATGCTACAAATTTTGGTTGCAGTAATAAATTTCAAATGTCGATCTGACATGTTTAGAAAATAGTTCCAAAACACAGTTGGATCATCCTGCATCCGAAATAAATCAACTATACGGGATTTATCAAAACCGGATTCTATAAAAACATTGATACATTTAACCACATCAACCTCATCTAGATTTTCATTGTATTTGTTCATCCAAAACCACTCGGGTGTATCTGCAAATTCAGATGTAACTAAAACTGATTCTGCATCAAATTTGTATCCTATTTGAGCGACAACTTTACGTGAATAGTTATCGACTTTGAAAATATTTGAATCAATTAATTTTTGGCACATATCAAGTCGATCCGATAATATAGAAAATCTCAATAGATAAATATGTAATTCATTCCAGCGACTTTTATACCAATGTTTCCTTGCTCGTTCAACAAATCGAACATCCATACTTTCAATAAGTTGTAAAACATATATTTGATGTTCATATACCCATAAAAAAATTTCATATTGTCTAGACCATATCATATGCGATAGAATTGTAATTGTGAACTCATGCCATTCGTTTTTTCCAGTAAAATACAAACTCTTTTTTTTGAATATTACGTAGACTTTATATAACTCCTTAAAAATTTCAATTTCAAGACTCTGATCTTGTAATGCTACAATACATGCACATTGAATAATATTACAATGATATACTGAAAAACGATCCCTGTTTAATTTTGTATCACTATTTTTAATACTTTTTATATAGTCTTCGTTACTTAAGGCTAATTCAAAAAATCTCTTCGTGAAGTATTGATTGCAATCATATAGAAATTCACAGTTAGACGTTTCTATAAATCTACGTAAAAATTCAGATAACATTAACATCTGCAATATTTTCTTTTTTCATATTTCTATGGTTAGTTTTTTACAGTGTGATGTATCCCATTCAATTTTCTTACGAAAAAAAATAATCTATATAAATAAATGTTTAGTAGTATATTGAAGAAATTTTATATGTCAAAAAAATCCAATTCAAAAGAAAAGACTCTTCGTCGCAAACCTGCTCGAAAAAATGTTCTTATCGGAAAGAAGACACGTCGCAAGAAAAAAGCTAAGAAATATCTAACACATGATAATGGTGGCCGCCCCTTTTTAGTAGTGATAGATAATAAACATGTTAAAATATATAAGGTGCCCAAATCGAAATCGAAAGAAGATTATCCTGAACTATCGATCACAGACTATACTGAATTGATAAAAGAATATAATGATGTAAAACATGTTTTTATAGGTAAAAGTAGAGGTATGGATTTCAAAATGGATCGTTCACAATTCACCGGTAATACTATACTTTTGGAGATACAACCCAATAGATATTGTCAAATTTCTGGATCTATTATAGAATTTTCAACATCGGATACGATAAACGCATATGATTCTCCAGTGCATCCCAATGATGTTCCAGGCCCGATTGCGTATGCTACGCAAAATGTATATTTCTTTCCACATGCAGACGGTGTAAAGTATGTATCTAATACGAATGTTGATAACATGACAACCGATGAATTATGGAATAAATATTATTTTGATAACGAGTTGTTAGATGTGCAAATTCTAAAATCCTTGGAAATTATTCCCAGACTTTAAAGATGAAAAAAAACAATACGAAAAATTTGAAGCAGTATACGAATGCACGACACCAAAATGGATTCACACGAGCATCATAGGTTATCTTCTTCTGTTGTTGGTTTAGAAACTTTTTCGTCATCATCTACTGAAAAATACCTAATCTTGAATTGCACAGACAATATGAACATCAAATTGTATTTGATGTTCGATTCGTTCGATTCGTTCGATTCGTTCGATTCGT